>Ga0105044_10006152_pt1 | contig 16480 bp, 11 predicted proteins | sample MAT01_FD_78092 | JGI IMG/M metagenome (GOLD analysis project Ga0105044, IMG submission 78092) | Freshwater microbial communities from Lake Fryxell liftoff mats and glacier meltwater in Antarctica - MAT-01 | ecosystem: Environmental > Aquatic > Freshwater > Ice > Liftoff microbial mat | place... | reverse complement strand
GGCTCGGCACGAAACGCGCTCCAGGTGAAGGTGCCGGACAGGTCGGCGTGCAGCGTGAACCCAGCGTCGAGCGCGAGCCAGTGGAGCAGCGCCTCGGCAGGCGTGGGGTTGGCGATGCGCCAGCAGCGGCGTCGCTCGTGGGCCGCCGTGAGGATGGCCTGCATCTTCGCCGCCCCGTGCTTCTGCACCGCCCGCTGGTAGAGTGTGCGCTGATGGGCGCAGTAGCCAGTCTCGCCCAAGGTCGTTCGCAGCTGCGCTTGGCGGGCGATGCCGCCCGCCCGCGCGAGGACCTGCTGGTAGCGTCGATAGCCGCTCGCACCGAGGACGGCGCGGATCTGCGCCTGGCGGGCGATGCCGCCAGCGCGCTGCGGGGCGCTCATTGCACCACCTCGTCGCTGAGATGGCCAACAGCGGTGAGAAAGCGCTGGATGTCATTGGCGTCGCGCAGACGAAAGCGTTCGCCGTTGAGCGCCGTTACCCGGACGATGGCGACCTGGCAGAGATCTGGGGTGTCGTTGCTGTGCTCGTCGAGCAGGGCGTAGGTACAGTGGAGTAGCGGGAAGCCGCCGGCGCGGCTGTGGAACAGGGCGGCGCCGATCAGCGGCGCGTCAAGCGTTGTGGGCATACAGGTCTCCTTTGGGAAAGGTAATAACCTGCATGCAGAAACCACCGCGATGCGGTGATAGCTACTTGTTACATAAGAACATAAGTTCGCCCTTTATGTGGGACAGTAACCTATACGCTGCTACAGCAGCAGATGCTCTCATAAAAGTATAGAAATATAAACAGAGTTGTAGTTGTTCCCGTAAGAACCTTTATGCTCTTTTAAGGTGTTAGTTTGCATGAATGTAATGTTTCTGGTTCTGTATTTAGGATATACTGTTCCGAAATCGTCGCCTGTGCCGCGCCTGTCGTTTGAGTCGCGAGGTGAGCCCCAATGAACCAGAGCGAGTTCGAGCAACTGCTCGCACCCTACCCTGACATGCTTACGGTCGGTGAAGTCGCATCGCTGCTCCGCGTCCATCCACGCTCAGTCCAGCGCTGGGCGAGCCAGGGTAAATTCGCAGCAGTGCGCGCTGGACGTACCTTTCGAATCTCCCGCGCTGATGTGTTGCGCTGGATGCTTGCGGCGAGTGTTTCTCCCTCTGTCGCCAGGCCAGACGAGGAGCCAGAAAAAGTTATGGTGTAGGAAGAAATTGCGCAGATTGCTCGCACTGTGAGGTAACAAGAGTCTTCTGAGGAGATCGCCCGATGCATGCGCTTGATGCCGCCCAGCTTGTGCTCAACGAATCAGGAAAGCCTCTTCATATCAGCGAAATTACGCGCAGAATGATCGAGCGGGGTCTCTGGCAAACTCAGGGTCAGACGCCTGAAATGACCGTAAACTCAGTCATCACTCGATATTTGCACGAGTCTGGTCCTGCGGCACGGGTGCAGAAAGTGGGTAAACGAATCTATCAGTCTCTCACAGCAACAAACGGAGCACTCACATCTGGCACAGCGGCAGTTCAGGACTTACCTTCGCTTAACGCTGACCTCGAATCTCGCCCTCTGGTCCTGCCTACTCGATCAGACCGCGCTGAGTTGCTCTCATTTACCGATGCGGCCGAGCAAGTGCTCGAACGGTTCGGACGTCAGCAGCCAATGCACTACCAGTCCATCACGCGCCATGCTCTGGAATTAGGGCTGATCGCGACTGCTGGCCAGACGCCTGCGGCAACCATGTACGCCGTGATTCTGACCGAGATCGATCGTCTGACAAAGCGTGGTGAGCAGCCCCGCTTTGTGAAAATTGGTCGGGGAATGGTTGGGCTGACCACGTGGAGCGCCCAGAACGACGAGCTCGTGGTGCTGATCGACAAGCACAACCGTGAGGTGCGCAGCAAGCTCCACGCGCACCTACACACCATGAAACCCGTTGAGTTTGAGGCGCTCATTGGGCGTCTCCTGACTGCACTTGGCTTCGACTCGGTCGCAGTGACACCACTCGGCGGTGACGGCGGCATCGACGTGCGCGGCATTCTCGTCGTCGGCGATGTTATCCGCACCCGGATGGCTGTCCAGGTCAAGCGCTGGCGAAGGAACGTTCAAGCCCCCACCGTTCAGCAGGTGCGTGGCAGTCTCGGCGCCCATGAACAGGGCCTGATCATGACAACGAGCGACTTCAGCAAGGGCGCCCGCGACGAGGCTGCTCGCCCCGATGCCACGCCTGTTGCACTTATGGACGGTGCACAGTTGGTGAATCTCCTCATCGAGCACGACATTGGCGTCCGCCGTAGCTCCCATGATCTGATCAAGTTCGGCGAGGAAGAGGACGTATAGATGACCATCCCACAGCCGATTCATCCCTTTCCCGCGCGTATGGCCCCCACCCTTGCGCTCGAAGAAGTTCTGAAACTCCGCCCCGGCTCTGTGGTCCTCGACCCGATGATGGGCTCAGGGACGGTTGTCCGTGTCGCGACCCAGCACGGCCACCACGCGATTGGCCGCGATGTGGATCCACTCGCAGTGCTGATGGCGAGGGTCTGGACATCTCCTACCGATCCAAATAGCCTTCGCGAGGCGGCAGCGCAGCTCGTGGATGAAGCCTGGCATCTCGCCCCTGACGTGCTCTCGCTCCCTTGGATTGACGAAGACCCACCGACGCAGGCATTTGTCGATTATTGGTTCGACGTCCCTCAACAAGACGCGCTGCGCAGATTGAGCTTTCTCCTTTCTTCACTTCACACTGCAGAGAGTGATGCACTGCGCCTCGCGCTGAGCAAAATCATCGTCACCAAAGACCGTGGCGCCTCGCTGGCGCGCGACGTCTCGCACAGCCGCCCGCATCGTGCGTTTTCCCACAACACATACCTTGTCTACGATGGCTTCTTACAAGCAGTCAATCGACTCGCTCGCCGCCTTGAAGCAGAACCGCCCCCTGGCAACGCTGACACCGCACTAGGCGATGCTCGAGCGCTTCATCTGCCCGATGGCTCGGTCGATGCGGTTATCACATCGCCACCCTATTTGAACGCAATCGACTATCTTCGTGGTCATCGGCTAGCACTTATCTGGCTCGGACATCAAATTGGCACGCTCCGCACTATCCGTGGCGAAAGCATCGGAGCTGAACGGGCCCCTCACGCCGATGCTGATGCTGAACTCGTTCCATTCGTGATGCAGCAGATGAAGCTTGGTGGACCGCTGCCACGACGTGAGCACCGCATGATCGAGCGGTACATCCTTGATCTCTCCACGATGCTCCACGAGATCCATCGCGTGTTGCGCCCTGGTGGCCGGGCTGTCTTTGTGATTGGGAACTCGAGTATTCGCGGCATCTTTGTCAAAAACTCTCTCGCTATCTCCACACTTGCCCGCACACTTGGTCTTCGTCAACTACGACACCGACAGCGCACTCTCCCTGCATCACGGCGCTATCTTCCACCGCCAGCAACAAGTGGCAGCACGTTTTTGGAGCGTCGTATGCGCACCGAGATTATTTTGAACTACGTGCGCTGATAGTGTACATCCGTGGAGAAGGAGCACGGCGTGCCAACTTCGCGTCCACCAATCGAGCAGATTACGCATACGTTTCAGCGACTTCTCGCCGGTGAGCCCGACGCCTCTGCTGATCTTATTGAGTTGCTCCTCGAGCCGCTCATCGCCGAATTACGCCGTTCTTTCCCTCAGTTCCCCGACCGTGATCTGCTCTCCGATGTTGTCACGGACTCCCTCCTGAAGTTCGTTCAGGACCCGGCGCGCTATAACGCTGATAAGCGAGGCCTGTGGGGATTTCTCACGATGGATGCGCGTGGCGATTTGCTTAACCTCTTGAGAGCCGAGAGGCGAAGACACGGGCGCGAAATCAGGTTCGACCCTGTCGCACATGACTTGCCCGATGGGAATAGTGATATAGAGGAGGCGATCGTTCGCAAGCTTGTTCCAGCAGGGCTTCCCGATGGTGTCGAGTCTGAAGCCTTAATGCAACAGCTTCGCACAGAGGTTTCTGATGAAGGCGATTGGCACGTGCTGATGCTGATGGCACAAGGCGAAAAAGCGACGGCGGTCTTCGCAAGTGCGCTCGGTATCCTTGATCGGCCTTTCGTGGAGCAGCAGAAGCTCGTCAAGCGAGCCAAGGATCGCCTCCGCGTGCGCCTGAAGCGGTGGGGAGTGGAAATCTCATGATCGGAAAGCCATCAGAGGCGCTCGTCCGGGCAGCGCGCAGAGCCGGTGCGCAGCCTTTCTTCCTCGCACATGTCTTTGCGGTGTATCAAGACTCCAACAACCTTGATGAGTCGGCCCTGGCGCACTTGTTAGGCTGTGCGGAAAACAATCTTCCGCGCCTCGCATTGTGTCACCGCCCGGCAGCGGAATCGGAAGCATTCCGAGCAGAGGTTAATCATCTCGCCAGCCGCTTCCAGCTCGATAGTGTGCAGCTCGCGTCAATTATTCGGCAGGTTGATGCGCTTCAGGCTCTGCGCTATCACCTGGCAACGGATGCGCAGGGATCAGGCATGCTGCGAGCCGCGCGCGACCGTGACGAGCTCGAACAGAGCAAGCAGGAAAACGACGATGACTGAGGCGTGGCTCGCTCAAGCTGCCGACTCCTTCTGGTCACTCACCAATGTCATGCCGCCGCCACCGCGCGATCTGGGGCGTGTCGCTAGTCTTCGCCTTGCACTCAGCCTGGTCTCACTTCCGAAGCTGAATGTGGCAGGTATTGAGCGCTGGCTTGCTCGGCGGCAGGCTCCATACCGCTTTCTCTGTCAAAACCGTGCACTTTGTGGATGTATTGTCGCTACGCGCGGCCACGGCCTCCTCTTCATCGACTCAGAGGATGACATTGACGAGCAGCGATTTACCGTCGCCCACGAAGTCGCACACTTCCTTCTGGACTATGAGACCCCACGCCAGCACGTGCTTGATCTTTTTGGGGAGACGATCCGGCCAGTGCTTGACGGTGAGCGGGCGCCGACGAGCGAAGAGTGGATCGATGCCGTGCTTAGCCGCATGACACTCGGCGTGTTCACAAACATGATGGCGCGGGGAGCACAGGGGGGAATTGACCAGGGCTCCATCCTCCGCGCTGAGGAGCGGGCCGACCGGCTTGCGCTTGAACTCCTGGCGCCTAGTGAAGCTGTGCTCGCGCATCTCCCGGCTCACACACTATCACCCTTCGAGCGCGTGAGTCAGACGGTTGAGCTCCTGGTGGACGTGTATCGCCTTCCACGTTTGGTCGCTCGCCCCTACGCAGCCGCGCTGATCCCCCAGGCTAAACAGCCATCAATGGCAGAGTGGCTTGGACTTTGAGTCGCACTGTGGCAGGTGATCCGGGATAAGAAAGCAGTAGGGTACGCCAAGAAAGATCGACGGAAATAAACTCGACAAGCGCAGCAGAATACAATTGTCAAAAGAGTCGCACTTTTGATTTGATCGCGGAATAAGAATGCAGAGGCCAATGATACAAAGTAATGCTATTCGGAGGATGCGATGACAACCGCGCCTGGCAGCCGAAACAATCAAGTAAATGACAACGAGCCGATCATTGGCGCGGACACTTTCTCCACCGCTTATGGCGAGCCCCTTCATGCAACGCTCAATATTGACTCCTGGCAGACCGGGGGCGATCTCGAGGGGCTGTATGAGCGGCTGACCGCTGAGGTTGAGAGCGGAGTAGCTATCGAGAACGCGCAGCGCGACACAATCCGGCGGGAGTTCTTTCCACGCCTGCGCACGCGTCCGGGCGCCCCCTCGGTAGCTGGGTGCTATCGGGCAACTCCCGACGACCTACGTCGTGTTCACCGTTCACTCCTCTTCAATGGCGCCGTTGAAGCGTGCGACGGCACAAGTGTGGAACACGACACGCTACCGGTGACAATTACCCAGATCGGTATCTGCCTTGTCTCCTACCAGGGCGACCAAGGCTCCTGGGCCCAGCGGCTCTATCGCCGCGACCTGCGAGCAACTACCGGAAACGCCCTCGACGACCTGCTCGCACTCCTAGAAAACCGGTCGAGGCGCGGTAGTACCGACGCTGACGAGCGCGGTCGGCTCAGCGAGATGGCCCGGCGTGGCATTATGACGTACGCCGAGCGGGCCATCCTTGCTCGCAAATCGACGGCGCCCTGGCGTATGGGCCACGGCAACCCGACACCCTATGAGCTCCTGACTGGCTCTGGAAGCATGGAGTTGCTGGTGCAGGGCATGGACGTGATGCGCGAGCTCATTCTCCAACATCGCAAGGTGCTCTTCGTACCGAGTGCGCCTGGCGACCGAAACTGGATCACCTTAGGGCACGCGCTGGCGCCGCTTGAGTACGTGGTCATTGATACGCACCTGCAAAATATGCTCCGCGTCGTAGATGGGCCTGACGGTGGGCGAGGTGGCCATTACAGCAAGGAATACGCGCAAAAGGTGCGCGATTTCTGCGCAGAGGTCGGCCCCCGCATTGTGTTCGGCGTCTACCGTGCGTCGCATGCTGGGCCACCACAACTTTTTTATGCACACGTTGACCATGTGCACGAGGCAGCGCTGATCGCGATGGCTGACAGCGTCCTACAGGAACATCGAGGCTTCCCAATGCTGATTGACCTGGCCGATATGATCTGCCGAACAACCTTTGGCAATGACATCTTCAACAACGCGGTCCAGATGGCCTATGCGCACGCTGGCGCGCCGTTCCGTTTTCTGAACGAGCGCATGACTTGCGGGTAAGTCGCTGAGCTTGTACAGGAGTATTGTCATGAACCAGCTGAGCTTCAACGAGATGGATGCCGGGACCGCCGGGCTGCAGCAGGCGGAAGATCCGTTTACCGCACTTCCCTCTGAGGTCTTCGCCTCGATCGATGCCGATGCCGAGCAGGTTGGGGGCGTGTGGAAGGAGCCTGCCGAATATGAGGGTTCGGTCGGGCGCACGATGTTCGATACGCCGTCCAGTGAGGATAACAGCCTCACCGTGCTGCTCCCACGTGAGAGCATGGAGCTCGTGCCAGCCCAGTCGCTCGTGCGTATCAACAGCGTCCAGGACAAGCGCTCGTACCTCGCGGTCGTGATCAAAGGGCCATTCGCTGAGCCGGATGGTATTCGCGGCGATGCGCCGATCGTTGTGACGACCACCGTGAAAGGCGGCATCTTTATGCCAAAGTTTCACGGCCGTGTGCAGGTGGAGATGCTCGGGGAAGAAGTGCATGGCGTGTTGATGCCGCCGCGCTTCCGGCCGCTGCCGAACAGCCCAGTCTTCGCCCTCGACAGTGCTCAGACAGAAGCTGTCCTCAAGGTAGGAGGCGACATCCGCCTTGGCCTTGCCGTCGGCCACGAGGACTTGCAGGTAAACGTCCCTGCTGACCGCAAGTCGGTATTGCCTCGCCACGTTGGCATCCTGGGCACCACAGGCGGCGGTAAGTCAACGACCGTGTCTGGCCTCGTGAACAGTTTCCAGCAGGCTAGCCTCGCCACGGTGCTTATCGACACCGAGGGCGAGTACACGATGATCAACGAGCCAACGTCCGACAAGAGCATGCTCGCTGCCCTCGAGCGCCGCGGCCTGAAGCCGGATGGTGTCCGGCAGACCCACATCTATCACCTCGTTGGCCGCACGACGACCAACCCGCGCCACAAGCTGCAGACAAGCTTCTGCCTGACCTTCGAGAAACTTTCACCATACCTCGTTATGGAACTGATGGAGCTTAGTGGCGCGCAGGAGGAGCGGTATCTGCGGGCGAATGATGTCACGAAGCGCGTCCTACAGGAGCTGAAGATTTCGCCACAGCCGGGCGAGGACACTTCCCGCTTCGTTGAGCTCGATGAGATGGAGGAGGGGTATCCGCGCATGACGCTCGCTCATATCTATGACATCATTGCGGCGTGTGCCCAGCTCGTCGATAAGGCAGAGGATGGGATCGAGTTCTACGCACGCGGTTTCAATGGGAAGAAAGAGGAAGTGCTGGCGGCGATCAAGAAGGCGATCCACTCCGAAGGAAGCAAGAAAAGTGAAGGCTCGCTTCCCGGTAATGCCATCAGCTGGCGTGCCCTTCAGGGCAAACTTGGGCGCATCCGGCGCCTGAAGATCTTCGACAACCCTGAGGCGAAGCCGCTCGACTACAAAGCACTGACGACGGCAGGACAGGTAGCGATCATCGACCTGAGCGACACCGACTCGCCCCGTATCAACAACCTGGTCATTGCTGAGTTGCTCCGGGGCATCCAGCAGCAACAGGATGAGAACTACAGTGCAGCAGAGCTGGCTGGTCGGCAACCCGGTCGCACGATGGTGATAATCGAAGAGGCTCACGAGTTCCTCTCGGCCGAGCGCATCAAGCAGATGCCCGTGCTCTTCCAGCAGGTTGCCCGCATCGCCCGCCGCGGCCGCAAGCGCTGGCTCGGGCTGACCTTCGTCACCCAGCTGCCGCAGCACCTGCCCGATGAAGTGCTGGGCCTGATCAACAACTTCATCCTGCACAAGATCGCCGACGCCGGCGTCATCAACCGGCTAAAGCGCTCCATTGGCGGCATCGACGAAGGTCTCTGGTCACGTCTGCCGAGCCTCGCACCGGGTCAGGCGATCGTCTCGATGACGAGCATGACCCGCCCGCTCCTGGTGGCCATCGACCCAACGCCCTGCAAGCTCCGTATGGTGGACTAAGCCGGCACGTAGACGTACTTCGACGAACAAAGGGCCTCTGGAAGCGACAACACCATGACAACATTCCTCTCCCAAGGCATCGACTATCTGGGCTTTCTGGACGCGAAGCTGCGTGACCTACAGGGGTACGCGACGCTTGCGCACGAGCTCATCCAGAACGCCGACGATGCCGAAGCAACCCAGATGTCATTTGATGTCCGTGATGAGGCTCTCGTCGTCGAGAACACCAGCACCTTTAGTGACTGCGGCGAGGTCGAGGCCGACGAGTGTCCGTGGAAAGATCCTTCTGCACGCGGCCATCGGTGTGACTTTCACCGCTTCCGCAAGGTCGCAGGCGGTGATAAACGCGAGCAGGATGATACTACAGGCGCATTCGGCATCGGCTTCATATCGGCCTATCAGATAACAGATCGCCCTGAGTTGCTCTCTGGATATCGCCACTGGATTATTCGGCCTGAGGCCGAGGAACAGCAGCGCATTGAGGTGGTGCCCGTTGTGGGCGAGCCGCTCAAGTGCACCCAATTCTTTTTGCCCTGGGCCTCCGATGAAATGAGTCGTCTGCGTCAGCGCCTGCGCATCCAGACGGTGCGAATGCCAGAGACAGCAAGCACATTCATTGACGTGCTCACGCAAACGCTGCCCAATGCGATCCTCTTCCTGAAGCATGTGCGCCACATTGAGCTGCGCCGCAATGGCGCGGTCGTGACAACCATCCAACGGATCGACGACGGGGAGCAAGTGGTTGTGCAAAGCGGCGAGGATCTGTGCTTGTGGCGCATCCTCCGCGGCTCTTTTGACGCAGAGGCAGCTCGCCTGAAGGAAAGCTACCCTGGCCAGATCGAGCAGAAACGCACGGCACGCATCACTGTTGCCGTTCCCGAACAGGCCATCAACCTCAACGGCCTGTTCTGCGCCTGTCTTCCTACAGAGCAGCACACCGAGCTGCCGTTCCACATCAACGCTGACTTCTACCCCTCGACTGACCGCAAGCGCATTCTGCTCACGGACGATCACCAGGGGGCATGGAACCGGGCTGCGATCACCGAGGTTGCCAATCTCGTTGCGTCTGCGCTGTCGTCTCTGCCTCAACTGCTGGGCCGTGAGGCGCTGTGGGAACTCCTGGATCGGCTCAAGAAGGTGCACGAAGCGGCGAGCGGCGGCCAGGTTGACCCCGTGATCAAAGCATTCTGGGTCGCCGCTCAGCCCCATATCAAAGTCTCTCCAGTCGTCGCGCTGTGGCCCGATGGGTGGACAAAACCGACTGAAATCCTTCTGCTGGAGCAGGAGGAAGAAGAGGCCGCTCTTCCTCTCCTCGGCGCCATGGGTTTCAACATCGTCCACCCGGACCTGCGGCGGTACTTCACACTGCTGCGCGCCGTCGATGTGCGAGTGCTTGGACTAGCGGAGCTTGTCCAAGCTCTAAAGGCAGCAGGTCTTGACAAGGAATTGGAGTTAGACGAGGCGCCTGAATGGATCCGATCGCGTGAGGCTCGTGAACTGCTTAGCCGGGAGGTTGCTAGCCTCAGCGACCAGCGTGTAAAACGCGAAGTGCTTGAACTGGCCCGGCAGGAGATTCGTAAGTGCGCGATAGCGCTCGCCCGCGATGGCTGGCTCTGTAGGCCAACGACTCTGTTTAACCCATCGGAAAGCGTTGCCGCGATGCTCGTGTCGCTTGACCTTGAGGATGTCCTGATCGCTGACGATAACCCTCCTGGCATCGTGGCCCTCGTTGAGACACTCACGCCCGCCCACATGCTCAGCGTACTTGAGCGGGTGAAGGAGGTAAACTGTGAGCATTTCGAGAAGCTGTGGCGAGAGCAAAAGACGATCATCTTCGACATCGTCGATTGGTTCGCCGGGCAGAGCCAGGCTGTTCTCGCCGACGAGACACTCAAGGCACGACTTCGTGCTTTGCCGATCTGGCCTTCAGGCGAAGCGCTATTCCCACTTGACGATCTCTACGTCTCCGGCAAGTTTGAAGATCCTCTTGGACTAGCCTCCCTGCTTGACCGAGACATGCGCCGAAACCGGCAAGATTTTCTCAGAGGTCTTGGCTACAGGTGGCTCACGATCGAGCGGTACGCCCGCGAGCTCGTTCCGCAAGCTCTGCAAGACCAGGACGCGGTTGGTGCTGATGCTCGCCGCGCCCTGATTCTTCTCTTCGCCGAGGAGCTGAGCAAGCTCCTCGATGATACGGAGACGCGTGATGCCCTCTCCCGGTGCCCTCTGGTTGAGTGCCAGGACGGGGTCTTCCGCAAAGGAAAGGACGTCTACTTCGAAACCACTGGTGTGGTCGAGACCCTCGGTGACGTGCCTCTTGCCCGGTTGCTGCCAGAACGTCTTGAGGCTATGCGCGATCTGTATCGGTGGCTCGGCGTCGCCGACGAACCGCGTCTAGCTGACATCTTGCAGCGCCTTACCCCTATCGTGGCTACTCCGCCCACTGCAGAAAGTCGCCAGGTCGTTGGGCAAATCTTCCGGCACCTCAGTAGCAGGAAGATTGAGGCGGGCGAGCCGGTGCTGCAAAGACTGCGCGGGGTGCGCTGGCTGCCAGCCCGGGAAGATGGCTCCCGCTGGTTCGCACCGAACGAAATTTACGCGGTCTATCAGGACTATCTGTTCGCCTCGCAGGCGAAATTCCTGGCCTTTGACCGGCGTCTACAAATACAGGGCCGCGACTTCCTCGAACTCCTGGGGGTCCAGCTCAGCGCGACGCCACTCCAGGTAGTAAAGCATCTCCAGTGGGCAGCCGGCAACAGTCAGCCGGTCAACCTTGAAGTCTACCGGTTCCTAAACGAGAAGGCCGAAGACCTGTCCATCCTCCAGCTCCGGGGATGTGCCTGTCTGCTCCTCGAAGGTGTGGGGTATGTCACACCTACCGACGCTTTCTGGAGCGATCACCCCTATGGGCGGTATCGTTACCGTCTGACGACCGAGTTACGCAGCTACGAACGGCTCTTCACGCGGCTCCAGGTACGTGAAAGCCCAACGCCGGCTGATGCGCTCTTCGTCCTAGAGGAGCTTGCGGCCACTTTTCAGCAATCAGGGGCGCCTCTCGATGAGCACACGCAGGGCGTGCTGCTCGCGTGCTGGCAGCAGTTGAACGAGGCACTGGAGCGCGGTAAGTTGGCCGAGGATGCGCTGGCTTCCCTTCGCATGCTGCCGGTCATCCCCACTGAGGATTTCAACCTGCGGGCACCAGATGAGATGTTTCACGATGACCGCCCAGGTCTCGCCGAGCGCTTCAAGGGCTTCAAGGGCTCCTACACCGTCGCCCGTATGCTCGGTTCCTGGCGTGCGATGGAGTCTGCCGGCGTTCGTCCGCTGAGCAAGGCTGTGGACGTGTCGCTCGTCGAGTGTGAGTTGCCCGAACCGGCTGAGGACGTGGCAGCGCTCCTTCGTGACCGACGGCAGCTAATCTACCGCGTGATCGAGGCGATCAAGGGAGGGAGCGAGCAGGTTTACGAACTCGAGCTGCTCGACCGCATCCAGGTCGAGCGTGTCGTCAATCTTATCATCCAGTACACGGTTCATGGTACTGGCTCACAGGAGTGGACGAGTGAGGCTGAGCAAGTACCGGCCCATCTCGACTCGGAGCGCAAGATCATCTACATTCAGCGGCAGACATCCGCACTACAGTGGCCGGCGCTGGCGCGAGCTCTCGCCGTGGCGCTCGACCCTCACGGCGATCCGGTGCAGCTAGCTACTGGCCTCAAGGAGGTATTGAGCGCACCATCAGTGTCAGACGCGAGCCAGATCCTTACGATGCTCGGCTACGCACAGCTCGTCGTTGTGGAGCCGACAACGGTTGAGCACGATGTGGTGGGCCTTGGTGCCAAAGCTCATCACCCTGCCGAAGCCAACCACTCATCGGACGAGCCGGAATCAGACGACGATGACGCAGACGCCGGAGTTGGCGCTGCTAAAGCAGAGAGCCGTCAGGAAGCACGGTCGGCGGCACAAACGCAGCAACACGCGAGCGGGCAGGCGGCGCCAGGGACAAGCGGCGAAGGTAGCGCCGTGAGTGGGCAGGGCACCTCCACAACGAGTGGAAGCAGCGCTGTTGGCGGTCAGGGCGCCGCCTCTGCAAACGGACGCAACGGAGCTGCGGAGGCCGGTTACAACAACGGTGCTGCTCAGGGCACCGCAGGCGCAGCTCAAACGGGCTCGGGCGGAGGTACTACCTCGCCCAGCAACCACTCGGGGCAGACCACCGGAACTGGTCAAGCCGGTGCTGAGGGCGTATCTAGGAATGGCGCGGGCGCAAGTAGCACTGCTGGTGGCGACAACAACCAGGCCCACTCCGACAGCGCGCAGCGTCAACGGGGAAGGTTGCGGACATACGTCACACCTGCGGGCGCGAGCAGCACGACCAACGGGAGCGCAATGGCTGCTCGGATAAGTGCCATCGACCAAGCTGGTATTGCGCATGTGCTTCAGTATGAGCGTAAGGTGGGCCGCTATCCAGAGGAGATGCCGCACGAGAACCCAGGCTTCGATATCAAGTCTCGTGACATCGCTGGCATCGTGCGATACATCGAGGTGAAGTCAGTCGCGGGCTTGTGGGACAGCCAGGGAGTGGGTCTGTCAGCTACCCAGTTCCGCGAGGGTCACGTCGTTGCAGAGCAGTACTGGCTCTACGTGGTCGAGCGCGCAGAGCACACCGACGCACGAATTTATCGTATCCAGGATCCGACACGACGCATAGACCAGTTCTTCTACGACAATGGATGGCGCGAGCTGGCAGAGGGCGAGGAAGAACTAGCGAGCGAACTGGCTGGTAGTTCAGACACCGAGGAGCATAGCTGATGAGCATTGATACAATTACCCTCGAGCAGCTCTGGAGCGAGGTAGGCTTCACGCCGAACGAGAACCAGCGGCGCGCCATCGAGCACATCGACGGCCCGCTCTACCTGCCCGCCGGCCCTGGCTCGGGCAAGACGCGCGTGCTCCTCTGGCGCACCCTCAACCTCCTCGTCTTTCACGATGTGGGACCCGAAGAGATCTTCCTCGCGACGTTCACCGAGAAGGCGGCGCTCCAGCTGCGCGAGGGCCTGCGTGCGCTCCTGGGGCACGTCACGACGCATACAGGCACTCCCTACGATCTCTCGAAGATGTACGTGGGCACGCTCCACTCGCTCTGTCAGCGTCTGGTCGGCGACCGGCGCTTCTACCCCAAGCGGCAGCGTGGCACGAGCCTGACCCTCCTCGACGATCTAGGTCAATACATCTACATGCGCAAGAAGCGCCACTGGAACGACTTCGCCCTCGCCGGCGGCTTCCTCGGCGACGCCAATGAGCAGATCAACGCCTTCTTCTCCGGCAAGCCCTCGCTCTCGCAGCACAACGCCGTCACGAGCTGCATTGGCCTCTTCAATCGTTTCTCGGAGGAGTGTCTCGATCCAGATGTCGCCCTCGCCCGCGCGACTGACCCGCATCTTCGGGCGCTCCTCCTGATGTACAAGCGCTACGTCGCCTCGCTACAGCCGAATAGCGCCGCACAGCGCACCGACTTCGCGCTCCTCCAGCAGCGCGCTCTGACCGTACTCGAAAGCTTCCCCGGTGCCAACCAGGTGTTCAAGCACGTCATCGTGGACGAGTACCAGGACACGAATACCGTCCAGGAGCGGATCTACTTCACCCTGGCCGGCGGCCACCGGAACTTCTGCGTGGTGGGCGACGATGACCAGGCCCTCTACCGCTTCCGCGGCGCCACGGTCGAGAACTTCGTCGAGTTCCCCGAGCGCTGCGCGCGCCACCTCCATGCGACGCCGACGAAGATTCCGCTGGCAACGAATTACCGTTCTCGTGAGCAGATTGTCGGCTTCTATACGAGCTTTATCGAGCAGTGCAACTGGCGCAAGGAGAGCGGTGTCGGGCACTATCGTGTGGCGGACAAGAACATCCGAGCCCACAGCAGCGACACGCGGGCTTCAGTTGTTGCCAGCACACCTGGGAAGCCCGAGATTGTTGCCGAGGAGATCGCCCACTTCGTGCGTGAGCTCATCGACGCCGGCAAGGTTGAGAACGCGAACCAGGTAGCCTTCCTCTTCCCATCCCTCAAGAGCGAGAATGTGCGCCGCATGAAGGACGCGCTGGAGGCCGAGGGTCTGTTGGTCTACGCGCCGCGCGCTGGACGCTTCTTGGAAGTCGAGGAGTCCGTCGCGATGTTCGGCCTCTTCATGCAAGTCTTTGGGCGGCCCGCCCAGGGCGCCTTCCCGGGCCAGGACTACAATGACTTCCTCGGCTGGCTCGACGAGATCGACCTGGAGGGCAAGCGGCTGATGCGGGCCGACCCGCAGCTTGCCCAGTTCGTCGCCGCCCAGCGCGTCGAGCTCCAGCGGGTGCTAAGCGACTACCGCGCGCTGATGCAGGTCGTGCAGCGGAATGGATGGGACCCCAAAGCACCGTACGACCCGGCAACGATGAAGCGCCCTCTGGCCAGCGCGCCTGGCCTCTCGGACGTTGCGCGGCGCCCGATCACCAGCACGTACTTTGAGCAGATCGTCAAGCAGCGCATCGACGAAGGCCGTCCGATGGATCTGGGCTACTTCATCAGCCGGGCGACCTCAGTGGACTGGAACGTCCTCGACCTCTTCTACCGGCTCTGCGGCTTCGGCCACTTCAAAGCGATGTTCGGCCTGGCCCAGCGGGGTGAGGACGAGGGTCCGATCTGCAACCTCGGCCTGATCTCGCAGTATCTTGGCCGCTTTCTGGACGAGTACGCGCCAATCATCACCGCCAGCTTCCTCGATGGCGACAAGTTCCAGCGCGTCCTCTTCTCCTCCTACCTGTTCGCCCTCTTCCGCCGGAGCGAGTCGGAGTATGAGGACGCCGAGGACCCGTTCCCGAAAGGCCGCATCCCCTTCCTCACCGTTCACCAGTCGAAGGGGCTGGAGTTCCCGGTCGTCGTCCTCGGCAACCTCCGCAAGGACGACAAAGGGCCGCAGAAGGTCGAGACGATCGTCAAACCGCTCCTCGACCGTGAGGGTGAGCCCCTGGGCCGCATGGGCGAGTTCGACATCATGCGCATGTTCTACGTGGCGCTCTCCCGCGCCAAGAACCTGCTCGTCCTCGCTCACTTCAAAGGCGCGGGGCAGCGCATCAACCCTCCATTCCAGACGCTCCTTAGCACCGGGGGCGTCGTCCGTATCCCTGGCTTTGATATCAGCACGGTGCCCGAGGCGAAGCTGGAGAGTGAGGAGCTTGCCCGCAACTACTCCTACACGGGCGACTATCTGAGCTACCAGAAATGCCCGCGCCAGTACATGGTCTTCCGGCGCTACGGCTTCGTCCCGTCGCGCACCCAGACGATGATGTTCGGCAGCCTTGTCCACCAGACCCTGGAGGACCTGCACCAGTACCTGATTGCCCAGAGGAGCCAGGCATGACGACGACACCGACGCCGGCGATGGACTCAATCGAGGAGCTCATCCGCCGCTTCTTTGAGGAGAACTTCGAGCTGCTGCGCCTGGAGGGCGGGCGCTCGCTCGCCCCGGAGGTGAAGGAGGCCGCCTGGCAGCAAGTACGGTTATACTGGCTGAAGCTCCAGGAGGTGGCGACGAAGGTCACCGATACCGAGGTGAAGCTGAACCTGCCGGGCCAGATGACACCGAAGGGCCGCAAGTTTGGGATCGAGGGCGTGGTCGACATCATCCGCGAGGATGGCCGGACGACCATGTACGATATTAAGACCCACGACCTTGAGACGATCCGCGGCAACCTGGACCTGTACGAGCAGCAGCTGAACGTCTACGCCCACATCTGGCGCCACCTTCAAGGCCAGGAGCTCGACGAGACCGCGATTATCTCGACGAGCTTCCCATCCGCGCTCAAGGAGGCCCTGAGCAGCGGCAT
>Ga0105044_10006151_pt1 | contig 16482 bp, 15 predicted proteins | sample MAT01_FD_78092 | JGI IMG/M metagenome (GOLD analysis project Ga0105044, IMG submission 78092) | Freshwater microbial communities from Lake Fryxell liftoff mats and glacier meltwater in Antarctica - MAT-01 | ecosystem: Environmental > Aquatic > Freshwater > Ice > Liftoff microbial mat | place... | reverse complement strand
TGGTGGTGCTGACGGATGATGAGGGCCGGGAGAACGAGGGAGACTTGGTGCTGCCCGCCCAGTTCGCGACGGCCGAGGCCGTGACGTTCATGCTCAGCAAGGCTCTCGGATATCTCTGCTTGAGCCTGACAGAAGCGGACTGTGACCGGTTGAACCTGCACCCGCAATCGGGGGTGAACACAAGCCAACGGGGAACCGCGTTCACGGTTTCGATTGATCTCGCTCCGAAGTTCGGCGGCACGACCGGGGTGTCGGCCAAGGAGCGGGCGGCCTGCATTCGAATGGCGATCGACCCCAAGTTCGGACCGGATGATTTTGTTCGCCCCGGGCATATCAACCCGCTGCGGGCCCGGGATGGTGGTGTCTTGGTGCGGACGGGGCAGACCGAGGGGAGTGTGGACCTGTGTCGGATGGCGGGGCTGTACCCGGCGGCGTGCATCATCGAGGTCATGAAGGCCGATGGAGAAATGGCCCGCGTGCCCGACCTCGTGACGTTCTGCGCCGAGCACGGACTGAAGATGTGTTCGGTGGCCCAGGTGATTTCTCACCGTTTGGAGCGTGAGAGTTTGGTGCGGCGGTTGCCGCCGTTTGAGGGCGAGGTCGTGCGGACGGCTGAGGGCGAGTTCCGGGCGTTCTTGTTTGAGAGCGTGGTGGACGCGTTACCGCATGTGGTGTTGACGGTGGGGGGGATCGGTGAGCCGCAGTCGGCGGCGGGGCAGCCGGCGGACCGGTCTGCGGAGGTTGGTGAGCCGGTGTTGGTGAGGATGCACCGACGGAACACGCTGGGGGATGTGTTCGGCGAGATGGTGAGCGGCGATGGTTCAACGGGGGACCAGTTGCGAGCGGCCTTGGTGCGGCTGCAGCGCGAGGGGCGTGGTGCGTTGGTGTATCTGCGAACCGGGGGCGATGAAGGTGCGACCGATCTGGAGTCGCGGTTGCAGCGGATGAGGGTGGGGAGTGCACGGGACGCGAGTACGCCCCGGCACGCGGGCGGAGCGAGCGGGAACGAGGTCCCCACGCATTTGAGGCAGTTGGGTGTGGGCAGCCAGATTCTGAGAAACCTCGGGCTGACGAAGTTGCGATTGATGACAAATCACCCGAAGAGTTTGCCGGGCTTGGAGGCGTTTGGTCTGGAGATCGTGGCGGTGGAGGGCTTGGAGACAGTGTGAGTTCGGTCGCCCGGCCGGCGGACGTCACAGGGTTCGACGCCCGAAACTCAGCGGCATCTCGCTGCGGTTTTCAGCGTTTCGCGGCGTCGATGCCGGCTTGGATCTCGCTCCACGGAATGAACTTGAAGTTCTGTCCTTCGATCGTGCCTTCTGGGGTTGTGTTCTCGCCGTCTTGGGCCACGAAGAGGCCCTTGGCGAAGGCTCCGCCGAGGTTGGCGGTGGTGGCGTCGATGCCGTCGGTCTCGGTCACGCCATCGATGTCGCCGGAACCCGCGATGCGGAAGCGAGCGATAGCGGCGTGCGGGGGCTTACGGTCGTGGACGGTGAAGGAGTTGTCCCCCTGGTTGGAGCAGATGAGGTAGCCGTTTCCGTTGCCGGTGTCGGCGATGGTGAGGCCCTCGACATCGGCGAAAAGGTGGCCGGAGGTGGCCGCGGACGACACGGCCGCGATGAGTTCTTTGGCGGTGGAAGTTGGGTCGAGCGAGATCTTCCAGATGCCGACGGCTTCCTCGCCGACAAAGGCCCATTGGTGATGGGCGTCGATGACCATGCCCTCGGTCTGGGAATCGAACTTGAGCGTGCGAACAGGCGCCCTCCCGATTAGAGCCGCCCCGATGCTGTTGACCTTCCATTCTTCCAGCCAACCGTTTTTGTCGTTCACCAGCACCGTGGTGTAGTTACCAATGCGGGCGCAGCACACGCCGTACGGTTCGTCAACACCCACTTCAACGACAGAAACTTCATTCGATGCTCGCGGCCACGCCACTCCACCGGGGGGGGAGGAATCCAAAAACGGCTTGAGCCTTCGGGACGTGGTGTCGATCTTCCATAGCACGAGTTCACGCGTGTCGCGCTGGCCCGCGACCACGAGCGTGCCGTGTTCGTCTTGGGCAAGATCGACGTTGTTCACCCGCCCGACGGGCAAAAATTGGATTTCTTGACCGGTCAGCGCGTAGACGCCCAGGCCGGACTTCTTGTTGGTGCCCAAGACCATGGAGCGGGCACCGTCGGTGGGATGGACCCAGATGGCGGGGTCGTCCGCGGCGTCGCCGGCATCTTCGACCGGCTCGGTTTCGCCGATTGCGTGGACGATGAATTCAGGGAGTTTGGGCGGGGTGCCGGCCGCCGGTGCTTCGGGCTGGAGGGCGAGGCCGAGTGCGGCCAAGGCGAGGAGGGTGCTCATGGTCGGAGAAGGTAGACTCCTTGCATGCGAACGCACACTGCCGGTCCGTCCTTCACATGCAAAATTGTGCTCACGCTGCTGGCGGGAGTGGGTTCCTCGGCCGCTTTCGGGCAAGGCGGCGAACCGAACTCGGTGCCGGGCGTGGGTCGGGGCTGGGTTGCCGCGGAAGGCGGTGGGATGGGCGGGTGTGACGGGTGGACGGAAGAGTATTTTGGGTGGATGGTGGAGCGGGCCTGGGGCGTCGCGGGCGGGCGGAAGGTGCGGGCGGTGGTGCTGGGGTCGATTCCGTTGGATGAGCCCGATGAGAGGTTGGCGGTGCTGGAGAAACTGGGGGCGGAAGCGATCGGAATGGTGGTGGGTGAGGGGGATGCGAATTCCGATGAGGTCGCGAAGTCTCTCGCGGCGGCCGACCTGATTTTCATACGGGGCGGAGATCAGTCGCGTTATGTGAACTGGTGGAAGGGGACCGCGACCGAGGCGGCTATCCGCGCGGTGTTCGAGCGGGGAGGTGTGGTCGGTGGGACTTCGGCCGGGTGTGCGATCCTTGGCGAGGTGTCGTTTGATGCCAGGGTGGGGTCGTTGTCGAGCGATGAGGCACTGACGGATGCGCGGCACCGGAACATCACGCTGACGCACGGGTTTCTGGGCTTGGTGCCGGGCGTGATGTTCGATTCGCACTTTGGTGAGCGCAGCAGGTTGGCGCGGGGGGCGGTGATGCTGGCCCACGCGAACGAGGGGCCACGGGCTGACGACCCCTTGGCACAGTCTGTGCGGGACCCTGCGAAAGAACCGATTGAGTTGATGGGGGTTGACCCGTGCACTGCGGTGATGGTGAGCCCGACCGGCGAGCGGACAATCATGGGTCGGGGCCGGGTGACGACGTTGTCGTACACGCCCGAGACGACGGCAACCTTGAAGGCCGGGGAGCCGCCCATGGTGGGGCCGCTCGCGTTCAGCGTGCACACCCACATTGTGCCGAGCGCTTTCGTCGGCCGGCGACGGGGCGGAATGGCGGCGTCAGTTTCGACTCTCGCGACGACATGGAACCGGTCCGGAGCGGACGAACTGGATCGGTTCTTGGTTGCGGGCGGAGCGGAAGGTGACGTGCGGGTGGTCGGGCTGGGGTTGGCGGGGGCATCGATCAAAGGGTCGAAGTTGATGTTGACGGGAGCGACCGAGCCCCGAACCGCCGCGGTGGTTCTGGATGTTACAGTTGCGCTGGGGACCGCGGGACAGCCGCACGGCGGCGGGCGGTTGTGGGTGGTGCCGGTCCCGGGGATGCTGGATCTCTCGGAGAAATCTGCGTCTGATGCTCGTGACGATCCCCAGCCGAAGTAGGCGGCGGGGTGTTGCGGAAACTGGCGCTCCTGCAATCCCAACAACGGGTTGCACACTCTGGGGCGTGCCCCTCGCGACCCAAGGAGTGACCGGAGGGTTCTCCATGTTTGGTGTTTTTTCGCTTGCAACCAAGACGCTGACCTCACCTTTATGGCTGCCTTGGAAGGCTTACAAGGGGTTGTGGTGGGCGTTTGATGTGCAGCCCAAGCCTGCGCGTCCAATTCGGAAGGGGAGCCCCACACCGGCGGTGGAAACACCGGTAGCGGGGTTGGGCAAGCCAAGTGGGGGTCATCAGCAGGCCTCATTTGAGGTGGTCGATTCTTCGCCACCGGCACGACCGCTTCCGGTCAAGAGTTTGCGGGCGGGCTATGCCGCGACGTACTTGATGTCGGCCATGACGGGCGGGATCGTTGCGGGTTTGGCGAGTGATGGGGAGATCGCAACGAGTCGGGCTTGGGTGATCTGGGCGTGGGTCACGGGCACGCTTGCGGTCGCGAGTTTGTTGGTGGTTCGCAGGATGGCTCGTCGGGAGATCGCGCGGCTGGAGATGCGGCGGAAGATTTTCGGGGCACCCAAGGCGGCGGCCAAAGCCGCGGCGGCGGGCGTGGCGGCGTGTTGTGCCAAGGCCCAGTGCGCAGCGCAAGCGGCGATGAAGGGCGATTCGGCGCGGGCTGCCGCGAAGTGGTTTGCGGGGTCGGGGTCGGGCACTCCGAGAGCCGCTTGGGGGGTTGCGTGTGGTGCCGCGTGCAAAGCGGGAAAGGCGGCCAAGGAACGTGTGAAGGCTGATGGACCGGGATGGAAGGCGAAATTGGCGCCGTACTTCACCGGGCGGTGGGTGACGGCGGCGGGCACACCGGACGGCACGGCACGATGAACGCGAGCAGGCACACCGAGGCGATCGACATGGCGGGGTAGAACGGAGCCGCGTATCGGTCGATTCCGCTGAAGAGGTGGAAGGCCAAGATGGCGTGGTGGATGAGCGGGAGCGCGAGGAGTGCTGCCAACGGCCACCGTCCGTGGCGGGCAAGCGCAACGAGGCCAGCGAGTGCGCCGAACGCGATGATCGGCCGGACGACCTCGGCGGCGATGAACGACCATTCGAAGATGCGAGCGAAGGCTGAACGTTTCCACGCATCGATGGGTGTGCGGGTCGCCGCGGCGACGGCGTTGACGCGCAAGGGATCGAGGTGGGTGAAGGTTGCTGGATCGGCCCACCAGTTGGAAGTGGAAGGCGGAGCGATTGACGGGGATGCGGGGTCGGTTGGAGTGGGACCCGCAGTTGGGGCGAGGCGTTGGTACCACCATCGATTCTCTTTGAGGGTTGAGCCGGGGCCGATGGGGAACCCCGCGAGGTGTGCGAAGGCGCGGGTGCTGACGACGAAGGTCTCCCATTGGCGGTGACGGACAGAATCATCAGCGAGGAGCGCAGCGCGGGCGTCTGCGGCGGTCCAGGGCGAGAGTTCGGTAAAGCGGTCCGCGAGCAGGGAGCGATGGTTGAGTGCGTCCAGGACTTCGTAGCCGCTGAACCAGGGTTGTTTGGATCGCTCGATGATGGCGAGGTGTTGCGCGGGGGAAAAGATGGCGGGTTTGTCGAGGTTGATGAGCCCGGCGTCGGTGAGGCCCAACATGCGGGTGAAGCCCGAGCCGATGGCGAGTGTGTAGCGATCATGGGAGCGGCCGTTGTGGATGACCCGCGGCAGGAGGCACGTTGCGGCGACGGCCCAGCCCAACGTGACGAGCGCAGCGGCCCTAAGCCACTTTGGAAGGCCGTTTGCGCGTGCGGGGACACCAAAGAACCACGCCATTCCGACCACCAAGGGCACGAGGGCGGTGAACACCTGAAAGTTGGCTCGAACCAGAGTGGCGAGCGCCAGGACGATGGCCGCGAGCGCGAGACGGAAAGCCGCGGCGGCCCACGTCGGGCGGTTGGCGGCATCGAGCGCGAGCCAAGTGGAGGCGGAGAACGCGAGGGTGCAGAGTGTCTCGGTGAGGAGCATGCGTTCGTACATCAGGCCGATGGGATCGAGCCCAATGAGGAGCACGGTCAGCGGCCCGATGAATCGACGGTGGGGTGCCGCGTGTTGAGTGAGTAGGCCGGCCAAGAGTGCGGTTGCGAGGCCAGCGGTGATATGGAGCACGGTGGCTGCCGCGGTGAGGGGGGCGAGGTACGTGAGCGCAGCGAGGAGAACGGGGTAACCGGGCATGCGCCACGAGTTGAAGTGGCTGAACGAGCCGGTGTCGTGGAGGATGAGGGCGTTGACGGCGTACTCGACACTGTCGCCGGTGAAGATGAGCGGGAGATGGCGGGCGAGAAGGACCTTGGCGAGGGCGACGAGGATCAGTGCCATGAGCCAAGGGAGGATGAGCCGGGGCTTTGCGGGTGCAGGAGGGGTGGTCAACGAGGCACCCGCGACAGACGCATCATCCCGAAGACAAACCCCATCATGGCGAACTGTCCGCCCAAGGCGATGAGCGTGGCTCCCAAGATCATGGGGCGGAGCGTTTCGCGCGTGTCGAGGTCGCCCAAGTCGGCACGGATCCAGGATGACAGTGGAAGGGCGATCAGGAGCAGGCCCAAGGTGGCGAAGATGGCACCCGCCAGCATGCCCCAGCCGGGGGTGAGCCACGCAAAGGCGAAGCGCACGCGAGCCGTTGCAGGGCCGATCTCGTTTTCAAGCGCGTGGACGCGGAGTGCTCCTGCGGTGAGGACGGCCTGCGTGCCCAGGAGCATCATCAGGCTGGACGCGATGAGTGTGTGAACGTCGAGGGTGACGCCACCGACCTTGGCGGGGCCGATGCCGACCCAGAGCGTGAGAATGAGCCCGAGAGTGACGAGGGCAAGGCCGGGCACGAAGAGCGTCCACCTCGGTGAGAGCAGAAGCATGAACTTGAGGTGTCGCCAGCCGTCTCTCCAACTGCGGAGGTGGGGCGGGCGACCACGGTTGTCTTTGTGGAGCGTGATCGGGACTTCGGCGAGGGTGAGGCCCGCGAGCGTGGCCTTGACGACCATTTCGCTGGCGAACTCCATGCCGGTGGTGCGGAGGCCCAGGCCGAGAAGGGCGGAGCGACGAAAGGCCCGCATGCCGCAGTGGAGATCGCCCACGGGCGATTGGAACAAGAGCCGGCCGATGCCGGAGAGGGCGGGGTTGCCAATCCAGCGATGTTTCCAGGGCATCGCGCCGGGGCGGATGGTGCCGCCCCGGGTGGGGAAGCGGTTGCCCATGACAAGGTCGGCTCCGCGTTCGAGGGCGTCGATGAAGGGCCCGGCTTCGGCAAGGTCGTAACTTTCATCGGAATCGGCCATGACGATGAGTTCGCCGCGTGCGGCTTGGATACCCGCGCGGAGGGCTGCGCCGTAGCCCTTGGTGGGAACTTCGACGACGCGGGCGTTGCGGTCAAGGGCGATCTGGCGGGAAGCGTCGGTGCTGCCATTGTCGGCGATGACGATCTCGGCGTTGAGGTTGTGGCGCGCGATGCACCGTGCGGCGGCGTCGATGCAGGCGGCCAGCGTGCGGGCCTCGTTGAGGCAGGGAAGGACGAACGACACGCGCGGCGGATCGGATGGCAACGGTGCGGGGTGGTTCATGAATCCAGCCCCACTTTCACGAGGCCGGGTGGGGATTGGGCGTGGGCATCGAGGACCGCGCGGTGCCATCGGCTGAGATTGGTGCTGGGGAGGTCATGTGGCGCAACCCAAAGGATCGTGTGGCCGGGTTCGGGGTAGAGCGGCACGTTGGCGGCGGGTGCATCGGCCGTGAAGAACGTGGCGATGAACCGTGGTTCGGAACGCGGGCTGCTCGCGGGGCCGATCCACAACTCGATGCGTTTGTCGAGTGGCCCGACCTTCCAGCCGAGTTCTTCAAGGATCTCGCGGCGGGCGCACTCGGTTTCGTTTTCGTGGGGCTCGCGGGTGCCGCCAAAGCAGGTGACGGATCCGCCGTCGTGCCGGGCATCCGCGGGTCGGCTTTCCAATAAATAGCCCCGCCCCGGGCATGAAAGGATGACACAGCAGTAGCGGGGGAGCATGAGGTATTCTTGCCGGGAGCGGGCACGGAGGAGCGGGCAGGGGGCGGACCAATGAAAACGCCCCGCAGGGCGGGGCGAAGGAGGGATCAGTGGAAGTGGTGCGAGGGATGCCGTGGGCCGTGGAGGGTTTGCCGCGGAATCACTCGGCGAGTTCGCGGCTGAGTTCGCCGAGGGCGAAGTCGAGTTTTTCGGGGGTTTCGTAGGTTCCGGCCTCGATCTGGGCTCGGACCGATGCCACCAGTTCGCCGCGGATGGGCGGGAGTTGGGAGAGTTTGCTGAGGTAGGTTGCCATCGATGAGACCTCCACCTGATCGGACGAACGAATGAAACTGCCTTCGCCGGGCACACCCGCGGCGAGTTCCGCCACATGTGGCGATCTGCGGACTTTGGAGGGCGCGGACGCCTGTGTTGAATAAGACCCGGTCCCTGCAATCTGCTCGGTCATGAATCGCTCCAAAGAGGACACGCGTATCGGACATTCCGCGTGGTCAACGTTCCACGTTCGACCGTGTGAGGGGCAGGGGTTGGCCCGGACCCATATCGCGGCCCTGTTCCGGACGGAGATCTACTTCCGACCGGGCGCAGGACAACACCGCAGCGATCCGGCTTGTTGCCGGACCGGCCTCCTGTTCGTGCAATCCACACGCGAACACTCGGCTGAGTTAGGTTGGGTCGCCCATTTCTTGCGAACCCCTTAGGACGTTTCGCGGCAGTCGGATCTCATGCGGCGGGCTTCAGTCGGCCGGCCAAAGGGGAACCGTGCGTTGCTGAAATCTGTATCGTCCTGAGGGGGGCATCGTCACTACAATCCGGATGATTGGCGAAGAAAGTTTTAGAGCCTTGATGAACAACGACTTAGATTCAATAACCGCGGGTCGGACTTTGACGTTTCCGCGTGCTTTTTTTTCCACTGTCACCCTGTTGTCAGTGGGGTGCGCGGGCCTTGCGCTTGTGGGGTGTTCGGGTGCCTCCAAGGACACGCCCCACCCCAAGATTACCCAAGCCGAGGAGGAGGCTGCCCTTTCACCATGGTTGACGGGCGTGCGCCCGAAGCGCGAGACGGGCCTGGGCCGCAGCATCGGTGGTGACTCGAGCGACGACGCCCTCTCGATGGCTCGATCGGTGCTGGGTGGTGCGGTGATGGACGACCCCGTCACGGAGAACGAACGGCTGGGGCTGTGGTCGATCGTGATCACAGTTCTGCGGGGACAAGGGGCGGAGGAAGCGGCCCGCGAGGCGCAGGCGAAGATCGCCGGCGTCGGAGTGCGGGGCACCTATGTCGAGAAGCGCGGCGAGAGCACGGTGGTGGCCTTCGGGCGCTACGAAGACCCGGCCTCGGACGAGGCCCAGATGGACCTGATCAAGATCCGCGCCACGATCGTCGATGGTGAACAGCCGTTTCTTGGTGCGGCCCTCACGCCTCCTCCGTACGAGAGCATCGGCACGATCCCGCACTACAACCTGACGGTGGCGAAGGACGCCGGCCCGAACCGCAAGAGCATCTACACGTTGCAGGTGGCGCAGTACGGCCGTTCGGACAACAAGCCTTCCACGATCTCCGAACGGAACGAGTTTCGGCGGGCGGCCGAGCAAGCGGCGGTGGCGTTGCGGCGCGAGGGTGAGGAGGCATTCTACTTCCACGGGCCCCGGATGAGCGTGGTGAGCATCGGGATGTTCAACGACACGGAGTATCGCACGCAGAACAAGCGGTCGCTGAATAATCCGGAGTCAACGGTGATGCTGACACGACCCGTGGAGAGCATGGAGATCAAACAGTTGCGGATGCGGCAGCCGTACAACCTTGTCAACGGGGCGGCGATGAAGACCCGGACACGTGGGGACGACGACGCTCAGATTCAGCGGAGCATGATGGTGGAGATCCCGAGATAGATTGCGCTGCAGCCCACCACGCGCAGCAACCCATGGCCCGGGGGGACTTCAGCGTTCGCTTTCTTCCTTGAGGTCGCGTTCGATGCGGAGGCGCTGAAAATCGTAGAGTTCACGCCACTTCGGATCGGTTTCCAGCATGAGGCCGCGGCGGAGGACGTCGAGGTCGCCTTCACGGGCGTTGTTCAGGAGTTTGGTGCTGCTGGCGTAGCCCCGGATGGAGGGGAGCCAGTTGGGGTCGCGTTCCAGAGACATTTCGAAGGCCCGGAGAGAATCTTCGGGGTAGCCCGCGCGTTGGTAGGTCTGGCCGATGTTTTCGTAGGGCGTGGGATCGGTGGGCAGGACGTCGGCGGCCCGCCGGAAAGCATTGATGGCCTCGACGTAATTCTGCTGCTGCATGAGGACCACGCCGAGGTTGTTCCAGGCGCATCCGAGGTCGCCGTAGGCCTGCACGGATTGGCGGTAATAGACCTCGGCGTCGGCCCATTCGCGGCGCTTCTCTGCGACGCGGCCGAGGTTGAAGAGGCGGGTGGCCTCGGTCGCCGATTGCTCCGGGGTGCGTTGTTCCTTCGGCACGCTTCGGTTGGCGCATGCCGGAGCGAGCAGGAGCGTTGCGGTGAGGGCTGCGCAGAGGATGGTGGTCGTTCGTGCTGGCATGAGGGGGCTTCGGGTGGGCGAAGGGGCGGAGAGAAAGGACGTCGCGGTGACTCAAGGGGTTGCGGCGCGTTCCCAGCGGCTGAAGGTCACGAGGAGGTGCCACTGCTGGGCTTCGGGCAAGAGTTTGACGGAGTAGACCTCGAGATCGGGGACGTCGCGGATGGCGAGTTCCACCCACTTGACGAGGGAAGCCAAGGATTCATCGCGGACGTCGTAGGTGAACTTGCGTTGGATGGAGTTGAGGCCGGGGCGACGCGGATCAGCCCGTTCGGTGGACGGAAGAATGTTGGGGTTTTTGAGGCCCGCTTCAGCCGCGGCTTGGGCAACGCGGCTGCGGAGTTGCGGGATGGCCTCGTTCTCGCCGCTGCCCTCGGTGACGCTCGTCTGCCGCAACTGCGTGAGTTTGGAGGAGGCATCAACAATCTCGGAGGCCATCTTCCGCTGGAAGTTGAGGGAGCGTTCGGCTTTGGCGAGCGAGGCCGAGGACGTCCACGTCGTGACGGCAGCGACGGTGACGAGCAGGCCGGCGAGGACGATGAGGTGGGTGGGCCGGCTCTGGCGTTCGGAGCGCAGGGCGAGCATCGACTGGCGGGAGCGGTCGTCGTCGGTGAGGCGGGGTTGGTCGGCAAAACGGCTCATGGTTTTTCGTGATTCGGCTTATTGTGGGGGCTTGGCGGGGGTCAGCAGGGACGGATCCCACTTGGCGTTGAAGGTTGCGGTGACTTTGTTCTCGCCCCCACCAGCCCTCATGCGGTAGGTGGCCGTCCAATCGACGGTGTTGGTGCCCGCGAGAGCGTTGATGGATTCCAAGAGCAGTTCGGCGGAGGCGATGTCGTTGGCGATGGCGATGACTTTGATGGTGCCCTTGGAATCGAGGTCGACAGACTCGATGCCGTAGGCGGGGTCGCTGAGGACGTAAGAGAGGGTTTCCAGTTCCTGCATGACCGGGAGGGCGGGCTCGGCCCGATCGGCCGGTCTGCGGGCGTCCTCAAGCCTTCGGACTTCATCCCACATCTGCGTGGAGGGCGACAGGCCCGCCTTTGGTTGCAGGGCGTCCGGGAACGAATCCTTCGCAACGACTTCCCATTTTTTTCGCCATTCCTCGGCAGCGATCTTGGCGGAGGCGGCCGCGGCTGACATGCGCCACGACACTACGCCCAAGCCGGCGGCGAAGGCCACGAGGGCGACTGAAGTCCAAATGTACATGGCGCGATGGGATCGGCCGGGGCGTTGTTCGAGCGAGTGGAGGCCGGCGGAAGGAAGCGGCGTTTTGCTGCGGGCTGGCTTCGCGGGGGTTGAGTCGAGGACTTCGCTCACCCGCCGCAGCGTTGCGCCAACGGGGTCGGTCGAGGTGACGACATCGACGGTTGCGCCTGCCCACGCCTTGCCCAACGCAGCACCGAAGCGGGCGGCGGATTCGGTTGCATCAAAGGCCCGATCCGGGGCGGCGAGAAGACAAGTGATCCGGGCCGGCGCTGCGCCCGTCTGGATGGACCACGAAAGCCATTCAGCGACCAAGCGGGGAACATCGGCGGCGTCGGCCATGGGGATGGCGGGCGCATCGGCGGAGGAACCCGAAGCACCGGGCGAGCCGCCGCCCAGGGGGGCGAGTTCACTATCCGATGCAATTGGTTGAGGAGCGGGGGCCACGCGCACCGAGCCGCCGCACACCAGACGTCCGCTGCGCGACCATGCCCACGCGAGGCGGGCACCATCGGACACGATGGTGGCGGATGTGCTGACGGCGTGGATGGGGGCGATGTCGATGGAAGCGGCATCGGGGAGCAGCGTTGCGCGGAGCGCGGGCGGGGCGGATGAATCCCACGCAAGGGCCGACGCCTGCCAGAGTGAGGTGACGTGTTCGACGGTGATGCCGACTGAATCGAGGGCGTCAAGCAAGAGGCGGACGGGGGTGTCGGCGGCGGCGAGGACGGCCACGCGTCGGGGTTCGCTCGCGTCCGCGGGGTCGCCCGAGTCGATATCGGCGGAGAGCGATTGGATGTTTGATTCGAGCGGGTCGGCGGCGAAGTAGGTGACCGGGTTGATGTCGGGGCGGGAGTTGGGGCCGGAGCGGTCATCATCGTCGGGGGCGATGGCCCCGGCATCTCGGCGGGCGGCCGAGGCGATCATGCCGGGATCGAACGAAGGTGTCGTGACCCACGAACAGACTGTGCCGCTGTCGTCGAGCACGAGCATCGTGAGGGAGCGGGTGGAACGGGCCTGCTCGAGTTGGTCGCGGAGCCATGCCGCGGCGGAGAACATGTCAATGCCGTCGCCCGGTTCGGCGCGGCCGTCGTCGGGGTAGGAGACATCGACACCCTGGCCGACTAAGCGCAGCGAACGAAGCCGACCGCCACGTTCATCCCGGATCATGTAGCACACGCGGGTTGACATGGCCTCAGGAAGGGTCCTTCTCGAAGGCTTGGTCTTTGCCGGCTTCCATGAGGTTGCGGGCGGCCTTCTCGATTACGGCTTCGTCGTTGCCGAACTGCCCGGAGGCGCGGATTTTGTCGACGACCTGACGATACCGCTCTCCGGCGGCGATGCCCCGATCCATTTGCTGGGGCATATTGACGGCGGCCCGCGCGGGGGTGGGACGACGCATCACCGGCGACCGCTGCACGGCCGCCATTTTGTTGGCACCGGCGGAGGCGTTGTTCGAGGCCTTCGTCACCACCTCCGTGCCTTTGCGGCTGCGTTCGATCACGCGGTCGGAGCCGTTTTCGTTGATCGTCAGTTGTTGCGGCGTGATGGCCTTGACCTCACCCTCCCCCAAGCCATCGCGGATTCCGACGATGCGCTGGGCGCCGTCTATCGAAACAAGCGCAAAACGAGCGCCGCCGAGCGCGGCGGGACCCAAGTAGAGGATCTCGATCGTCGCGGCGGGTGGCTCTTCGGCAGTCACGACCGGCACTTCGTTGGTGGGTGTGGGCGGCGGCTCGGGCACTCTGGGAGCGTTGCCGATGGCGGCAAACCGTCCGGCAAGCACGGCCGCATCGACGGGTCCGTCGGAGCGCGCTGCGCCGGGGCCGGGTGTGACAAGGGGCGGCAAAACCGGCACTTCCAAGACTTCAGGGGGCGATTGGCCGGCGTTAGGGCCGAGCATGGCGGCGGCCAGGCCGCCGGCGCCCAGCAGCACCACACCGGCCACCTGGCTCAGGCGGGTGAGTGAAACGGCACGGGCTCGATCGACGGGTGCAAAGCGCATGGTGGTATGGATCTTATCGGCTCTGGAGGCGTTCCCACCGGATGATGAGGCTAGTTCGGCGAAGTTCTGCGTTTTGGCCGCGGCCCGCGCGGGCGACGGCCCAGAATTGGTAGAGGGTTGGGGGTCGGGGCGGCCAGGTTCCCGGGGTTTCGGCCTCGGCCACACCTCGCCAGAGGCTGGGTTCGACGGCGAAGAGGGTGCTGACCCGGGCCCGGGTTTCGGGGGGCAGATCGGCGGCGTCCATTGCCGCGGCGAGGTCGATGGTTTCATCGCCGGCGGCACTTCGAGCGTCCATGAGTGCGTTCACGAGCGATTCGGGGTCGCCGGAGTCGCTGAGGGCGGCATCGGCGGCGGCCAGCAGGACTTCCCGGGGTGCGGAGCGGACGGAAACACCGATCGGCCCATCGCGGCGGGTGTACCGCTTCCAATCGGCCCCGGCCTGCTGACGCAGACTCGTGAGCATGGCCCGGCCGAGCAGGATTTGGTCGTCGGTGAGGCCGGAGAGGTCGGCGAGGACCGACCCCTGACCGTCGAAGAGCGAAAGTTTGACCGCTTGACCGCCTTCGACGGAAAGGTCGAAGGCGTTGCCATCGGCGCTCAGGCGTTCGCGGACCGATTGGCCGTTGGCGAGCCGCAACCACGATTCGAAGGCCTCGCCGAAGCCTTTGGTGATGTGATGGAAGGTGTAGCCTTCGAGTTCTCGCTGCACCGTGAGTTGTTGAACCTGCTGACGTTCAAGCATGACGACAATCATGACGCTGGAAACCATGACGAGGACGAGCGCGACGGGGAGCGCGAAGGCACGCGGGCGCGGGCGAAACGGGGCCGCCATCATTTCCCACCTTTGGAGCCGCCGCCCTTGCCGCCCTTGGAATCTCCGCCGCCAGAGCCCGAACCCGAGGAACCGGACCCACGGCCGGGCGACCCACGCCCCGGTGGACCGCCCGAGCCGGGAGGCGATCCTACTGAGCCGGGAGGCGATCCTGAGGAGCCTTCGACGGGGACAGCGCGGTTCTCGCCGGATTTGCCGCCAGTGTCTTCGGGTTTGGGGAGGCGGACTTCGGGGCCGACGCCCCAGCCGACTTCAAACATCCACTCGGAGCGGAGGCCGGTGGTGGTCTCGATCTGACACTCGATATACGCCGGGAGTTGGCTGTCCCAAGTGGCTTCAAAGTTCGTTTTTTTTTCGCGGTCATCGAACATCACCCAGCGGGCCATGGCGATGTTGGAGGCCACTCTGTAGGGCCGGTCGACGGTCGCGAGTTCGGCCTGCAGGGCTTCATCGATGATGGCGTCGGCGGGGGCACGGCGGGCGACGGGCACCCACCAGAGTTCATAGGAACTTTGTTGGTTTGCCGGGGCGTCCGGATCAAGCCGCGGCTGGGCTCTGAGTTCCAAGGCTCCGCGGATCGCCTTCAGCGGCATGTCGTCGTCGTCGGGCTCTTCCGGATCGGCCGTCTCGGGGTCGTTGAGGGCCCCACCTTCACCGGGGGCCAGCGTCTCCGACGCTTCGGGAATTTCAGACTCTTCGAGGGCCCGGCGTTGGCGAACGCTGGCGCGGGCTTCGCGAACCGATTTGGGGACGGGTGATTCAAAGACCACGAGTTCAAGCCGTTGGGGGGTGGTGGAGGACCACTCGCCCGACGCCAAGCGGATGGGCGGTGCGGATCGGCCGTCTTGGGTTGCCAAGATGACGCGTGGCGGTGGGGGAGGAGTTTCCTCACGCGGGGCTTCACCATCGGCCGCTTCGGCTTTGGGATCGGGCTGCCGATTGCGGGCGGCACCTCTGCGAATGTCGCCGCGGGCGTCGGGGCGGGGTTGTTCGGACGTGAGAATGGTCGAGAAACAGCGCTGCATGACGAGGCGGGCCCGCTGAAGATCGCCCGCTTCCTCGGCCCTGCGGGCCATGGCTATGTCGCTGCGTTGCATGGCGTACATAAAGCCGACGGTGAGCAGCACAAACAGGGCACCCATGACCGCGGCCAAGACGGTTTCGAGGAGTGTGAAGCCGGGGCGGGCGATGGAGGTGGTGGTGCGTGAGTGCACTACTTGGGGCTCCCGCCAGCGGGCGGCGTTGCGGGAGCGGGCCGCCGGGATTCACCGGTCGGGGCCGGAGTTCCGCTGGCCATTGCGGAGAGTTGCTGGATGAATCGCTGCATGGCCACGGGATCTTCTTGCAGGCGTTGCAGGCGGTCGGGGTTACGCAGGGGTGCCAGCGCGGGGTGCACGATGCGGGTGAGGACGAACCCTGGAGCGCCTGGCGATGCCTGCGGGGCACCGGAAGGATCCGCGAGCCAGACGCGGAATGTGACGGCCCGCAGTTGGTCGATGCCCAGAGCGCCGCCGCCGGCCGTTCGGGCGGCTGCTTCACCGGCGGGGCGCGAGGCACGTTCGGGAGCCTCTTTGGCGGGGATCAACGAGATGGGTGTGATGGAGGAAGTCCAGCGGTAGCGATCGCGGCCGTAATCGATGGGGAGGGAATCGCTGGGAAGCGATGCCTCATCGTCGAGATACTGCAGCATCAGTCGATTGGCGAGTTCGGCGGCCCCGAGACGCTTGAGGGAGCGTTGCTGGCCCGACACAATCGCGTTGATGGCCCCGACGGTGGTGGCAGCGACGACCGCGAGAATCGCGATCGCGCACACGACTTCGACGAACGTGACGCCACGGGTGGGCCTGCGGCGGGAACAAGGAGGGAAGCCGGATGCTTTGGGAGCCTGAAAGAACACTTCGCCGCCTTCCGAGCCGCGTGGGGTGCGCGGGGGGTTCCTGGAGATTGGAACCGGTGAACGTGGGACTATTTGTTCATCGTCCAGACATCGATGTCGTCTTCGTTACCGGGGACTTTGTCTTCGCCGGAAGAGCCGAGGAGGTAGGGCTGTTCGCCCCGGCCCCGCGGGTCGTAGAAGAAATCGCCATCCCAAGCGTCCTTGAGTTTCTTGGTGTCGTCGAGGAACGCCGGCTTGATGGCAGTGAGCGTTCCGAGTGTGGGGGGGAAGGAACTGTATTCGAGG
>Ga0105044_10006149_pt1 | contig 16489 bp, 13 predicted proteins | sample MAT01_FD_78092 | JGI IMG/M metagenome (GOLD analysis project Ga0105044, IMG submission 78092) | Freshwater microbial communities from Lake Fryxell liftoff mats and glacier meltwater in Antarctica - MAT-01 | ecosystem: Environmental > Aquatic > Freshwater > Ice > Liftoff microbial mat | place... | reverse complement strand
GCGACCCACCACGAGTATCAGCAATACGCACCGGCGACAACGGGTGGTAATCGGCGTCCGTCGGAACCCCAGCCACACCCTCGGGCAGCGACTCCGGCAACCGCTCCGGCAACGACTCCGGCAGGGTCTCCACGAGGGCCGGAGGCGTCGGGGCTGCAACTGCCGGCGTTGCTACGAACAGCGCGCCCAGCAGCGCCATCAGTGAAAGGAACAGATGAAGTGCGGCGCGACGGGTGACCATACGCCCGATCGTCCGATGGCGCCGTCCACCAAACGTCCAACGGCAACGCCCAACGGGCGACGGGCTACGGGCTACGGCGTGCTACCTGTCCATACGTCGGGCAGACTGTTGGCCGTGAGCACTCCACTTGTCGCCGTTGTCATGGGGTCGGCCAGCGACTGGCCGACGATGAGCAAAGCTGTCGAGGTGCTCGCCGAGTTCGGCGTTGCTCACCACACGCAAGTGCTGTCCGCGCACCGCATGCCCGACGAGATGTTTGCCTTTGCTCAGGCTGCGGGCAACCGTGGGCTGCGGGCCATCATCGCCGGCGCTGGCGGTGCCGCTCACCTACCGGGCATGCTGGCCGCCAAGACCACCGTGCCGGTCCTGGGCGTGCCCGTCGCCAGCCGCCATCTCAACGGCGTCGACAGTCTGCACTCCATCGTTCAGATGCCCGCCGGTATTCCAGTCGCCACGTTCGCGATCGGCGAGGCAGGTGCCACCAACGCCGCACTCTTCGCTGTTGCTCTTCTCGCCGCCACCAACCCCACTCTCGCCACCGCACTCAACGAGTACCGCCGACGCCTGCACGATGCCGCAGCGGCCAGCGAACTCCCACCGCCCGCATGACGGACAGCACCAGCCAAGACACCGGGATGATCACACCGCCGGCGATGCTGGGCATTCTCGGCGGCGGCCAGTTGGGCCGCTACTTCGTCATGGCCGCCCGCACGATGGGCTATCGCACCACCGTCGTCGAACCCGACCCGCATTCACCGGCCGGCAAGGTCGCTGACGTGCACATCGTCGCCACCTACGACGACTTGGCGGCCCTCGACCAACTGGCGGCGACCTGCGCAGTTGTCACCACCGAGTTCGAGAACGCTCCAGCGGCGGCGATGGAGCGGCTGGCGACTCACATACCCGTACGACCGTCGGCAGCTGCAATCGCCATCACACAGGATCGTGTGGCGGAGAAGCAGTTCCTCGTCGACATCGGCGTCGCAGTCGCCCCGTACATGCTGGTCGACAGCGACGACGACGTCGACACTGCCATCTCCTTCACCTTTCCGGCGATTCTGAAGACCGCTCGCTTCGGGTACGACGGCAAGGGACAGGTGCGCTGCGTCGGCCACGCCGACCTCGCCGCCGCGTGGGAGCAACTCGGCCGCGTGCCCTGCGTCCTGGAGCAGCGGATGAACCTGACCCGCGAGCTGTCCGTGGTGCTCGCGCGCAGCGCCGACGGCGCAACAGCGTGCTACCCCGTCTCGCAGAACCAGCACGTGCACGGCATTCTCGACGTCAGCTACACGCCGGCCAACCTGCCCGGCACCGGCCATGCCGATGCAGCCGAGCTGTGCACCTACATCGCCGAGGAACTTGGTTTCGTCGGCGTGATGGCCGTCGAGATGTTCGTTGTCGGCCAGGATGTGTTGGTCAACGAACTGGCACCTCGCCCGCACAACAGCGGCCACTACACACTCGATGCCTGCATCAGCTCACAGTTCGAGCAGCAGGTTCGGGCCATCTGCGGTCTCGCACTGGGCGATACCAAGCTCATAGTGCCGGGCGTCGCGATGGTCAACCTGCTCGGCAATCTGTGGGACAACGGCGAACCGAAGTGGGAGAAAGCGCTGCAACACGCGGCAGCACACCTGCACCTCTACGGCAAGGCCGAACCTCGTGCCGGCCGCAAGATGGGCCATCTCACCGTCACCACCGGCACGGCGATGGGTGCCACCAGCCTGGCTCGCCGAATCCGCAAACAATTGACCGCCGGGTAGCGGCATCAACCCGTTGATGGAGCTGGTGCGTCATTTCCGCCCGAAGCACTCGGCGGAAGCAATAACGACAGCACCGAACTGACAAGGCGGCCGACGAACGCCGGGCCCGTCGGCTGGCGGCTGATGAAGCGACGGTAGAACAGCGGCCCGACCAACTGACTGATCAGCACGTCGAGGTCGACATCGCGCGGCAGCGTGCCGTCGACGACCGCCGAACGCAGCCGTTCGTCGAGCAGCTGGCGACGCTGGGTACCTGCGTCGTGCATCATTCCCGCGAACGACTCACTGCGTTCTGCCCCGTCCAGAGCGGTGGACAGCAACGCACCGAAGTTGCTGTCACGCAACAGCACGTCGAGACCCGTACAGAACGAAGTGATATCGGCAACAAGGTCGGCCGTGTAGACGATGGGCACTTGGCACCCCACCGAGTGCACGGCCGAAAGGTGCAACTCGTCGCGGTCGGCGAACTGGCGGTAGATGGTTGTCTTGGCAACGCCCGAGCGAACGGCGACCGCCTCGATGGTGAGCCCGGACAACCCGTCCTCGCGCAGCAGTTCGACGGCCGCAGCAAGTACCCGTGCCCGCGACTTCGCGCGTCGTGGATCCTCGTATTCAGTGATCCGCACCGTGCTCACCCCCGTCCGGCAGGCGGCGATACATCACCGCTGCTCCGATTCCCACGCAGCAGCCAGCCGCAGAGCGATTGGAGGAGGCTCAGCGTGGACGGCATGATCAGCGCAGCGCCGATGCCCATGACCGCTCGGCAGGCGATGAGCGCGTTGGCATTGGTCATGAATGCGCAGACCGCCGAGGCGACAGCGAAGATCACCAAGCCGATCAGCAGGGCACCCTTGCGACCGAACCGATCGCCCAAAGCCCCGGCCGGCAGCAGGAGGGCGGCGAAGACGAGTGCGTAGGCATCAACAATCCACAAGATCTGTGTATCGCTGGGCCGCAACTCAGACCCGGCCAGCGCGGGAATCGCAACGTTGACCGAGCTGACGGTGGCGACGATCAGCACCAGGCTGAGACACATTGTGGCGAGAATCGCCCATCGGCGGTTGTAGATCTTGGGGTCAATACCGTCCATCTCGCCGATGGATGGCGTCATCGCTGGTGCGGTCATCACGTTCCTCCCAATTCGCTACGGGGGCGTAGCGTAACTAATGCGCTACGCAACCGTTGCGAAACTGGGTCCCTGGACCTCCGCTTGCACAACTTCGGCGTCGAATGCGGTACTACCGGCGTCTGACGAGCGAACGTCGGCCATTCTTGACGAAACCCGCTTCGACCGAAACCTTGCGCCCCATCAGACGGCTTCGGAGAGCCTTCACTCAGGACTCAGGCCTGTCCGCCCACAGCGCTGCAATCGCGACGGCAAGCCAGCCAGATAGCCAGCGGGGTCAAGGGCCGCTGTATTCCGAACGCCGTCATCGGCCAGGTCAACGACACGACTCCCGCTAGCCGCTGCCAGAGCGTTCAACAGCGTCGACTTTCCGGCTGCCCGCGGGCCCTGCACGATGATGACAGGTTCTTCCTCCATCAGTCGTTCTACCTGAGTGAACATTCTGCGAGCAACGACCATCGTCAAATTCTATTATCTATTTTGCGGTATACCTAGTAATCATAATGCGGCTCCTCAAGCGTACAAACTGCGAGACATACGCGCAGCACCTCCACCATTGGACTGCCCGGCCTGCAGGTCGGCCGACTGAGAACCCGGAGCCGTGGTGCTGACTGAACTCAGAGCCTCTCGCCAGCACAGGCGTAGCCCTCGTTTCGTCCACGACGAAGGAACCCGCCCCTGAGGGCGGGTTCGATCAGATTCGATTGCCCAGCGGCATGCCGCTGAGCGACTACCAGCGGTAGTGGGCGAAAGCCTTGTTGCTCTCGGCCATCTTCTGCATGTCGTCGCGCTTCTTGATGCTGGCACCCAAGCCGTTGCCGGCATCGAGGATCTCGCCAGCCAGGCACTCGGCCATGGTCTTCTCACGACGGGCACGGCTGAAGTCGATCAACCAGCGCACCGACAGGGTGCTGGCACGGCGAGGACGAACCTCGACGGGCACCTGGTAGGTGGCGCCACCGACACGGCGGCTGCGCACCTCGAGGGGGGGCTTGATGTTGTCGATGGCACGCTTGAGAGTCGCGATGGGCTCGGCGCCCGACTTCTCTTCCACAGTCTTCAGTGCGTCGTACACGATCTTTTCGGCAACCGAGCGCTTGCCGTGCAGCATGACCTTGTTGACCAGCTGAGTGACGAGCAGTGAACGGTAGATGGGGTCGGGCATGAGCTCGCGACGCTGGGCAGGACCTTTACGGGGCATGGTTCGTATCCTTCGAAATCTCTGGCTTACTTAGCCATCTTGGCGCCGTAGCGGCTGCGGGACTGCTTGCGGTTCTTCACGCCGGCTGCGTCGAGCGCGCCGCGGATGATCTTGTAGCGCACACCGGGGAGGTCGCGCACGCGGCCGCCACGGACGAGCACAATGCTGTGCTCCTGCAGGTTGTGGCCCTCGCCGGGAATGTAGGCGGTGACTTCGACACCGGAGGTGAGCCGCACACGGGCCACCTTGCGGAGCGCCGAGTTCGGCTTCTTCGGGGTGTTCGTATACACACGCGTGCACACGCCACGACGCTGCGGCGAACCCTTGAGGGCCGGCGTCTTCGTCTTCGAGAACTTGGTGCTGCGTCCTTGACGGACCAGCTGCTGAATTGTGGGCACGCTTTTACCTCATGCTTGATAGGACCTGGCAATGCTATGAGCAGTGGCTCGGTGGCGACAACGCGCGAGCGCGCATTGGACCACTACAGGGCAACAAATCAGTGACCATGGTCATCCGTCCATGGTCATACTTTGGTAGGCTGCCCGAATGGCAGATCCCACCGTACCGGCCAGCGTGTTCAAGGCACGCTGCCTCGCCCTGCTGGACGAGGTGGCCACCACACACCGGTCGCTCGTGATCACCAAACACGGCGTGCCCGTCGCCCGCCTGGTTCCGATCGAGACGGAAGCCGTGGGCACGCAGTCTGTCACGCTGCTGGCCGGCGACGACAGCGACTACTTCACCGCCGAAGGCCAGTGGGATGCCCTCGGCTGAACCGCTGCTGCTCGACACGCACACGCTGTTGTGGTGGCAGGCAGGTAGCGACCGCCTCTCCGCTCGCGCTCGCCGCCTCATCGACGGTGCGCCGCGCCTGTTCCTCAGCGCCATCTCCGTGTGGGAACTGGCAATGATGGTCGACCAGGGTGTGGTCGCGCTCGATCGCCCCACCCAGATCTGGGTACACGATCTTCTCGCTGACGGCATCGTCACCATCGCCGAGCTGACCCCCGCTATCGCAGTGGCCGCCGCACACCTCGACGAATTCACCGGTGACCACGCCGACCGCATCATCTATGCCACTGCCGTGCAGAACCAACTGACCCTTGTGACCAAGGACGACCGCCTCGCCGATTACGCCAGGGCCAACGGGGACGCCACCATCGAGTGGTGAGCCAGGCGGGGTCAATCGGCGAGTCGACGAACGAGCGCAAGAAGGTCGTTCACGTCCAAAACAGCCACCACTTCCCCGGTGTCGACAATCTCGGCGTGCCCGACGATGTCACCGTCCTCGGCCGAGCGAGTCAGCAGCCGCAGCATCAGCGTGACCGTAGAACGACCGGTGCGTTGGACAAAGTCGGCCACGACCTCACTGTCCACCGTGGACGTCCAACGTTCGTCCGATCTCCTCCAGTTCGGCACACAGCGGCACGCCCAACTCGCTCATCGCACCCCCCGCTCGATGCACCATCTCTCTCGCGGCAATTCGCCGTCCATTTGCCAGCAGTGCCCTGGTAGCCACCAGGTAGCGGCGTTCCTCCAGCGGCTCGCGCTCAATTCCAAGATCGAGCAAACGGATGCCCTCATCGAGATCACCACGGCCGAGTGACTCCTCCGCGATGACATCGACCAGCGACAGGTATCGACGCCGCAGCCGCTCCCGCGGGCCCGCGGCCCAGTCCTCGTAGGCATCCCCGGGGAGCAAGTCACCTGCGTACGCACCCAACGCCAGTCTTGCCAAACCCGCACGCTCGGCTGCAAAAGCGTCGAAGGCAGCGACGACCCCAGCCTCGAACTGCGCGACGTCGGTCACCACTCCGTGCGCAAGTTCCAGAGCTTCGCCGTGGCGCACCACCAACTCACCCGACTGGTTGCGCAGCCTGTTGAGCAGATTGCGCAGCCGGCTGCGACCGGTAGCAAGGTCCGCGTCTGGCCAGAGCGCATCGATGACCTGTTCGCTGGTCTGGGTACCGCGCAGCGCCAGCAACTTGACCAGCGTTGCCGGGTTGCCGGGCGACGGGGTTGCCAGTTCGACACCGTTGAGTACGGCGAACGAGCCCAGCAACACGACGCGCCGCTGTGAGCCGGACGACTCCTCCGGGCCTCCGGGCCACACGTCGGCCAGCATCGCGACCACGACAGGTTCGTGGCGTTGCGGAATGTCCGGCACCCCGAGGTTCTCGATCAGTTCCAACGCCCGCTCGACGAAGTTCGTGGCTGCGTGGTGGTCGCCCAGTCGCTTCGCCGACAGCGCCCGGAAGAGCACTCGAATCCACTTCGAACGAATGGTTGCGTACGGCTCGCCGTCCAGCCGATCGAAGATCTCGATCGCGCGGAGCGGATCGCCATACATCGCCTCCAGCCGGCCGTCCAACACGTCGAGCAAGTACTGCGTGCCGCCGTCACCGACACGGGCGGCGACGCGTTGACGATATGCATACGCACCGTCTTGGTCACCGAGGCCGCCCAGCAGATCGGCGCCGAACGCAAGGAACTCCTGCCCGGCGACCTCGGACAGCCAGTTGCCCGGGTTGCGCTCGACTTCGTCCAGCCAACGGCGGGTGCCACTCAGATCGCCCACGTGGGCTCGCACTATTGCCATTGCCCATGCGCCGTACGCGACGGTGAGCGCATCACCCAGACGACGGCCCAGCTCCCACGCATCGCGGGCCGCGGCCTCGGCCTCCACCGATCGCCCGAGGTGATCGAGAATGTCGCTGTAATACGTCAAAGCCACTGCCCACTCGCGCGACCCTGACGGCAGCAGTGCGATCGATTGCGCTTGCTGTTCGGCGGCCACCTGCGCACGGCCGCCGTGGTAGTTGACCATGCACGCAACGCGGCTCAATGCCTCGGATTCCCATCGCGCCTCACCCAGTAGCCGGAAGAGACCGCTGGCTTCCGAAAAGCACCGGTCGGCAGCAGCAAGGCTTTCAGGTGTGGAGCGTGTGCCGTGGGCAACTCCCATTGCCAGCAACGCCCGACCTCGAGTGTCCGTTTCATTCGTGCCGAGTGTGGCCAGCAGTTCGGCGCCTGCGTCTCGCGCCTCGGGATCTGCGTTCCGCGCTCGGTCGCGCATCGCCTCTGCCTGAAACGCACGATGAAGCTCGCCGGACGCAGTCACGGTCAGACCCTGCGCAACCCACTCGGCACGATGCGTTGGGCTGCGCAACTCGGCTGCGCGTGCGGCATGCAGCAGCAGCCGCGGGTGGCCGGCCAACCGATCGCTCCCCAACACGGTCAGCAGGGCGCTCACCTCCCCGATCGACAGGGCGAGCAATTCGGTCCATCGACGACTGGCGACCTCGGCAGCCAACACATCCAGCTCACCGACCTTGGTCAGGAACGCGACTGCATTCGACAGGTCGTAGAGCGCGGCAATGTCGGCCATCTGCTGCGACGACAGGCGAGTGCCACTACCGAGAGCATCTCGCACCGTGTCCGCCAGGACACGCCAGTCGCCCGACACATTCGTCGGCAACCCGCTCTGCACCAGAACTGCGAATGCGCCCGGCCCAGCTGCTATCTCACAGACCTCACGGGACAGCAGCGGTGGAATCGCCAGCGCCGCCATCCGCTCGCGTTCTTCCCCGAACAGGTTGTCCAGCAGCGGGGCGAGCGACAGATCGGTCTCGGTCCCGTGGGCGCCCGCCACCGTGCCGCTGACGGCGACAAGCCCAACCGCCGCCGGCCACCCGTCGGTCCGGGAGAGGAGAACCTGAGCGTCGTCCAGCGCCAGCCCGGTGATCTGGCGCACTTCGGTCAGGGAAAATCGAAGGTCCACCTGCGTCGCCCACATCACGTCGGCACGCAACCGGCGAGTGAGCGAGCGATCGATCGATCGTCCGGCGATGATCAGCCCGTGCTGAGCGGCGACATCGTCCAGTAGCCCCCGCAGCCACACCCCGGCCTCGTGGTCGGCGAAGTGCGCCTCATCGACGAAGATGTGCAGGCCATCGGTGCGAGAGTTCAGCACGGCGAGCAGTGCGTCCAATTGCACCTCGTGGTCCTCGCCGGTCAGGGCCTCCGCCAGCTCCGGCACTCCGGCACGGCGTAGCGCGCGGGCGAACGCGGCGACCAAACCGTCGACTCCACAGTCGTCGGTCAGACGCACGCGAACCGCTCCGCGGCCACCTGCCTCGATGACCTGCTCGGCGAACGTCGTCTTGCCCCATCCACCGGGCGCATCCAACAGCACAACGTGCGCGCCCGCCGCGCGCGCCAACAAGGCATCGCGCGCAATCCAGAAAGCGTGTATCGCCCCGCCCGTCACGATTCAGAATCTACGTGGTGCCGGCCCAGCGTTGCGCCTCAATCAGCTAGCCCGTACAACTTCGGCGCTGAGATGCGGTAGTACCGCATCTCAACGCCGAAGTTGTCAGTCGGCGGTCAGGGTGCTCATGCGCACCGGGCGCACGCGCTGGGCGAGGGCGCTGCAGGCAAGCGCCCCGAGGCCGATGACGGCCGGAACTGCGAACAGCAGCAACGCGGCGAGCAACCACGGGATGGCGATGCTGCCGCGCACGGCGCGTGCAATCGCCCACGACACCAGCACACCCATCGGGACCGCGATCAACATCGCGCCGAAGGTGAGCCCGCCGGCGCGCCAGCCAGCGACCCGGGCCAACGTCGTGGGCGATGCACCAACAGCCACCAGCACATCGCGCTCGTCACGGCTCTCCACCGCCCACAGCGCCATCCCGATCGAGACCAGCAACATCACCAGCAACAGCGACGCAGCCAGCAGGAATGCGCGCAGTTGCGAAGCCGTCAGTCGAAATCCCCCGTCGCTATAGATGTAGGTGGCGACCGACCAGCTCGTCGACTCCCCCGAGGCGTCCATCCCCAGGTACGCCAAGCCCTCACTGTTGTCAGCCGAAAGCAACCACAGCGCAGCTTGATCCGCCGCCGTGATGTCCTGGCTGGCGACACCGAACTCCAAGGCCTGGGGCACCACGGCCCAATTCTCATTCTGCGCGGCCGCTGGGCTCATCAACTGCCACTGCAAGTCGAATTGCAGTTCGGGTGCAAACACGTCGGACTGCGGCCCTTCGGCGGGCGCACGACGGGTGACCGACACTGGGCCGTCAGCGTCGGCGATCGCCTGGCGAGTTTGCGCAGATAGATCAAACAGATCCAACACCTCATCGGTTGCGACCATCGCAGAGTTATTTTCGGCCGGATCGGAAAGTGGTTGATGCGCCAGCGCTGCCGACGTCCAGGTAGCGGGGCCGATCACACGCTCTGCTTCGATACGCATGGACGCCACATCCACCAGGGTCAGTGGCGCGCTCGACCATGGCATGTCGTCAGCGAACCCCTCGCTCCTACTCTCCACCCATACCAGGTCGCTGCGCGAAGGAAGGTCGCCCGCAGCCTCTGCTTCATTCTCCTGGATGCGATACTCGGCTGCGGCCGCGACGCCGGCGGCCACCATGCCAACGACCAGCAGAGAGGCGAGCACGGCCGCGGAGCGTGGCCGATGGCGCGTCATGCTGCGAGCTGCCAAGCGAATCGACCCGCCACGACGCGACGCCAGCGCACCGAAACGATCAATGATGCGCGGTGCTAGCGCACAGACACCCAGCACTGCGGCGATCATGCCCAGCGCCACCAACATGCCTGCTTCTGTGCCACCACCATCCGCGCCATAGCGGATAGCGATCAACGTCACCAGCAGCCCACCGATGAACAACCCTGCCCCGGCGCGAGAGAGCCAGCGGGGTACCGCGCCAACCGGTCGACGGCCGGCCAAGGCACTGAGCACCGACACTCGAGTCAAGCTGCGCGTCGGCGCAAGCGCCGCAACGGTGGCAACCGCGATTGCGGTGGCGGCGATGACTACGATATCGAGCCAGTTCACCACTGCGTGCCGCCCCGAGTTGAACCACTGCGGCCACTGGATGTGGACGACCAGCGCGGCGATGACTCCGACCGTCACGCCCACCGCCGCGGTGAGTGAGCCGTACAGCCCGAACGTGCGGGCCAGTGTTCGCTGGCTGGCTCCACTGGCGCTCAGCTGGCCGACCGCCACCAGTTGGCGGCGGCCCGAGATCGCAAATGCCGCTGCGGTCACGACACCCAACATGCTCATTGCCAGCACCCCGCCCAACCAGCCCAAGATCAGCCCTGTGGCAACTGAACCCTGGTCGGTGTAATCCGACATGCCGTTGCTGCCAGGGCGAATCTGCAGCTCACCGTACATTCCGACGTTCATGTCGGTGCGGTTCACGTCAAATGACCCCGGCAGATCGAACGCACCCACGTCGGAGAGGCTGCTGGGCCGCACCACCGAGAAGTCGAACCCCGGTGCGATCATCTCCGACCGCCAGCCACCGCTCTCAATCAGGCCGACGACCTCGAAGCGGCGCGACTGGTGGACGAGTGAGAACTCGTCGCCGAGCGTCACACCCAGGAACTTCGCCAGATCGGGCTGCAGCGCAACCTGATTGTCCGCTGCGGGCCACCGCCCGCTGACCAGCGAGTACGCATCGGTGTAGATCTGATCCGTCACGTTCGTGTTGGACACCGTGACGTTCCTCCCACGGCGCTGCTCCGGCGTCCTGATCGGAATGCCTGCCTGCGTCGACCACAGCTGACGTGTGCCGTCGGGCAGTACGGCCTCCACGTCGGTGCGGGCAAGGCAGTCAGGACAGTTCGATGCACCGGGATCGACGGCGACCGTCGCGATCGCGTCGGCCTTTCCGAAGACCTCTGGTATCCACGCGCCTTGCGCAGCCTGCGTCGTGCGATGGCTGACGTCCAACAGCACCAGCGCGGTCACCGGGACTGCGACCAGGAGCGCTACCAGCACCGTTCGGCCAGGCCGCCGGCGCAGGTCGCGCCGTGCCAGGCGAACTGGCACCCGCCAACCTCGCAACCACGAGGGTGACCGCCGTGGCCCCCGAGTGCGCGGAGCGGACGCTTCCGGCTCGGGGGCCACGACCGGGGGGTCTGAGACCAGCGTCATGGCGTCACCTCAGCGGCAACACCGGCAAGCGAAACGGTCTGGTCGACGACAACGCCATCACGCATGAACACCACACGGTCGGCCCAGCTGGAGAATCGGGGTTCGTGCGTCACCAACACCACAGCGGCACCAGTCCTGCCCGGAAGCCCAGCCAACAGTTCGATCACCGCATCACTGGTGATCGTGTCGAGGGCGCCCGTCGGCTCATCGGCCAACAGCAGCTTGCGCTCCCCCACTACCGCACGAGCGATTGCTATGCGCTGCTGCTGGCCACCGGAGAAGTCGTCGGGGTAACGGTCGAGTTGTTGCGTCAACCCAACTGCGGCCAGCGCCTCACGCGCCGCCGAACGAGCGGCTTTCGACCCAACGCCTTCCAGCTCCAATGGCAACATCACGTTCTCCACCGCGGTCAGCGAGGCCAACAGGTTGAGTCGTTGAAAGACGTACCCAACATCGCAGCGCCGCAGTGCTGCGCGAGCGGTGAGGTCGAGGTCGCCCACTTCCCGGCCACCCACACGCACGCGACCCGCACTCGGATCCTCCAAGCCGCCAGCAAGATGCAGCAGCGTGCTCTTCCCGCAGCCGCTCGGGCCCATGAGCGCCACGAACTCGCCGGCCCCTACCCGCAGGTTGACACCGCCGAGGGCCTTCACTTCCGTCGAGCCGGCACCGAACGTCTTGACGACGTCGATGAACTCCAGAGCAGGATCAATCATGTCACTTCCCTTTCGCAGAGAGATTGGCTTCCACCGTGTCCAGCCAGCGCAGGTCGGCTTCGGCCCGAACCACCAACGCCTCGGTCACCAACCGGGCCGCCAGCGAACCATCGACATCCGTTACCGCCGAACGTTCGCGGCGCTTGGCCTGCAACAGCTGCAGCAGCACCGTGCGCTGGCGAGTCACCACCCGCAGAGCGTGTGCTCTGTCGTGCTCGATGGCCATCAGCACCTTCAACATCAACTCGTCGCGCGGTGGCGGCTCGTCGGCGGGTACCGCCTCCCACCACGAGCCCAGCTCGTCCTTGCCGGCGATGGTGATGGCGTAGATCTTCTGCCCGGGCGCCAGGGCAGAGCCAGGTGGCGCACCACCAACTGACACCAACCCGTCGCGCTCCAGCCGGTCGAGGGTGGTGTACACCTGGCCCACATTGAGCGGCCACACACCACCGGTCGCCTGCTCGAACACCGTCTTCAACTGATACCCGTGCCGCGGCCCGTCCTCGAGCAACGACAGCAAACCCTCACGTACAGCCATACATACCGAGTATAGACATACCCAGTATGCATGTCAACCCTTCACCATGTCATCGATCACATGCGGCGGCCGCAGTCAGGGCATGACATGGTCGCCGAAAGGACTCACACGCGCAACGGCCCGGGGCGTGAACCCCGGGCCGTTGTCACACAACTACTTCGTGATCGGGCACGATCAGACTTCGGCGGCGACTTCCGGCTCGCCATCGGTGCTGTACGTACCGTGGATGTTGCTCAGCCAGGCAGCCGGGTCTTCAGCGGCTTCGCTGCTGAAGTAGGCCATCGGCTGGTAGTCCGGAGCGGCAACATCGAACTCGCGGTAGCGCATCATGCCGGTACCGGCCGGGATGAGCTTGCCGATGATGATGTTCTCCTTGAGGCCCAGCAGGCTGTCGCCCTTGCCGTCGATGGCGGCTTCGGTGAGGACACGAGTGGTCTCCTGGAAGGAGGCCGCGGACAGCCAGCTCTCAGTGGCCAGCGACGCCTTGGTGATACCCATGATTTCCGGGCGACCTTCGGCGGGCTTCTTGCCCTCTTCCACCATGCGGCGGTTGGTATCGCGGAACACCTTGGCGTCGGCACGCTCGCCGGGCAGGAAGCCGGTATCGCCGGGCTCTTGCACGCCGATACGACGGGTCATCTGGCGAACGATCAGCTCGATGTGCTTGTCGCTGATGGACACACCCTGGTCGCGGTACACCTTCTGGACCTCTTCGACGAGGTACAGCTGGGTCTCGCGGATGCCCTTGATCTCCATCAGTTCCTTCGGATCGAAGGGACCGTCGGTGATCGGGTCGCCAGCCTTCACGTCTTGGCCATCAACCACGATCGGGCGGCTGCCCGTCGGGAGGATGATCTGGTGCTCTTCGCCCTGATCGTCGATGACGGTGACCGGAATGCCCTTGCCCTCGTCGTCGCCGATGTGCAGCACACCGGTGGCACGAGCCAAGCGAGCCGAACCACGTGGGGTGCGGGACTCGAACAGCTCGACCACGCGAGGCAGACCGCCGGCGATGTCCTTACCAGCCACACCACCGGTGTGGAAGGTACGCATCGTCAGCTGAGTACCGGGCTCGCCGATGGACTGAGCGGCGATGACGCCAACAGCCTCGCCGAGCTCGATGCTCTTGCCGGTGGCCAGCGAACGGCCGTAGCAGAGTGCGCAAATACCCAACTCGGCGTCACAGGTGACGACCGAACGAACACGCACGCGGGTGATCTTGGGATCGTCGCGCAGGGCGGCCATCTCGATGTCGCCCACCATCATGTTGCGCGGGTAGACGGTGCCGTCGGCGAGGGTGACGTCGGCTGACAGCGCACGGCCGAACAGCTTGGTCTCCAGGTGGCTGCGGCGGTTGACCGTGTCGGCCTCCACATTCTCGATCCAGAGACCGAGGTTGCTGCCGCAGTCGGGCTCGCGAATGATGAGCTCCTGTGCCACGTCGACGAGGCGACGGGTCAGGTAGCCAGAGTCGGCGGTACGCAGCGCCGTGTCCACGAGGCCCTTACGAGCACCCGGGGTGGCGATGAAGTACTCGAGCGTCTCGAGACCCTCACGGAAGTTCTTCTTGATCGGGCGAGGAATCATGTCGCCACGTGGGTTGGCCACGAGGCCACGCATGCCGGCGATCTGGCGCATCTGGGTCATGTTGCCGCGAGCACCCGAGCCGACCATCATGTCGATCGGGTTGAACTTGGCGGCCTTGAACTCGGCTTCCATGGCCGCCTGGACCTTGGCGGTTGCGTCGGTCCAGATGCGCACTTCCTGCTGACGGCGCTCGCCGTCGGTGATGATGCCTCGGCGGTACTGGTTCTCCACCTTCTCAGCCATCGACTCGTGCTCCTCGAGCAACTGAGCCTTCAGCTTCGGCGTCTTGACGTCGTTGATACTGACGGTCAGGCCGCTCTGCGATGCGTAGCGGTAGCAGAGGTTCTTCATCGCGTCGAGGGAAGTCGCCACCACGCCCTTGGCATAGTGATCCGAAAGGCGCTCCACGATGACGCCCATCTCCTTCTTACGGATCACGCTATCGATGTGACCGAAGCGGGCGGTGTAGTCAGCGGGCAACGCCTCTTCGAAGAGGAGGCGACCGGCGGTGGTCTCGAACGTGTCGGCCTCGCGGCCGTCGACTGCCTGGCGACGCATGGTGATGAGAGCGTGCAACTGCAGCGCACCCTCGTCGAGCGCACGCAGCACTTCCCACAGCTGTCGGAACACACGACCGTGGCCCGCTGAATCCAGACGGCTCTCGGTGAGGTAGTAGCCACCGATGATGAGGTCCTGCGACGGGGTGACGATGGGGCGACCCGATGCCGGCGACAGAATGTTGTTGGAGCTGAGCATCAGCACGCGGGCCTCGGCCTGCGCTTCTGCCGACAGCGGCACGTGAATAGCCATCTGGTCACCGTCGAAGTCGGCGTTGAAGGCGGTGCAGACCAATGGGTGCAGCTGGAGTGCCTTCCCCTCGACCAACACCGGCTCGAACGCCTGGATGCCCAAACGGTGCAGGGTTGGTGCACGGTTCAGCATGACCGGGTGTTCCTTGATGACATCTTCGAGGACGTCCCACACCTGGGTGCGACGACGCTCGACCATGCGCTTGGCGCTCTTGATGTTCTGCGCCAGCTCGAGATCGACCAGGCGCTTCATCACGAACGGCTTGAACAGTTCGAGTGCCATCAACTTCGGCAGACCGCACTGGTGCAAACGCAGTGTGGGGCCACAGACGATGACCGAACGGCCCGAGTAGTCCACGCGCTTACCGAGCAGGTTCTGACGGAAGCGACCCTGCTTGCCCTTGAGCATGTCGGAGAGCGACTTCAGCGGGCGATTGCCGGGCCCGGTGACCGGGCGGCCACGGCGACCGTTGTCGAACAAAGCGTCGACAGCCTCCTGCAGCATGCGCTTCTCGTTGTTGACGATGATCTCGGGAGCACCGAGATCGAGCAGACGCTTCAACCGGTTGTTGCGGTTGATCACGCGGCGGTACAGGTCGTTGAGGTCGGAGGTGGCGAAACGGCCACCGTCGAGCTGCACCATCGGGCGCAGTTCCGGCGGGATCACCGGAACGACGTCGAGAATCATGGCCTTCGGGTCGTTCAGGCGACGGCCGTGCTCGTCGCGCTGGTTGAACGAGGCAACGATCTTGAGGCGCTTGATGGCCTTCTGGCGGCGCTGGGCGGACAGGGGCTTGCGGCCACTGGCGTTGTGGTCGATGGCGCCGCGCAGCTTCTCTTCTTCCACATCGAAATCGATGCGGTCGATGAGCTGCTTGATGGCGTTGGCACCGGTGCCACCCTCGAAGTAGTCGCCGTAACGTTCGCGCAGCTCACGCCACAGCAGTTCGTCGTCGATGATGAGGCGCGAGTGCAGGCTGCGGAACTCGTCCCACGTACGGGCGAGCAGGTCGAGCTCCATCTCGTAGCGCTCGCGGATGTTGGCGATTTCCTTCTCCGCAACCGTCTTCAGCTTGCGAGCATCGGCGCCGCTGGAACCGTCGGCTTCGCCCTTGGTGGCGTCGTCTTCGAGTTCCTTGTAGCGCCGATCGATCGCGATTTCCAGTTCCTTGCGGATGGTGTCGCGCTCTTCGATGTACTCGGCTTCGCAGTTGGTGAGGTCGGCGTGGCGCTTGTCCTCATCGACCCAGGTGACCAGGTTGGCGGCGAAGTAGATGACCTTCTCGAGCTGCTTGGCCTTGAGCTCTTCCTTGGGCTCCAGGCCGGCCAGCAGGTATGCCAACCAGCTGCGGGTACCGCGTAGGTACCAGATGTGCACAACGGGCGCGCTGAGCTCGATGTGGCCCATGCGCTCGCGACGAACCTTGCTGCGGGTGACTTCCACACCGCAGCGTTCGCAGACGATGCCCTTGAAGCGCACGCGCTTGTACTTGCCGCAGTAGCACTCCCAGTCGCGAGTTGGTCCGAAGATCTTCTCGCAG
>Ga0105044_10006147_pt1 | contig 16489 bp, 19 predicted proteins | sample MAT01_FD_78092 | JGI IMG/M metagenome (GOLD analysis project Ga0105044, IMG submission 78092) | Freshwater microbial communities from Lake Fryxell liftoff mats and glacier meltwater in Antarctica - MAT-01 | ecosystem: Environmental > Aquatic > Freshwater > Ice > Liftoff microbial mat | place... | reverse complement strand
GTGAGATTGTGAGCTCCGCTTTGCGTCGGGTTCACCGCTCCTTGAGCCTCGGTGACCTGGTGAGCTGGGTTCAGATCGCCAGCGGCCAGAGGGCCAGGTCTAAGGCTTGTCTTCGTCGGCGCCCAGTTGCACCTGTCGTGCGAACATCCCCAGAGCAGCCTCTATGCCGCTGGAAGTTGCTGCCCTTGTGGCCTTCGGGCCGATGGGGGTAGCTTGTGTGCGAGTGGGTTGAAAGGCTGTTGGCAATGCGCGGAGCGAGATGGGTGGTGCTAGGGATTCTAGCGTTCGGTGTTGCGTGCAACTCGATATTGGGGCTGGAGGGAGAATATCGGTTGACGGCGGGAGCCTTCGAATGTCGGCTCAGCAGCGACTGCAGCAGTGGGCAGAAGTGCATTTTCAAGACGTGTGGGGTGGAATGCGCGGGTGATCAAGATTGCGCCCTGGGTTTGCGCTGTTTGAAAACGGCAGGCGGGAGCGCGGCTTGTGTTTCGTCGACGCAGGCGACGTGCAGCGAAGGGGGGCAAGAGTGTCCTCCTGGCACCGCGTGCAGCGCGGGAACATGTCGTAATCGTTGCATCCCGGGGACCCTGGAGTGCTTGGCGAGTCAATTTTGTGTGGACAGCTTTTGTCGTGGCATAGACCCAACGCGCGATGCAGTGAGCGGGGGATCGGGCGGGATGGGAATGATGTCAGGGGGCGCACCCGGCACACCTGGAGTTGGAGGAATGCCGTCGGGTGGAGCACCGGCGACGGGAGCCAGCGGCGGCGCGGTGTCGGGCGGATCGGGCGGGAGCTCAGGCGGGATGAAGAGCTCTTTACCAGGGTGCGTGGGGCTTGCGAACAACTGTGGCGTTTCGGCGAACCTGAATTGCTGCGCCACGACGACGGTGCCCGGCGGCACCTTCAATCGGAGCAACGACGCGGCCTCTCCCGCCACAGTGAGCGACTTTAAGCTAGACAACTACGAGGTAACGGTAGGAAGGTTCCGATCGTTCGTGGCCGCATACACTCAGCCGATGATTGCAACGGGAGCTGGGAAGAACGCGAATAATCCAAGCGATCTTGGTTGGGAGGAAGCTTGGAACACAAGTCTTCCGGCCAACGCGGCCGTACTCAACGCAGAAGTAAACTGCGATAGCGCGCGTCAAACGTGGACAGACCTAGAGGCCAGCAACGAGACGCGCCCCATGAACTGCGTGAGCTGGTATGTGGCTCAAGCCTTCTGCATATGGGACGGCGGGCGCCTGCCAACAGAAGCCGAGTGGAACTACACGGCGGTAGGCGGGAGCGAGCAGCGCGTCTACCCCTGGGGAGCAACAGTGCCCGAAGCTAATGCGGCCTTGGCGGTCCACGATTGTCGCTACGACGGGATGGCAAACTGCAGCCCGCTCGATGTTGCCCCTGTGGGTTCGGTGATAGCCGGAAACGGCAAATGGGGCCACTCAGACCTCGCTGGGAGCATGGCGGAGTGGAATCAGGACTGGCACAGCAATGTCTACCCCAGCCCGTGTAGCGACTGCGCCCAACTGACCACTTCCACGATGCGGGTCTACCGTGGCGGCTCGTATGCCAGCAGCAGCGTCGGTATCAAGTCTGCCTCGCGCCTCGGAATCGCGCAGACCACTCGCAGTGGCACCCTCGGCTTCCGGTGCGCGCGCTCTCTCTGAAGGTGCCGTCGGGACCATTCGCTGCGGTCGCGGGTGTAGCCTCCCTCAGCTCGACGCTTCGCTGATTCAGATCTTGTTCACGCGCCACGCATCGAGGCTAAAGGCGCCGCTGCCCTTACACGCAATGTAAAGGAAGAGCAGAGCATAGACGGCGGCCAACTCCCCCTTATTGATCGTTGGAATGAGTTGCTCACCCAGTTCGAACTTCCAGTGGAACTGCGCGTAGGCGACGGCCATGGTCCCGCTAGCTAGGAACGCGCTCGAGCTCGTCTTGAAACCTACGGCTATCAGCAAGCCGCAAACCAGCTCAATCGCCCCACCCAGCCACAGTTGGGTCCCGAACTCTGTGGGGGAGGCACGTAAGATCCCGAAGACCTTCTGCATTCCGTGAAACGCAAACATCAAGCCGCTGCCGGCGCGGAGTAGGGCGTAGGTGTGCTCCGTATAGGGCGCAAGCAATCGGAGCATCCGCAGGTCCTAGGGGGCGGTTAGGGCTATGTCAATCGCGGGCTGCGGCGCGAATGAAGGGTTGCCGACGCCCACACAGGCGCCATCGCCACCGTGCAGAGAACTGACAGCGCCACCCGGCTCAACGTGCACTTCCGTGTTCTTGTCTTAGACGGCTTTTACGTGCGCGGCGCCACCAACAACGCTCTTGTCTTCCACGCTCTTCCCACGCCCTCCATGCTCGTCGGTGCTCTGACGGACGACAGTCAGAGCGGCTCTGCTGCAGGCATATCACGCGCCTATTCCTGCTTGAGCCTCGCGACCTCATTCGTCCAACCAGAAAGGCGGTTGCGCGACCACGCTGGGAGCGGGCGCGGCGTCTCAACGATCAAGTCCGCCTGCGGATGGTTGCGGCGACTAGTGCTAGGCCCGCCATGATCCACGGTCCGGAGCCGTTGCTGCTCACCGATAGCGAACAAGTCGATGAATTGGTGTGGCGCGGCGCATAGACAGAGGTGGCTGCTCCTCCGCTCGCGGGGATCGGATCGGCCTCGCCCAGAATGAGGGGTGTGTATGGTGGGGAGATGTTTGGGGGAGAGCAGACGGCGTCGAGGTTGGGTCGCCCCCCGGAGTTCAAGGGTGATCCGGAGGGCGAGCTCGGCGACGCTGCTGCCCCCTGGGCGTTGGACGCGCCAGCCGCGCCCGCCGAAGCGATGACCGCTTCGCAGGCACCGGGCGATGCGGGTGTCGAACATAAGCGCATGGGCAGCATCTGCTTCCGTGGTGTGAATCCGTGAGTGCATCCATCCGGGATTGTCAAGGTGGTGGGAGGCCCCTGACTGACGTTACCCGCAGCGTCGTAGGTTCGCACAAAGTACGTCCACTGACTCGACGTTGTGGGGACGTGAAAACCGGTATTGAGTGAGGTGAAGTATTGGCCCGAGAGCTCGAAGGGGCTACTGGGTGGCGAGCCCGGGGCGCATACGGGAGCCCGGTAGACCACTTCCTCCCGAGGGGTGAGGGCTTGAGGGCTCTGAGCAAAAATAGCCGCTTCCACGACATCCGTGAGATCCGGCGTCTCCCCCGATGGCGTAGATAGCTTGCTGTGAATGATGGCAAGTGGTCTGGTAGGAACGGTCTCATCCAGCTCGCACTCGAGCTGCACTGAGAGCGCTGGAGGCGCAACGTGGTCCGCCTCCGCCGTGCGGAAGCGACTGTATTCGTACAGATTGGCGCCGAGGGGATCTACGCCTCCGCTGCCTCCGCCGCCGCTGCTTGTCGCTCGCGCAAACCCAACGCTCAATACACCATCAGCCGCAAAGGGTATCCTAGCAGCATCGAAAGCACCGCAGCAGCTTGCCGTGCCCTCGACGCAGGCTACACGAGCGCTACTGCTGCAGGCACGTATGGATGCGATTGTACAGCGTTCTGGCACGCGATGCACGACGCGGACGATGGCATTTGCGGGGAGCGTCGGGCCAACACGCACGTAGAAGTTACGTGACTGTTGTATGGCTGAGAACCAGTATTCGGGAGTTCCCCAGAGCCGATCGCGTGGGCGCCATTCGGAAGCCAGCGCCGTGCCATCTTCTAGAACCAAAATCGGAAGTGCGTCAATCCCGATGGCGTCGCTGCAATCCACCGCAACTTCCAGTTGGTAGTTGGCGGGCACGACAGCGCAGCGGACATTGGCTACCTCGAAGCCACATTCGTACGGGAGGCACGATGTGATGCAAACGGTTGCAGCCGCCGGCCGCGTCAAGAAAGACGTTAATCCGGAAATTGCAATGGCCAAAATGGCGCGCCGATAGCCTGGATAAAACGTGTACCTGTTGGCGGGGGCATGCATGAGAAGCACCTTTCCGAAAGGCTACGAGCCTTACGAATCAAGGGCTACCCTTGTGTTACCCCGCGGTTCTTTGTCCGTCGCTCGCACTCTGATCCGCGGGGATAGTTGCTAAACGATTCTAGGGGCTTGGCGACGCGCTCAGTACGGCTTCTCCCCAAGGTGATTTCCCAGTGGATCGGTGTTGTAGACCCAAAATTCCCAGGTTGGTCCGCGACGCTAAAGATGCTCTCGTCTTTCACACTCTTCCTACGCCCGCCCAAGCTCGGCTCCGATGAGCCCGGCCTTGCCACCTGCTACGCCGCTGCTGCGCGCGGAGTAACGGCCTCAGGTGACCGCGCCGGCTTGCCCGCGACCTCTTCATCCGTCTCATCGTCGCTATCCCACCACCGCGCTTTCATCTAATTCGGCATTTTGGCGTCCTTTCAAGCCACTCCAAGTTCCGTCCCGAAGTAGTCCCTAAGCCGCCACAGGAGTCTGCGGCTTTCAAGCCGCCTCCGGCTTCGGGCGACCAGCTAGGCCACCGCTAACACCGCTGCCTGATCCAGATTCTTGGCTTGTGGGGCACACCTGACCACGCTGGGTGCGGCGGCATTGCCGCACCCGTTGCGGCAACTCTGGTAAGGAGCAGGCTGCGGTTGTGCTTGCACTTCAGCTCTCAGGTTGGCATCCTCTCGTTACCATGAAGTACAGCCGCTTTCTCACGCTAGCTCTTGTCAGCGCCTCGCTTGCGACGGCAATCGCCTGTTCGGACGATAAAGAGTCGAGGGGCACCGGGGGCAGCCCCGCTGCAGGCGGCAAGGCCAATTCTGGAGGTACGGGTGGCGCGTTGACTAGCGGAGCCGGGGGCACCGGGGGCACCGGGGGCACCGGGGGCACCGGGGACACCGGGGGCAAAGCAAGCGCTGGTGGAAGCGGGGGATCTGTAACCGGAGGTGCCGGCGGCACTGGCGGGGTGAGCAACAGCGGTGGCGCGGCTGGGAGCGTCATGTGCAGATCGGGTGTGGTGGCGCCTGACATCACGAATTGCGATGCGGCCAAGCTTGCGGCGCTCTTTAAGGCGGGTAATAAGTGTGCTGGTTGCCACTTTAACGCGAATCTGCATTCGTTCCATACCGAAGCGGGGCTGGCTGACGCCATCAACAAGCCCGCAGATAAAACAGCCAATTTGAACTGTGTAACAACGACGCTGGTCGTTCCGGGCGATCCGGAAGCGAGCCTTTTGTACTTGAAGCTCAAGGGCACTCCGCCTGCCAATTGCGGCACGCAGATGCCCAAACCAGAGGGCAACCGAATGCAATGCACGCTCACCGCCGACGAGCTCAAGTGCGTCGCTGATTGGATCAACAGTCTGCCGGCGGGCGGTGCGGGCGGCCAGGGTGGCCAGGGTGGAAAAAGTAGCGAAAGTAACGATTGATGCTCTCATTGTCCTCGCCTCGCACCGACCACGCGTAACCACCCCGGCCGCGTTTGGTCGTAGACCGTCAGAATGACGTACACGGTCGCCACCAAGGACTCGCGCGATGGCCAGCGGAATCAACCGTCGAACAGCAGCATCGCTTCGCGAGTGGCGTTGCTGGTACCGACGAAGTAGACAATGTCCCCCGGCTCGAAGGGCGCGTGCGGGTCCGGGTTTTGAAGCAGCTCCTCGCCACGCTGCACGCCGACGACCAACACGCCGGTGGTCGTGCGCAGGCGCATTTTGACGGTGGAGGAGCCGGCGGCCGTGCTGCCTTCGCGCACCAGTACCGACTCGATTTTCAGCTCCGACAGCGTGCGCATTTCACCCAGTTGGGCGCGCGGCAAGGTCTGCTTGCGCTCGCTGGTTTGGGTTTCGGAGCGGATGGTCTGGATGCTGGCTTCGATGACGTTGCGCGGCACCTCAATGCTGCGCAGCAGCCGGGCGATCACCTCGACGGCGCCTTCGACCTCTTCGGCCACGACGTCGCGCGCGCCCATTTTCAACAGGCCTTCACGTTCGGCCAAATAGCGCGTGCGCATCAGCACTGGCACGTTGGGGGCCACGCGACGCAGCATGTCGACGATGCGGAGCGCCGTTTGCGGGTCGTTCATCAGCAACACGACCGTGCGAGCCTCGGCCAAATGAGCGTGACCGAGCGCCTCTTCACTGGTGGCGTCACCGTAGTAGACCGGTAGCCCCAATGCCTTGCCACGGCGGACGTTGTCGGCGTTCATCTCAAGCACGATGAAGGGCGCACCCGCGGCCGTTAGCGTGCGCGCGGTCAACAAGCCCGCGACACCGAAACCGATCACGATCACGTGATTCTCGAGCTTTCGGCCCTCGTCGGCTTCGTCGATGCTGCGCACACCGATCAGCCGTTCCAGAGGCGCCAGCAGCCGTTCACCCGCCTTGATATGCGGGGCGGCGCGCACCAACAGCGGCGTCAAGAACATGCTGGCGATGCCGGCTGCCAACAGCGGACCCACGGCTTTCTCGTCGACGACGCCACTGCTTTGCGCCAGGCGCGCCAGCACGAAGCCAAACTCGCTGAACTGCGCCAGCCCCACTCCCGCCAGCCAGGCCACCCGCGAAGGGAAGCCCATGGCCATGGCAGCCAGCGTAGCCAGCGCGCCTTTGGCCAACAAGAAACCTGCGAGTAAGCCGCAGACCAGCAGCGGGTGCGACACCACCACCCGCACATCGAACAACATGCCCAGCGAGACGAAAAACACGCTCACGAATGCGTCACGCAACGGCAAAATGTCGCCCATGGCGCGGTGGCTGTACTCGGTGTCAGCCACCACCATACCACCCAAAAACGCGCCCAGCGCCAGCGACAACCCCACCATGGACGTCAGCCACGCGGTGCCGATGCACAGCGCCAAGATAGCCAGCAAGAAGACCTCGCGACTACGGCTTGCGTCCACCCAGCCCAAAATCTTGGGCACCACGAAGCGCGCCAGCACCACCGTGCCCACGACCACGACCGCTGCCTTGCCGAGCGCCAGCCCAACGCTGGCTGCGGCGTCGCCAGCCGGGCTACCGGCGCCCAGCAACGGCACGATCAGCACCATCGGCACGACGCACAAGTCTTGAAAGATCAGCGTGCCGACAATGAACTTGCCGTGCGGCGCGTCGAGCTCACGCCGCTCGGACAACGCGCGCAGCACAATGGCCGTGCTGGAGAGCGCGAACGCGAACCCGTAAAACACGCCAACCCCGACGGATTGCCCCAGCAGCACCGCTACGCCCGTCGTTACAGCCGTGGTGAGGCCGACCTGCAGGGCGCCACCGAGCGCCACCTGGCGGAGCACCTCGCGCAGCCGCGCTAGCGAGAATTCCAGGCCAATCGAGAACAGCAGCAGTACAACCCCCACCTCTGCCAACACCTCGATAGCCCGCACGGAAGAGACGAGCCGCAGCCCGAAGGGACCCAGAAGCGCGCCAGCCAGCAGCAGCCCTGCGACTGTCGGCAGCTTGAGCCGCGCCAAGACGACGGTGACGAAGACTGCCACTGCGGCCACGATGGCCAGCTCGTCGAGTAGCGGTACGTGTCCCACCGGAACGGTCGAGCCTAGTCCGTCTCCGCCGCTCGCGCGACCAGAAAAGATTGAATTTTGCGGGTTTCGACAACGCCAAGCTGACGACAACGAACAAGACGCCCTGTGGGGCGTTGCGGCCTGAGAACCGTGTGCTAGTTGAGCACGCTGGTCAGCAATCTCGCCGAATCATGTCCAGCCTCATCGCAACTCAATCCGCGCCGGAGCTCGTGCTCGCGGCGGCCATCGACACGCAGCGGCGAGCGGTGCTGGCCGTTTTGGACGCGGGCGCCGAACGCACCAAGGCGAAGCCGGTCCACGCGCTGCGCGTTGCGATTCGGCGGCTGGCTTCGGCGCTTCAACTTGCGCGAGCGCTGGGCTACGCCGCGCGGCCCAAGACGCTGCGACGTCTACGCAAGCTGATGTCGGCTCTGTCGGGGCTCAGGGATGCGCAGCAGCAACGTCGCGCGATCGAGCGACTCTCGACGAGCGCCGCTCAGGCTCCTAGCGCGATCGTGCTGCTGCGTGAGACGGAGGTCGACTCAGAACGTCAGGCGCTCCACCGATTGGGGAAGTTTGATGCCTCCGCGTTCGATCTCGACATTTCGAGCATCTCTGAGCGCTTGGCGACATCCGTCCAAACCCCTGACACGCATCCCGCCGCCAACGCAGTCGTGCTCGGCGAGCTGGCAAAGCGGCATCTGGAAGCTTTGCGTCAGCAACGGCGTGCCGGCGAGTGCGATGCCGAGGCGCTTCACCGCGCCCGCCTCGTTTTCAAGAACTACCGCTACGCCCTCGAAGCCATCGGCTCCCTGTTGCCCGCGTCGGCTTGCAACCTGCTGGAGGCGAGCGCAGAGCTCCAGGATTCTTTGGGCCACGCACACGACGCCCACGTGCTCGCCGAAACGCTGAGCAAGCTCGCCAAAGCCGCGCAAACATCGCTGTCGCTACAAGGCTTGGCGGGTGAGCTCGCCGAAGCCGGCAGCCGAGCCCACGAAGCCGGGAAGCTCGCTTTAGGAGCGATCGACCTGCGTTGGCCCTTCACCCAAACGATTTGAGTCTCGCGTGCATCAGGTTCCACTGCTGGAACAGATAACTCCCAAGGCCGTCATCCATGCCGCCTTTGCCCCGAAAGTGATTCAGGATGGGCAGGCATGGATCGACATGCTGGCTCACCGGAATTTGATGAGCCACACTTACGACTTTCAGCGCTTCAAAGGACGCCGTCGAGGCGATTGCGGGGCGCGATGTTGTCGTACTCGATCAGGTCTATCTGCTCCTGAAAAAGCAAACGGTGGAAGACTAACATGTTTGGCCCTACGGACGACGCCATCGCTTCAATTCGAGCGGTTCTTGCCAAACATCCGGGCGTGACATCTGCTGTTGTTTTTGGGTCGCGAGCGCTTGGAAGAGCACATGATTGGTCCGACATCAACATATCGCTATCGGGCACCCTTAATGCGCTAGAGGTTGAACGAATTGCCGTAAAAAGCCCCGCGCTGCGCGCGCATCTGGGTCGCGCCGGGCAGGAGATTTATCGGCGCGAGGCGCCGCTCAGCCCCAACTTTTCACCGGCTCCACCTAAAGCGAATTGATTCAGTCGCTCTCAGCGGCCGTGGTCACTCAGCTCAGGTTTGAGTGAGAATTTACCAATAAACTCTTGCTTGCTCCCTATGCCTGCAGATGACATCATTGAGTGCATGCAGTACACGATCCGGAATATTCCCCCTGATCTTGATCGCGCTATCAAGGCTCGAGCTAAGCAGCTGGGTAAGAGCGTTAATCAAGTTGCGCTCGAACTTCTCGCGGTGAGTTTCGGGCGACCCCTCCGCCGCCGCGACTTGCGCAAAATGCCAGGTGCTTGGTCGCGACAGGAAGCAACGAACTTCGAGGCCTTCCTCAACGAGCATAGGACAATCGACGCTGAGCTCTGGAAATGAAGTTGCTGCTCGACACCAATCGACTGTCAGACGCCCTGGCACAAGTCGACGAGGTGCTGGAGCGCCTGGAGGTGGCAGAGGCGATCTACGTGCCGAGCATCGCGCTCGGGGAGATTCGATCAGGCTTCCTGAAAGGGCGGCGCCCCAAGGAAAACGAAACCCGGCTTGCTTGGTTCTTGTCGCAGCAGGGCGTCAGCACGCTCAACGTGGATGCTGCGGTTTCGCACCGCTACGCGGAGATCCACCGCGCGCTCTACGCCCGCGGCAAACCCATCCCCACGAACGATCTGTGGATCGCCGCCATTGCGTTCGAGAATAGTTTGGTTCTGTACACGCGCGACGCGCATTTCAGTCAGGTACCGGGTCTGGCGTGCCTCTTACTTGCCTAAGATCGCCCGTTTTCCGTCACTCCCCACGATGGAGCGAGCGGTATGCCGTGGGGTCAAGGCCGGTATGCTGTTTGAACAGGCGCGCAAAGTAGCTAGTGTTGCCGATCCCGACCTGCGGCGCGATTTCTTTGACGCGAGCGTCCGGGGCGAGGAGCAAGCGCTCAGCACGCCGGATACCCAGGCCAATCACGTAGTTCATGGGTGACACACCAAAGCACTGACGAAAAGAACGGGTGAGTGTGCTCTGAGACATCGACGCGCGACCGGCCAGGCTCTCGGCGGTGATCGTGGCTTCGAAGTTGTGTTCCAGCCATTCCAAGAGATCGGAAAGCCTGACGAGAGCCTGCGACTTCGAGTCCGTCATCGTGCCGTACTGCCGCGCTAATTCCACCAAGACCTGAGTGAGGTAACCGGTACTTACGGCGTCAAAGCCGGGGCGCCTACTATCAACCTCCTCGCGCGTCTGAGCGAGCGTTGTCCGCAAGCGAGCGACTACGTCTTTGCTAATTCGCAATCTGCTTTCGAACTGATGCCGAGATCTAAGTTGTGGTTCATACGTGAACGCTGATTGGATTCTGTCCAAAGACACTCAGCAATCGCCTGCATTGTGCTCACCCGCGCTGATATTGTCAGAGCAGAATCGAGGTCACCATGAGAAGAATCATTGGCGGCGGTGCGTTCGCTTGGGCATTGTTCGGAGCGGTAGCCTGCACGGCACAGGTCGGAACTCAGAAGCAGACTGGTGTTGGGCAAGCAGCGAGTCCCGGCGTGGGCCCGGCACCTGGCAATACAGCCTTGAATGGTGGCGGGGGAGCCGGCAGCGCGGTGGGCGGAGGGCTGGGAACGGGAGCGGCCGTGGGCGCGGGAGCAGCGGCGTCCGGTGGCGCAGCCATCGACCCAGGTGCACCGGGCATTACAGTGATACGCCGACTCAATAAGCTTCGGACACCCGTGGCTTGGGATCACCAAGCAGCACCACAATGATCTGGGCCACGCTCCCTCTGAGGACGCGGACTCCCAACAACAAATCTTGAAAATCGAGACCTGGCAGTCCGGTCAGGTCGCGTCGCTCTTAGATCGCCTGGCGAGCATCCCCGAGGGCGCCGGCACCATGCTGGACAACACGCTCGTCGTCTTCGTGCAAACCGCAACGCGCGGCAACTATCACGCCAGCACGAACGCTTGTATTGGCTGGCAATCTCGCAGGCAGCCTGATCCGGACCGGGCGCTACATGCGTTTCAAGCGCACCGCCTCGCAGGGCAGTCGTCCCGTGGGCGGCGGGGGCGAAGCCCTGAGCAACCTGGGCTTTGCACGCACCAGCTCCGATCTCTGCTTGACCCTCTTGAAGGCGTTCGGATCGAACGCAACAACCTTCGGGGATCCCGCGCGTCTCACCGGTGGTATCCACGAGATTTTAGCCTGATCGGGTGGGCAATGCGGCTAGATCCAACGCATGCACAGAGCGACACAGGTCGTCTCCTTGTGAGGGCATTGGACTTATATTAAGATCCGTTGCTTGCATTAAGCGACTTGTAGTGTTACTTTTTGCTGGCATTGAGTCTGAAAATGTCCAGCGCGGCCAGTTACATTCTCCAGCTCGCCGCACAGGGTCGGTACCACTTCACGACGAAGGAAGCAGTGGAAGCGCTGGGTGGTTCAGTTCCGACGGTCCGCGCTGCACTGCGCCGGCTGAAGGCCAAAGGCGAGATCGCTGACCCGTACCGAGGCTTCTACGTGATCGTTCCGCCAGAGTACCGGCGCCTCGGCTGCCTGCCCGCGGAGCAATTCGTGCCGCAGCTGATGCATCATCTTGGAGAGGCTTACTACGTGGGGCTCCTGAGCGCGGCCGAGCTTCACGGCGCCGCTCATCAACGCCCCCAAGGCTTCCAGGTGATGGTGAAGGTGAACCGCAGAGCCCTTGCATGCGGCAAGGTGCGAGTGCAGTTCGTCGCCCGCAAGGACCTCGAGCGCAGCGCTGTCGTCGACAAGAACACGCCACGCGGAACGCTGCGCGTAGCGTCGTCCGAGGCGACGGCGCTCGAACTCGTGGGTTACGCCGATCAGTGTGGCGGCCTTGATAACGTCGCATCTGTGTTGTCGGAGTTGGTCGAGTCCGTCGATCCGCAGAAGCTCGCTGACGCCGCGGCGCTCTGCCCAATCGCGTGGGCGCAGCGCCTTGGCTACCTCCTGGATGTTGCTGGCCACCGCGAGCTGGCCGACGTGCTCGCCCGCTACGTGAAGGATCATGCTCACGTGGTGGCGCCACTTGTACGGGCAATGGCCAAGACTGGTGCGGAGCGCGTCGAACGCTGGAAGCTGGCTGTCAACGCGAACGTGGAGTCCGACCTGTGATCCCGAAGGACTTCATCACCGAGTGGCGAGCCTCAGCTCCCTGGGTCGCCGACCGCCAAGTCGAACAGGATCTCGTCATCTCACGCGCGCTCGTCGAACTTTTCTCTCGCCCGCCCATCGCGAATGCTCTCGCCTTCCGCGGCGGGACCGCGCTCTACAAGCTCCACTTCCGTCCTGCGGCACGGTACTCGGAGGACATCGACCTCGTGCAGATTTCGCCCGAAGGGATCGGCCCTGCGCTCGACGCGATCCACGAGGCACTCGACGGTTGGCTAGGTAAGCCCCAATGGAAGCAGTCCGCGGGGCGCGTGACGCTGAACTACAGCTTCGAATCCGAGGATCTGCCTCCGGTTCGCTTGAAGCTCAAGGTCGAGATCAACTCGCGCGAGCACTTCACGGTCTTCGGATTGAAGGATCATCGGTTTGAGATCAACTCCCGCTGGTTCTCGGGAGCAGCCGACCTCCGCACCTATGAGCTCGACGAGCTGCTCGGCACCAAGCTCCGCGCGCTCTATCAGCGCAAGAAAGGGCGCGATATCTTCGATCTCGGGCTCGCGCTACGGCACGACGGAGTGTCACCTGATCGCATCATTGAGGTATTCACCCGGTACATGCACGAGGACGGTGCCAGGGTGACCCGAGCGATGTTCGAGCAGAACCTTTCCACCAAGAGGGCGGACCGCACCTTCACGGCGGACATGAGCCCTCTGCTCGCGAATGGTCAGACCTGGAGCTTCGACGACGCCTTCGCACTCGTTTGGCGAGAGCTGATCGGTCGTCTGCCAGGAGATCCCTGGAAGGGCGCCTAATCCGGCCTCAGCTCTCAGCGCGTGTACTGATTATCCACCAGGCGCAGCAACTTGCGCGGATTGGCATCCTGCAACTCTGGGGGCAGCGCCGCTTCCGGGAAGCCCTGATAGCAGACGGGGCGCGCGAAGCGCAGAATACTTGCGGTGCCGATCGACGTGAAGTGGCCGTCGCTCGTGGCGGGATACGGTCCGCCGTGGTGCATGGCAGCGCACACTTCGATGCCAGTGGGAAAGCCGTTGAATACGATGCGACCCACCTTGCGTTGCAGCTTCTGCACGAGCCATTGGTGCTCAAGGAGATCGCCGGGAGTGCCATGAATCGTCGCCGTGAGGTGGCCTTCGAGATGATTCGCGATGCGCTCAAGCTCAGCACGATCTTTGCAGCCAACAATCACGGAGGTGGGGCCAAATACTTCTTCGGCAAGCTGGTGGTGCTTCTCGAAATTGGCGCCATCCGTGCTGAAGATCACGCAACTTGCCTGCGTCTTTTTGGGATCAGCGGGCGTAGCACTACGAGATAGTTCGTGCGAGAAGCTGGCGTTGCGTTTCACTCCAGCTTCAAAGGCCGCAGCAATCCCGGCGTTCAGCATGGTGGCGGGCGGCGCTGCTTGGGCTGCCTGTGCCGCGGCTTTTCGGAAGCTTTCGAGCTCTGGCCCTTCCACGCCCAAGACGAGGCCCGGGTTGGTGCAGAATTGCCCGACACCCATCGTGACCGATCCAATGTAGCCCTGCGCGATCGCGTCAGCTCGCTCCTTGAGTGCACCAGGCAGGAGGAACACTGGATTGGTGCTGCCCATTTCGGCGTAGACCGGGATCGGCTTGGGGCGTTTGGCGGCGGCATCGAACAGCGCTCGGCCGCCCTTGAGCGACCCAGTAAAAGCGATCGCCTCGATCAATGGATGCTCTACGAGGGCGGTACCGATTTCATGCGACACGCCTTGAAGCATCGAGAAAATCCCCGCAGGTAAACCGCTCTTCGCCACAGCGCGCGTGATGGCTCCTGCAACGAGCTCGCTCGTGCCCGGGTGAGCCGGATGCCCTTTCACAACCACCGGACAACGCGCTCCCAACGCTGAAATGGTATCGGTGCCCGCTACCGAGATGGCCAACGGAAAATTGCTCGCACCAAAGACGCCAATCGTGCCAATCGGCGCCAACAGGCGGCGCACATCCGGCTTGGGCAACGGCTCACGTTTGGGATCTGCATGATCGATTCGGGCATCCACCCACGACCCTTCACGCACCACGGACGCAAACAATTTAGCTTGATTCACCGTGCGCCCGCGTTCACCGGTGAGCCTGGCGAGCGGCAAGCCGGTCTCGGCTACAGCTCGCTCTAACAGCCCATCGCCGAGTGCCAAGATCTCTTCGGCGATGCTTTCAAGCAGCAGCGCTACCTGTTCAGCTGGGGCTGCGGCGAAGGCCTCACACGCCGCATCGGCGGCCTCAACGGCCTGATTGAGCTCCGCGAGAGTAGCCTCCACGAATTCAGGGCTCAGAGCCTCTGAGGTGGCGGGATTCTGTGCCGAGAAGCGGTGCGTGCCTGCTTTGGAGCGTTGGCCAGCGATGAAGTGTTCAGCGGTAATAGTCATGAAAAAGTTCTCACAAGTGGAATGCGGTAGCACTCGGTTTCAGTTACAGAATGGTGTTCACGAGCGTTCCAATGGGCTCGATGGTGATCTCGATGCGATCGCCGGATTTTAGGGTGAAATCGCTCGAAGGCACGATGCCGGTGCCCGTCATCAGGAAGCAGCCTTCTGCGAAGACGTTATCCCGGAACAAATAGCTGACGAGGCTGGGGATCGGTTTTTTCAATTGGCTGAGCTCGGTCTTGTCTTCGGTGACGCTCTTGCCATCACGGAAAATCGAGAGCTTGATCTCTGTGCTGGGCGGCAAGAGTTCGCTGCCCAAGAGGATGCCGGGGCCCATGGCGGCGCAGCCCGAGAACACCTTGGCCTGAGGCAGATACAAGGGGTTTTCGCCTTCGATATCGCGGCAACTCAAATCATTGCCCACCGTGAAGCCGATGATCTCGGCGCGATTGTTGATGGCCAGCGTGAGCTCCGGCTCCGGCACCATCCACTTGGAATCACTGCGCAGCCGCAGCTGGCCGTGAGGCGCTACCACGCGACTCGGTGTGGCTTTGAAGAACAACTCTGGGCGCTCGGCGCGGTACACGCGGTCGTAAAAATCGGCGCCGCCCGAGTCCTGAGACTCTTCCATGCGCGCTGAACGGCTGCGGAAATAGGTAACGCCAGCCGCCCAAACTTCCTGGCTTCCGATCAGTGCAGCAAGCTCCACTGTTTCTGTCAAAGGTGAACCTGCCACGGCCTTGGCGGCGATGCCCATCAGATCGGCATGATTGAACAAGGCATCAAACGAAAGCTCCGGAGCTGCAAAATAAGCTCCACCATTTTTGAAAACCGGACCGCGTGTTGAGTTGCAGAGTAACATCTTCATCATTCTCCAAAGTGGGAGCCGTGGGGCGGCTGGGTTTTACGACCAAACGGGCCTTCTGCGCTACAGCTCGACCTCTGCCAAGGCCAGAACGCTGCTGTCGGCGCCTGGCATCAGCTCAGGCAATTCGATGCGCTCGCTCTGCCAGCCCCGGTGTTTCAAGACTCCCTGGTAGGGAGGCGAGCCGAGCACATTGCCGGTCAGCTTGGTCTTCCGAGCTGCTGCGGCATCCTGAACGGTCACGCGCGTGCCTTCTGCTTCGCGCCGCACGGGCGCAAGGCTCAAATGTTCAGCGAGTGCCTTGTTGCAACCAGCGTGCACCACCCGCGCTACTTGGCCAACCTCAGCGTCTGAGAACGGCTGGATATCCTGCTGCACGAAATCCAGAAACCTACCGTGGCGTTGCAGCAGGCTCAACATCAGGAGCGCTGAAGCATGTGTTTCACTCGGCGCCTTAGCACTTGTCGGGCTGGGAATGGACTCCGCACTCGTTTGGGGTGTCGGAACGGCCAACTTGGGCGGTTGGTTCAAGTCGGCCACGGCCTGTGCCCAGCTCGGATCGCCGAGGATGCGGAAGAAGTTGCGCCAGGCAAGTGCGGCGCGTTGACCCAATGAGAGTGGGGAAGTCACGAGAGCGCGGAGTCTAGGCGAGCCATTGCGGCAACTTAAAGCTTCTCCAGGTGAGGCCCTCAAGGATCTGGGTTCGGCAGGGTTTTCCGAGCGAACCGTCCACGGCTAGGGTGGAGGAATGTTGCCCTCGTTGTCTCAGATCACGGCCGAGCTTTCGGCATTGGCACCCCTCGCCCGCGCCGAGCCTTGGGATAATGTGGGGCTCCTGCTCGAACCCGCTGGCTTGGTGAGCGGGGAGCGAAAGGTGGAGCGGGTATTGCTCACCATCGACTTGAATCAGGCTGTGCTGAACGAAGCGCGCGCAGGGCAAATCGATTTGATCGTTGCCTACCATCCACCTATCTTCTCGGGATTGAAGCGGCTCACGTTTGCCGATCCGGGTCAGAGGTTGTTGCTCCAGGCGCTGGCAGCAGAGATCGCGATCTACTCGCCTCACACAGCGTTGGACGC
>Ga0105044_10006145_pt1 | contig 16489 bp, 11 predicted proteins | sample MAT01_FD_78092 | JGI IMG/M metagenome (GOLD analysis project Ga0105044, IMG submission 78092) | Freshwater microbial communities from Lake Fryxell liftoff mats and glacier meltwater in Antarctica - MAT-01 | ecosystem: Environmental > Aquatic > Freshwater > Ice > Liftoff microbial mat | place... | reverse complement strand
TATAAACAAGGCGAAGAAGGAGAACCTCTCCAGCCCGGTCAAGTTCTGACGGTAGAGCCGGGAATTTATATCAATGCAGACCAGCCAGTGGCGATCGGGCAACCAGTCCTCCTCGAACAGTGGCGAGGTATTGGCATCCGGATCGAAGATGATGTTTTAGTTACCTCTGATGGCTGCGAAGTGCTAACGGCTGGTGTCCCCAAATCTGTCACCGCAATGGAAAAATAAACAGCAAAATAAACAATTAAATCCCTATTTCTAGGCAGCGAAATTTCCCCTTGCCCTACGTTCTAGTAGTAATAAACCTGTGTTGATCCCTAAAGCGAGGAGAATGATTAGGATTACTCCCGCCCAGATTTTGTCGTAGCGATCGGCTGCAATACCCTCAAATAACAGAGTACCTAAACCTCCGGCTCCAAACTTGGCTCCAATAGTTGCCACGGCAATCACCACGATCGCTCCCAACCGGACTCCTGCCAAAAACAAAGGCAACACCAAGGGAACTTCTACCCACCACCACCGTTGCCAGCTATTCATGCCCATACCTTGAGCCGCTTCATGGATTTCGGGAGCAATTTCCTGCAACCCCACTACTAGGTTCCTAACTAAGATCACCTGACAGTAAAGCACCATGGCCAAGATTACTGGTTTATTACTCAAACCCAACCAAGGCACAAAGAGAATAATCAACGCCAAGCTGGGGATAGTATAAATCACCCCCAATCCTCCCATCACGACAGTACCAAGGCGGGGGTAATTCGTAATTAACAATGCAAAGGGAATGGCAAGGGCGATCGCTAGTAGGCAGGATATCCCCACCATTTGCAGATGTTCCCAAAGTAAATTCATGACCAAGGTTGGGTTATCAACTACATAGTCCATAGTTATTACCCCTATTTATCGATTGCAATTCATTGATCGCAATTTATAGATCGCAATTCATCACCAATCTACCAAATTAACCCCCAGCAGCAAAGGCAGCCATAACTGCGGCAGACAGCAACAAACCCGGACTAAGTAACAAAACCAACATTAAAAAATCGTGAGCATTCATAAATTTCTAGCTTGATCTAATCTTTCTTGACTCAGCTCAAATCTAGCCTACTGAGGATATCATCACCAGAGAATTAAATAATTTCTTTCTGTTTCCTTAACTTCTAGTCCACAACCTTGATCAAACCATTTTGTAAACCTTGGTACACTTGGTCAATGATTTTTTGGTCTTCTGGAGAAAGTTTGTCCTTAGATAGGAGTGCCGACATAAAAACCTTTTGATCTGTACGGTTAATACTACGATGGGAAAGAATACTTTTTACAACTTCTCTCAATCTCTCATTAGGAAAGGATATTTGCATCGTCATCATTTTTATTGCCTCTACCTATTTTTGTCAAAAATTTATAAAATTTATATACTAATATGATCTATCTTTAGCACCACCGGAATGGTGACAAAAAGCTCCTAAATCTTGTGATCCTATAGAGAGACTACAGTGATCCCCATCACGAACTTAAAAAAATATTTTTCAAGTTTTTATATATAGCAAAATAAGTACGAGATCAGTGTTAACACCGAGGTTATAGCTCGTGATAATTTATCTTTGGCAAAGTTTCTGTAGAAATAAACTAATAAAATAGTGGTATAAAATCATTCATTAATTTTCTTAATTAACTATCTACAAAATTAGCTTGAGAAATAGTTTATTAATAGAGATCACTGCCTAATATTTTGATTTTATATTTAGGGAGGTAAACCAAAGAAAACTAGAAGCAAAAACTAGCATGAAGATTCGTTACTAATCATGAAATCAGCTAGTAACTAGGGATCAAAATGGCGATCGAACTGTTCTATGTTCTAAGAGAAAATACTTAGGGTAAAGGAAAAGTAGGGGAGCGATCGATAGGGATTTCCGTCCTTGAGGGTGTTTGCTAACTCCAAAATTTTCTACTAATGTTGCATTCAGGTGCTTAAACCAAATTAATAAGAGACAAAAATTAAATAGAAATTAACCAGAGCTTTAATCCTTCTTGATTAATCTCTCTCGAATTTGTCTCTCTTAATTCTGAGTCTAACCATTGTCATCATCTTGAGTAGGAATACAGGAGGTTGTAATGAGGATTGCCCAGATTGCTCCCCTTTGGGAAACTGTACCACCGCCAGCCTATGGTGGTATTGAATTAGTAGTTAGCTTGCTTACTGAAGAGCTAGTCCGCCGGGGTCATGAGGTGACATTATTTGCTTCCGGGGATTCTGTCACCACTGCTCAGTTAGAGTCAGTCCATCCCCAAGCTCTGCGCTTAGACTCCAAAATTAAAGAGTACGGCATTTATGAAATGCTCAGTGTCAGTCAGGCTTACGGCAGAGCTAAGGAATTTGATATTATCCATTCCCATGTTGGTTGCGGAGCCTTGTCCTATGCTCCTTTGGTAGAAACTCCTACGGTACATACTCTCCACGGAATTTTTACTCCAGATAATGAAAAAATGTTTACCTATGCCCAAAAGCAACCTTTTGTTAGCATTTCGGACTCCCAGCGAGAACCGAGACTAGGCTTGAATTATGTTGCCACAGTTTATAACGGGATTGATGCTAGCACCTACGAATTTCACTCTACTCCCGATAATCCTCCTTACTTAGCTTTTTTAGGGAGAATTTCCCCAGAGAAGGGCGTGCATCTGGCGATCGAGATTGCCAAGAAATCGGGATGGCATCTGAAAATTGCCGGAAAAGTTGACCCCGTAGATCGGGAATATTTTGCTCAGGAAGTCAAACCCCACATTGATGGGACGCAAATTGAATTCCTCGGTGAAGCGAATCACCAACAAAAAAGTGTCCTCATGGGCGGAGCGGTGGCCACACTTTTTCCGATCACTTGGCGAGAACCCTTTGGACTAGTCATGATCGAATCCATGGCAACGGGAACTCCTGTGATTGCAATGAATCTAGGCTCTGTCTCCGAAATTGTTGCCCACGGCAAGAGTGGTTTTCTCTGCTCTAGTGTGGATGAGTGTGTCGCTGCTATTGATGCTGCCAAACAACTCGATCGCCGAGCCTGTCGAGATCATGTATTGATGAATTTCACAGCCCAACGCATGACCGATGGCTATGAAGCTGTGTATCAGCAGTTACTCACAGCCCGCTATGCCAAGAATGGTCGCAGTAAAGTCTTGATGTAGAAAATAATCCTTAGATAATCATCTTTAGATTTGCCTTAAATGCGTGAAGACAGAGAAGATTTGATCTGAGATTTACCTGATCTGGAAATAGAGATGTCCACAGTAAACATTTGTGAATAGGCAAGATAGTAGTTACTATACTAATAGTGTCGAAAGTAAAGACTATCTTCAGGACAGGTAAATATAGGTAACAAAACGTTGCAAAAGATTGCAGATTTTACCTTTACCCCACCGGAGATTAGCTTAAATAGACTTTGGAGGTCACAATACAATGCAAAAACTTGATAGACAGGCGATCGCCCTAATTTCCAACCATGCAGACCCTGCGGCGGACATTGGTGGAGAAGAAGCCGGAGGTCAGAATGTGTACGTGCGTCAAGTAGGCGAACATCTAGCAGAGTTGGGCTGGCAAGTGGATATGTTTACTCGCCGCATCAAGGCCACAGACCCGACCATTGTGGAACACACTCCCCACTGTCGGACAATTCGCCTCAAGGCTGGCCCAGAAGAATTTATCCCCAGAGATGAGCAATTTGATCATATGCCCGAATTTATTCAATCATTTCAGGAATTTCAAAGTAAGCAAGGCATGGCTTATCCGCTGATTCATACCAACTACTGGCTCTCTGCTTGGATTGGGTTGCAACTCCAAAAAAATGGTGGTACGCAACTTGTTCATACCTACCATTCCCTAGGAGCCATCAAATATCGATCGATTCCAGAATTACCAGAAATTGCTGCTACCCGTTTGGCTGTAGAAAAAGAAGTGCTAGAAAATGCTGATTGCATCATTGCCACTAGCCCCCAAGAAAAAGAATCCCTTCGTAGTTTAGTTTCTCCTTTAGGACAAGTGGAGATCATTCCCTGTGGTACTGATATTAGTAATTTTCGACCTCTGCCCCGGACAGAAGCTAGGGCAAAGCTAGGTTTATCACCCCAAGATCGAGTAGTTCTCTACGTGGGTAGATTTGATCTCCGCAAAGGTATTGAAACTTTCGTCCGGGCTGGGGCTTTGTTGCATCAAAAAGGAATTCCAAACCTGAAGTTGGTAATTGTCGGGGGTAGCTCTCTTGATAAGGCTGATGGGCAAGAACGTCTCCGCATTGAGGAACTAGTTAAGGAACTAGGGCTAGAGGAAATTACTACTTTTGCGGGACGAGTTGACCATGATTCTCTGCCCTACTATTACGCTGCAACCGATGTTTCTGTAGTTCCTAGCCATTACGAACCCTTTGGCTTGGTGGCGATCGAGGCGATGGCTTGCGGTGCGCCTGTGGTGGCTTCGGATGTGGGGGGCTTGCAGTTTACCGTCGTCCCTGAAGAAACAGGGCTTTTGGTTCCTCCGCAGGATCATCAGGCTTTTGCGGATGCGATCGAGCGGATTATCTGCAATGAAGCTTGGGCGCAACAACTACGCAAACAAGCTACAATTAATGTAAATCAACGTTTTAGTTGGTCTGGTGTAGCGATGCAGCTCACGGAACTCTATCGCCATGTGCTTGCTCAATCCCTGATGCATGAACAGCCTTGGAATTTCCGATCTACGACCATTCGTCACCAAAGCTATCCCTCCAAAATCTTGAGCAAGAACCTATGCCAGAGTTAATCGAGATCAACGGCAGAAGTTTTACCGCTACCACCGAATTACCCAGTAGTAACTGGAGTTGTGTAATTAGCGATCGGCCCATTACTACCCTCACCCTCAAGGATGATGACTTGTTCTTAATTACCGATACCCTCGGTAACATCTCTGGGGCGGGTTGTCGATCGGATAGTATGGAAGGCAGCATGGGTCTATTCTGCCGAGATACCCGATTCCTGAGTCGCTTGGAATTACAAATTGAGGGTCGATCGCCAGTTCCCTTTAGCAGCAATGCCCATCAAGGTTTTGCCATGTCTATCCTCTGTGCTAATCCCCAGATTGATGCTCTTAGTGAATCTCTTGATGGTATTGGTAATGCTAATGGGAACGTAGTTAGGGATGCCGATCAAGATGGGCTGAAAAATCCTTTCCCAAGTAATACTGAGAATGATTCTAAGCCTATTATTGAAAATGTCTTGGAGTCTAGTTCTGAGGATAAATTTGGCAGTGATCTTGCCACTACCCTTGGCGATCCGGCAGCCTATCAAAATTCCCCGACTCCTAAAATATCTATCCCTGCCGAAACCCTAGGCATCCTCCGGCGTATTATCATTAAGGGCGGCTTATTTGAAGAAATTCAGGTGACAAACCACAATACCAAACCTGTGGATTTTGTCATGAGTTTGAGCTTTGATGCAGATTTTGCTGACCTCTTTGAAGTCCGGGGAGTGATCCGCACCAAGCGAGGGAAGTTTCTCCAGTACATTCCTGATACCGAGGGAAGCATCAAGGAAATTCTCCTTGCCTACCAAGGTCTAGATGGCGTGGTGATGGAGTCACGGATTCAGTTCAGAGCCTATCTACCTGATGAGATCAAGGATTACACCGCCCTTTGGCATCTGCATCTAGAACCCAGTGCTTCTGTTACCTTGAGCTATCGCTTGCACTTATTTACAAATAATCACCCCACTTCTACGGTCAGTGCTCCTTCCTCTTATAGCCAAGCTCAAGCTGAAGAAATCCTTGAGGAAAAAATCTGGCGGGAAAATATTACGCAAATCCAAACAGGTAATAAGTATCTCAATCAAGTCATCAACAAGGCTGTGCAGGATATTTATCTGTTACGTCAGACCTTTGAGGGCAAACACTTCTTGGCAGCGGGAGTACCTTGGTTTTCGACTTTGTTTGGGCGAGATTCTCTAATCGCTGCTTCCCAAATTTTGATTTTAGACCCGACGATCGCCAAGGAAACTCTCCAAGTTCTTGCTCTTTACCAAGGTAAAACTGAAAGCGAGTGGCGGGATGAACAACCGGGAAAAATTCTCCATGAGATTCGCTTGGGGGAAATGGCTCGCTGCGATGAAGTCCCCCATACTCCTTACTACGGCACGGTGGACGCTACACCCCTGTGGTTAATGCTCTATGCTGAATATTTTGCGTGGACAGGGGATCTAGAAACCTTAGATCAACTCTGGGATCACGCCTTGGCAGCTATGGATTGGATCGATCGCAACTGTAAGGAGACGGGTTACTTAAGCTATAGTCGCAAATCCGCCAAGGGTCTAATTAATCAGGGCTGGAAGGATTCGGGCAACTGTATGGTTAACCGTCGGGGAGAATTGGCTCAGGGGGCGATCGCTCTCAGTGAAGTTCAGGCTTATGTCTATGCTGCCAAAGTCCGCATGGGGGAATTAGCTGAGAAACGGGGCTTAACTGATCTTGCTAACCTGTGGCGATCCCAAGCCCTAGAGCTAAAAATTCGCTTTAACCAAGATTTCTGGCTTCCGGATCAGGAATACTGCGCTCTCGCCCTTGATGGGGAAGGCAAACCTGTAGATAGTATTACTTCCAATGCTGGGCAGTGCTTAAACTTTGGCATCCTTGACCTAGAGAAAGCCCTGAAGGTCGCCGCTCGCCTCAAGGCTCCAGATATGTTCACAGGTTGGGGGATTCGGACTCTGAGCAGTCTGTCTCCAGCCTACAATCCTATGGGCTATCATGTCGGCTCCGTTTGGCCCCACGATAGTAGCTTAATTGCTTCTGGTTTGCGATCGATCAATGTTGTAGACCAAGCCCTCTCTGTAGCCCAAGGTTTAGTGGACATGACCCTAGCCCAGCCCTACCAACGCCCCCCAGAGTTATTTTGTGGCTACGAACATGATGGCTTTAGTACACCCGTGCAATACCCGGTAGCCTGTTCTCCCCAAGCTTGGGCAACGGGATCAATTTTTCAACTAATTACTATGATGGTGAACCTAGTCCCCAATGCCCCTAGTCAACAACTACGAATTATTGATCCGGCGTTAATTACCTCCATCGGTCGTCTTTCCATTAAAAATCTCCGCATTGGCTCAAGTATTCTAAATTTGGAGTTTGAGCGGGCGGGCGATCGATCCAGTGATGTTGTAGCCTGTCGGGTGGTGAAAAAACAGGGCAATCTCCGGGTAATTATCGAGGCTTAGTTCAGGTGTAGGTCTAGTCTAGGTCAGGTTTAGGAAAGGCTTAGGGCTGACTTTTTCTCAGAAAGCTCAAATGCAGCTAATTCTTGATCAAGGTCAATTCCTGAGATTTGGTTGCTAAAATTATAATTATCGTGATTTAATTGCTGAGATTAGTTTGAGATTGACTGCTGAAACTTTTAGGAACTTTCCATGAGACAACGTAGACCGCCCCGCTATACTCCTCCAGAATCTAATAAGCCTGCGGCTAACAAGTCGGCTTTTAACTACACTACGATCGCCATTCTCGGCGGTATATTTATCCTCGGTATTGGTGTCGGCATTGGTTTCAGTTCTACGACATCCCTAGACCCAGCAAACGTAGCTTCCCGGGAAGTGATCGATCGAAGCGCCCCCAACCCAGAATTTTGCGTTCAATTTGGAGCCAGTGCCATGGTGATGGATACCCGCCTGTATGTCACCCTCAACCCATTCAATGTCTATGTTTCCCAACCTGTAATGCGTCCCGGTTGCGTCATGCGAACCAACAACTGGACTGTTCTAGAACAAAAGAAACTAGTAACATCTCAACAGGTTAATGACTGCAAACAACGCATGAACACCTTTGGCTACACAGGGGACTTAGACGCGCAGCCAGATATTCGTTGTATTTATCAAAATGATGCCGCCCAAAACTTTTTTGTCAATCAACCCGGAGTAACAGCACCACCCGCCGAATCTAATCAGTTCTAGAAACTTAGGAATAAATTGGGGCTAAATTAGGGCTAAATTAGGGCTAAATTAGGGCTAAATTAGGGCTAAATTAGGGTTGAATTAGGGTTGAATTAGGGTTGAATTAGGGTTGAACTTGCCGGAGATTATAACTAAATAATCAAAAAAACTAAGGCACGATTAACACCGCACAGGGAGACAAGTTAATTACCTTATTGGTGACGCTTTCTGATTCTTCAGTTAAGCCTAAGCCCCGACAGCCCATGATGATCAAGTCAGCATCAACTTCATCGGCAACATCACAGATTGTAAAAGCGGGGACTCCCTCTCGTTCGATGATCTCCGCCTCGATGCCTTGTTCTGCGAAGATATTCTTAGCATTTGCCAAGAGTTGGGCGATCGTTTCATGATCTGCCATCGGTTCTGGCTCTGGTGCTGGGGCTTCGGCTTGTTCCAATACTGACAGAATCACTAGGCGACTGCCGTATTTTTGGACTACGTGGGTCACGGTTTCTGCTGCCTCACGGGAGGCTCGACTTTGGTCAATGGGAAATAAAACGGTTTTAAACATAACACACCACTCAGTTGACACTTTTCCCTGATTAAAATTAGCAAAATCTGGGACTTAATCTTGATTACTCGATTCTTGATTACTCGATCGATCAGCCCAACCTATGCAGCTTTGCCGATTTAGCTTGTATCGACTGAACATTGCCGATCTAACACTAATATTTATGCTGATATTTATGCTGATATTTATGCCAACAACAGATGCTAGAGAATCTGCGGGATTACTTGTCCCAAAAATTAAAGTAAAAGTTGAAGCTCTAACTGCATTATGGGTTTATTTTACAGAAAAACTTCCGCACTTTTGCAAAAATCCCCGTAAAAGCAACTATCCTTAACTTTCTGAAGATCGCCTGTGGGTCGTAACTCGTTATTTAGCAAATAATTTCGATATATAGATGTTTTGAATAAATAACTAGGCTTGATCTGTGTGAGGATAAGAGATTATTCATCAAGAGTGTATTTATTTAGATTGCCGATGTCATATTTACGTTATGCCAATACTCGCCTCTCCCAAGGAAATATCTTTTGGCGGGAAATGGGTCAGGGAGTGCCAATTATTTTTCTGCATGGGACATGGCAGGATAGTAGTCAATGGTTAGAATTGTTACCTTATCTCAGTGCAGATTATCATTGTTTTGCTGTGGATTTGCTCGGCTGTGGTGAGTCAGAAAAACCGCCGATACATTCTATTAGTACCCAAGTCCAAAGTTTGCAAGAGTACCTGGAACGGTTGAATATCAATAAATTTTGCTTGGTCGGTCATTCTCTAGGTGCTTGGATAGCAGTAAGCTATACGCTGAAGTTTCCAGAAAAGGTAAAAGGGCTGGTATTAATTGCTCCAGAAGGAGTACAGCCTGTTGGTCTCCGTCAAGGATGGTCTGTGGAACGATCGCTCCTGAGTCCTTTACCAGTTTTTTATTGGGCTTTGCAATTTCTCCGACCGTGGGCAAAACTTTTGGGGAAGACTGAGCGAATTCAAAAATTATTACAACTCCGGCGCAAATTACGATCGCACCCCGTCCCCTGCCGAATTTTATTCCAGCGTCGCCCTGCGGAAATTTATAGCGAGATGATTGATCGACACCTAGACACACTAAAAGCGCCCCTGTTGTTGTTACAAGAGCCAGAGGCAGATGAGAGGTCGATCGCCCTCACCAAAGCCTATGAGAACCTTGTTCCCACCACCGTAGTGCAGATAATATCACCATCCATGACCGACCCCACCCCAGAAGTCGCTGGTTATATTCGAGAATTTCTAGGAGCTGTAGAGTTGGGGAGATGAGTTACTTATTAAATAGCCCGCCCAAAAATCCCTCGATCCCGCCTTTGTCAGTGCGATCGCCCCGAATTTTTGCCAGCTGTTGCAGAAGTTCTCGCTCCTCCGTAGTAATCCGGGTCGGAATATCAATCAGCATAGTAATTAGATGATCCCCCCGTTTAACAGGATTTCCTAAAATCGGTACACCATGCTCTTCAAGGGTCAGTACCGTACTGGGCTGGGTTCCGGCGGGAATTGTTAATTCTACGGGACCATCTACCGTATTCACCTCTAGGCGACAGCCCAAAATAGCTTGGAGATAGCTAATCTTGATCTCGGAAAGGACATTAATCCCCTCCCGACGAAACTCAGCATCCTCCTCGATGAATAGGTAAACGTAGAGATCTCCCGGTACACCGCCCCGGAGTCCAGCATCACCTTCCCTCGATACCCGGAGCCGTGTGCCATTGTCAACCCCTGCTGGGATCGAAATCTCCAATTTTTTGGTTTCCTGTTTCCGTCCTACGCCCCCACAAGCCTCGCACTTCTCTTCAATAATTTGCCCTTCCCCATTACAAGTAGGACAGACCGAAACCTGAGTAAAACTACCAAAGGGAGTCCGGGTAGCTCGACGTACCTGCCCACTACCACTACAGGTAGGACAAGTGCGAGTACTAGTTCCCGGCTTTGCTCCTGTCCCAGCACAAACAGTACACACCTCTTGGTGGGGAATACGAATTTCTTTTTTGCCACCAAAGACAGCTTCCCGAAATTCTAACTTGAGGTCGAGGCGCAGATCTTCCCCCTTCACTGGTCCATTGCGACGACGTTGCTGTTGAGCCGATCCACCGCCTCCAAAACCGCTAAAGAAACTCTCAAAGATATCTGCAAAGCCGCCCATGTCGCCCATGTCACCAAAGCCGCCAGCCCCACCAGATACTCCGGCTTCCCCAAATCGATCGTACCTTGTCCTTGCCTCTGGTTCAGAAAGAATTTCATAGGCCCGATTAATTTCTTTAAATTGCTCCTCTGCTCCCGGCTCTTTGTTGACATCCGGGTGGTATTTCCGAGCTAGGCGACGGTAGGCTCGCTTTAGCTCTTCCTTATCAGCATCACGGGAGACCCCCAGAGTTTCATAAAAGTCGCGTGCCATAGTAGGTTCTTCTTAGATTCGGTAGTGGTTAGTAGCTAGTTAGTGGAAAGAGTTAATCCACTGGTTCATAGTCAATGTTATAGAAGACCGTGTCATCAGGATCCACAAGAGGCTCTTCGAGATCGTCGGAGCCAAAATTAACTTCGGAATCATCACCAGTAGATAAATTATCACCAAACTCTATCCTGACTGTAGCACCATCATAGTCTTTGGGGTACTCTGTCTCTTGTTCTGTTGTGGTTAGATTGTTCCCGCTAGTATCTTCATAAGCCGCCTTACCAATAGAGAAGAGCAGTTGCTGGAATTCTTCCATCAGGGCTTGGGCGGATTCAATATTACTGATATCACTGTTTAGGACACTGTTTAGTTCCACTAACTTGGCATCTAGGGTAGCTTCAAGATGCTGATCGATCAGGTCGGGGTTATCTTTCAAGGTAGATTGATAGCTCTGGATGAGATTATTTACTTTATTTTTTACCTCTACCATTTCGAGACGGCGACGATCGACATCCGCATAGCTTTCGGCTTCGTTTTTCATCCGTTCGATTTCTGCTGCACTCAAACCACCTGTATTGGTAATCCGGATACTTTGCTCCCTACCCGTGCCTCGATCGGTAGCGGAAACCTTGAGAATGCCGTTGACATCAATTTCAAAGGAAACCTCAATCTGGGGTATCCCTCTGGGACTAGGGGGAATCCCGGTGAGTAGAAATTTACCCAGACTTTTATTGTCCTTTGCCATAGCTCTTTCCCCTTGGAGGACATGAATCTCTACCGTGGTCTGCCCATCAGTGGCGGTGGAGAAAACTTGGGATTTCGTAGTCGGAATTGTCGTATTCCGTTCGGTAACTTTGGTAAATACCTCTCCTAGGGTTTCGATTCCCAAGGACAAGGGTGTGACATCGAGGAGTAGGAGGTTTTCAACTTCACCCCCCAAGACTCCCCCTTGGATTGCAGCCCCGGCAGCTACGGCTTCATCGGGGTTAACGGAGCGATCGGGTTCTCGCCCGCCAAAAAATTTCTTAATAGCTGCTTGCACCGCCGGAATCCGGGTTGATCCCCCAACTAAAATGATTTTTTCAATGTCATTGGGCTTGAGTTCTGCATCTTTAATAGCTTGCATCACTGGCTGAATCGTCCCGTCTACCAGATGTTTGACTAGTTCCTCAAACTCCGATCGAGACAAGTTCGTTTCTAAGTGCTTGATCCCAGTGACTTTATCGGTAGTAATAAAGGGTAGGCTAATGTAAGTGCTATCCATGGAGGACAACTCAATCTTGGCTTTTTCTGCTGCCTCCCGGAGGCGCTGGGTCGCCACTTTGTCCTTAGTTAAGTCGATATTTTCTGCAGCTTGGAACTTTTGAGTCATCCACTGCACTAGCACATTATCAAAGTCATCCCCGCCTAGATGGTTATTACCGGAAGTAGTTTTAACCTCAAATACCCCATCCCCTAGTTGCAGGATCGATACATCAAAAGTCCCCCCACCCAAGTCAAAAACCAGAATTAATTGATTTTCTTCCAGTTTGTCCATACCGTAGGCAAGAGCAGCAGCCGTGGGCTCGTTGATAATCCGCAGGACTTCTAAACCAGCGATCGTCCCCGCATCCTTGGTAGCTTGGCGTTGGGCATCGGTAAAATAAGCCGGGACAGTAATTACCGCTTGGGTAACAGGTTCACCAAGGAAATTTTCAGCATCCTGCTTCAGCTTTTGGAGCACCATTGCTGAAATTTCTTGGGGGGTATAATTTTGTCCCCGGATTTGGACATCCACCGTATCATCCCGTCCCCGGATACATTCGTAAGGAACCCTCGCCCTTTCCTCTACCGTATCATCCCACCGTCTGCCGATGAAACGCTTGATGCTGTACACCGTGTTTTCGGCATTAGTTACAGCCTGACGCTTGGCTGGATCGCCAATGATGCGTTCTTCTTCCTTCGTAAATCCCACAACACTAGGGGTTGTCCTTTCGCCTTCTGAGTTGGCAATGACAACAGACTCGCCACCTTCGAGGACAGCAAGACAGCTATTAGTGGTTCCTAAGTCGATACCGATGACTTTTCCCATAGGACTTCAGAGTTAATTTCTTTGATGGTTGACAAATGATTGGTGGGACAATTAATGAACAGTGATTGATAATAAAATAGCTAGTAAGCAGCAGACTGGAGTTATCTCGTTTCTTTAACTTACTTGAATTTACGGAGACTTGGTTAAATCTATTCTAGTTTTATATCAGACTATACTCAAAATATCCTTAAAGCTGACTTATTAAGCCTACTTAGTTGTAATATTCCCCAATATTATTAACTTTGACGCTGATGGATAAACTCTTTTGTATTTCCATTTTGACTTTTTTTTTAGAAAGCAAAGGGAGTTACCAAAGTAGCAGCAGAATTTAGCTGACAAGTCCCTAGAGATAAGCATCAGCAACAGGAGTGATCACGAGTCCGAAGATTCTTCACTAGATGATTGCTCTGGGGCATCTTCTGGGGGAGCGGCGACCTTCACCATGGCATGACGGAGGACTTTTTCGCCAAGGAGATAACCCCGGACTAGCTGCTCGACTACGGCTCCTTCGGGATATTCACTAGTGGGTTCACGCATGACAGCTTCGTGGAAATTGGGATCAAAGGGTTCGCCTTCGGGACGCATGGGGGAAACACCTACACGCTTGAGACAATCTACCAATTGCTTGTAGACACTTTGATAGCTTTTGTGGATATTCATCTCCCCGTCATTTTGGGGTTTGATATGCGATCGAGCCCGATCAAAGTTATCTACTACGGGCAGAAGTTCCTTCACTGTGGCTCCCTTGACCTGCAGATCCAACTCTTCTTTTTCCTTGACAGTGCGTTTGCGGAAGTTTTCAAAATCAGCCCCGAGACGAGTGTACTGAATTTTATGACCCTCTATTTGCTGCGATCGTTCCTCTAGTTGAGCCTTGAGGAGGAGGTTTTCCTGCTGGAGGGCTGCAATCAAAATTGCCTTTTCTTCCTCTGGGTTAACTTCATTCGCTTCGGTAGCGATCGCTTCCCAATAGGCAGCCTCAGTTCCTGCCGGACTAGCAGTACTAAAATCTGGCAAATCTATACTTTCTGCGCCACTGATATCTTCAACGACTTCTGGAGACGGAGTAACAGCCTCCCGCCCAGATTCTTGTTCACCGTTATCTGGTTGTTGTTCTTGCTCGTTCATAATTTCCTTCAAATTCAATTTTGCAACACAGCAAACTACTCTATTTTTACCCCAAATTTCCCCATGGTATCAAGGGGCGGCACACCCATAACCTCGAAGCCAAGCCTGAAAAATTGTTAAGATTTTCTGGACAAGGACGGGTTCTGTCCATTTTATCATTGATTTAACGATCAGCCGATAATCAGCAAGCAATGCTTTGTTGACGACTGACTCGTGTTAGTTGAAGAGAATCTCAACAAACTTAACAAAATAAATCCACTTTCCCTGTGGTCGGCTATGCTAGAAAATATCAATACTAGTAAAGTGTGAAAAAGGTATCAAACTCCCAATTTTGACCGCCCCACTACTGGGAATGATGACGATAAGGAGATATCTACACCCGGCTCTATGACTCAATCCTTTTCTCAACGGCGCGCTCTCGTTGTTCGTAATGAATTTTCCCCCTTTGGGAATAAGCTCATCCAATCTGGCTATGTCGAGGCAGATCAAATGAAGCAGGCTTTAACAGAATCTCGGAAAAGTAATCGCCCCCTAGTCGAAGTCTTAGAGACTTTAACCGGGAAACAAATGCCCCCCGAACTCCTGCGGCAGTATAAAAAACAGCAATTATTTGAACTAAAAATTCTCTACGGTGTAGAATCCCTCGACCCGGAAATTCGGGAAATCGATCCCCAAACGGTTAGTAGCTTAATTGAATCCCTAATTCCTTTGGATATTTGTCGGCGAGCCAAGTTGTTACCTGTAGCCAAAAATGATGAAGTTACTCCGCCAGTGGCTTTGGTGGCGATGGTAGCTCCAGATGACTTGAGTGCCCAAGATGACTTGAACCGGATTTTACGCTCTCAAGGGGTTTCGCTGCAACGAATGGTGATTAGCATTGAAGATTATCAAAAGCTGATTTCCCATTATCTTGATGAGAAGGTGGAGAAGGAAAAAGCGACCCAGATTGCTTCCGCAGTGGATGTTACGAAGGATTTGGAAGGGTTAGATCTAGAGGATGGTGATGATTATGATGCCACTAGTGATGACTTAGATTCTGCCCTAGGGGAGGCTCAGGGAGCGCCGATCGTCAACCTTGTGAATAAGATTCTGGCGAAAGCCATCCAAGAAGGAGCGTCGGATATTCACCTAGAACCTCAAGAAGAAACCTTGCGGATTCGCTATCGGAAAGATGGTGTGCTTCAGGAGTCTTTTGATCCCCTGCCAAAAAAGATTGCTTCCTCGGTGGCAGCCCGGTTTAAGATTATGGCGGATTTAAATATTGCGGAACGTCGATCGCCCCAAGATGGCAAGATCCGCCGGGTTTTTCAAGGAAGAAAGGTAGACTTCCGGGTTAACTGCCTCCCCAGCCGCTACGGAGAAAAAATAGTCTTACGGATCCTTGATAACTCCGCAACCCAACTGGGCTTAGATAAATTAATTTCTGATCCCGAAACTCTCCAGATGGTGCGAGATACCGCTAGTCGACCCTTTGGACTGATCCTAGTTACAGGACCGACGGGTTCTGGGAAATCTACTAGTTTGTACTCAGTACTGGCAGAACGGAATGATCCGGGGGTAAACATCAGTACGGCGGAAGACCCGATCGAGTATGCTCTCCCCGGGATTACCCAAGTACAGGTGATTCGGGAAAAAGGGATGGACTTCCCGAATATTCTCCGGGCGTTTATGCGTCAAGACCCGGACGTGATTCTGGTGGGCGAAACGAGAGATAAGGAAACTGCGAAGACGGCGATCGAGGCTGCCCTAACCGGACACCTTGTGCTGACAACTCTCCACACCAATGATGCGGCGGGAGCGATCGCTCGGTTAGATGAAATGGGTGTAGAACCTTTCATGGTTTCTGGGGCATTATTAGGGGTCTTAGCCCAAAGACTAATGCGCCGAGTTTGTAGCGAGTGCCGAGTTCCCTACACCCCCACCAGAGAGGAACTAGGTAGGTTTGGTCTGGCGGCTACTGCGGATAACGAGATCACCATTTACAAAGCCAACACCATTCCTAAGGATCAAATAGATCATCATAAGGCAAAAAATATTCTTTGTAAGAAATGCAACGGCATCGGTTACAAAGGACGGGTTGGGGTCTATGAATTTATGCGGGTTACAGAACGCCTGCAAACTCTAATCAACGGAGCCGCCCCTACCACGGCGCTCAAAGAAGCTGCGGTAGAAGAAGGGATGAAAACTCTTCTTGCCTACAGCCTAGAACTAGTCCAGCAGGGACACACAACCCTAGAGGAAGTAGAGCGAGTCACCTTTACTGACTCTGGCGTGGAAGCAGAACTCAAGGCAAAACGGAAGGCTGTGCTGACTTGCCGTACTTGTAATGCGGATCTGAAGCAGGAATGGGTGGATTGCCCCTACTGTACTACTCCCCGTTTCCAAG
>Ga0105044_10006144_pt1 | contig 16492 bp, 14 predicted proteins | sample MAT01_FD_78092 | JGI IMG/M metagenome (GOLD analysis project Ga0105044, IMG submission 78092) | Freshwater microbial communities from Lake Fryxell liftoff mats and glacier meltwater in Antarctica - MAT-01 | ecosystem: Environmental > Aquatic > Freshwater > Ice > Liftoff microbial mat | place... | reverse complement strand
GTAGCTCCGCCCCCCCGATCGGGGCCGCAGGTACGCAAGTTCGTGTCGAACCCGACGACGACTCCTTCTTGCGTAGGTCCGTGCCCGTGTCGACCACGGAGCTACCCCGACAGCGTCAGGAGACCCACGAAACGGGGCCCGGCCATTCGGCCGGGCCCCGCTCGTGATCTGCTTCGCGCCGCCCGACGGCACGACCCGATCGACGTGGTCGACCGAGAGGTGGATCAGCTGCAGCCGCTGGTGCTGCCGCAGCTGGGGCAGGCGTGGCAGCTGCCGGCGCGGATCATCTGGACACCGCACTGCATGCAGATGGGGGCGTCGCTCGGGCGAGCGTTGGCCGGGGTGACGACGGTGGACGGCGCCGAGGTCAGGTCGAGCTCGGCCGCGAGCTGGGAAGCCGACTCGACCGAGGGCGGATCGGACGCGATGTCGGAGCCCTGACGGGTCTCGACGACGGTCTCCTCGACCCCGGGGAGGGTGGGCTGGGTGCGTTCGGCCGTCGTGAGGATGTTGAGCTCCTCTCGCTCCTCCTTGGACAGGTACATGATGGCCAGGCGGCGGAACAGGTAGTCCATGAGCGAGTTGGCGATGCGGATGTCGGGATCGTCGGTCATGCCGGCCGGCTCGAACCGCATGCCGGTGTAGGCCTCGACGAAGCTGCGCAGCGGCACGCCGTACTGCAGACCGTGGCTGACCGAGATGGCGAAGGCATCCATGATGCCGGCCATGGTGGATCCCTGCTTCGACACCCGCACGAAGATCTCGCCGGGCTGGCCGTCCTCGTACTCGCCGACGGTGACGAACCCCTTGCAGTCGGCGACCCGGAACTCGAAGGTCTTGGAGCTGCGGGTGCGGGGCAGGCGACGACGGATCGGCTCGTGGCTGACCCGCTCGACCACGCGCTCGACGACGACCGGCTCCGCCGCGGCGACGGGTTCGTCCTCGCCGTCCTTCTTGGCCATCGACAGCGGCTGGGCGACCTTGCAGTTGTCGCGGTAGATGGCGACGGCCTTGATGCCGAGGCGCCACGCATCGATGTGGAGCTGCTCGACCTCGGCGACGGTGACCTCCTCGGGCATGTTGACCGTCTTGGAGATGGCCCCCGAGATGAAGGGCTGCACGGCACCCATCATGGTGACGTGACCCCGGTAGTGGATGGCGTTGTCGCCCATGGAGCAGGCGAACACCGCGATGTGGTCGGGGGCGACGTGCGGCGCACCGAGGATCGTCTTGTTGAGATCGATGTAGGCGATGATCTCGTCGATCTGGGTGGTCGAGTACCCGAGGCGACGGAGCGCCCGCGGGATGGTCTGGTTGACGATGGTCATCGTGCCCCCGCCCACCAGCTTCTTGAGCTTGCAGAGGCCGAGGTCGGGCTCGATGCCGGTCGTGTCGCAGTCCATCATGAGCCCGATGGTGCCCGTGGGGGCCAGCACCGAGGCCTGGGAGTTGCGCACGCCGGCCGTGACGGCGATCTCGCACGCTTCATCCCAGGACTGCTGGGCGGCACTGAGCAGCGCCGCCGGGACCAGCTCCTCGTCGATCTTGGCGGTCTCGGCGCGGTGGGCGTCGAGCACGCCGAGCATCGGCTCGCGGTTCTCGGCGTAGCCGGCGAACGGGCCCATGCGGGCCGCGGTGCGGGCGGAGGTGGCGTAGGCGTGCCCGGTCATCAGCGCGGTGATGGCGGCGGCCAGCGCCCGGCCCTCGTCGGAGTCGTACGGCAGGCCGAGGGCCATCAGCAGGGCGCCCAGGTTGGCGTAGCCGAGGCCGAGCTGGCGGAACTTGCGGGTGGTCTCGGCGATGGGCTCGGTCGGGTAGTCGGCGTTGCCGACCAGGATCTCCTGGGCGGTGAAGACGACCTCGACGGCGTGCTTGAAGGCCTCGACGTCGAAGATGGCGTCCTCGTCGTGGAACTTGAGCAGGTTGAGGCTGGCCAGGTTGCACGCCGAGTTGTCGAGGTGCATGTACTCCGAGCACGGGTTCGAGCCGTTGATCGGCCCGGTGTTGGACGCCGTGTGCCAGCGGTTGATGGTGGTGTCGAACTGCATGCCCGGATCGGCGCACTCCCAGGTGGCCTGGCTGATCTGGCGCATGAGGTCACGGGCCCGCACGGTGCGGATGACCTCGCCGGTGGTGACGGCCCGGAGATCCCAGTCGGTGTCGTCGACGACGGCCTGCATGAAGTCGTCGGTGACCCGCACCGAGTTGTTGGCGTTCTGGTACTGGACCGACGTGATGTCGGAGCCGTCGAGGCTCATGTCGAAGCCGGCCGCCTCGAGCGCCCGGGCCTTCTTCTCCTCGTTGGCCTTGCACCAGATGAACTCCTCGATGTCGGGGTGATCGACGTTGAGGATGACCATCTTGGCGGCGCGGCGGGTCTTGCCGCCCGACTTGATCGTGCCGGCCGACGCGTCGGCGCCGCGCATGAAGCTGACCGGGCCCGACGCGGTGCCGCCGCCCTTGAGCAGCTCGTGCGAGGAGCGGATCTTCGACAGGTTGATGCCCGAGCCCGACCCACCCTTGAAGATCGTGCCTTCCTCGACGTACCAGTTGAGGATGGCGTCCATCTTGTCGTCGACCGCGAGGATGAAGCAGGCGCTGGCCTGCTGCGGGACGCCCTTGACCCCGATGTTGAACCAGACCGGCGAGTTGAACGCGGCCTTCTGGGTGATGATCAGGTGCTTGAGCTCATCGGCGAAGGCCTCGGCCTCGCGGTCGTCGATGAAGTAGCCGTCGCGCACGCCCCAGGCGGCGATGGTGTCCACCACGCGGTCGGCGACCTGCTTGAGCGAATGCTCGCGCTCGGGCAGGCCGAGCGTGGCCCGGAAGTACTTCTGGGTGACGATGTTGGTGGCGTTGAGCGACCACCCGACCGGGAACTCGACCCCGAGCTGCTCGAAGGCGACCGAGCCGTCCCGGTAGTTGGTGATCCGCGCGTCGCGCTCCTCCCACTCGACCTCGTCGTAGGGGTGGACCCCCTCGGTGGTGAAGTGTCGACGGATCCCGATGCCGGCCTGCTCAGGCGCAAGAGCCATGGGTCTGTTCCTCCCGGCCGCCGAACCGGCGACCTGTCGATGCGGCGGCCGCTTTCGGCCGCCTCGGTGATTCTCTCCGGGCTGTGTGACAACGACCCGCCTCGCGCCACGACGGCCCGCGTGAACGGGCACCGCGGAACCCGCCTCCAGATCAACACCTCTGCGGCGTGCCTTGTTTCAGGCGAACCCAAGATGTTGTGGTGGCGTACCCCCCTACTCCGGGCGGACCACAAGATGTGCGGTGCATTACACCAGCGTAATTACAACGGTGTCAAGGCTTTCGGAGGTGGAGATCGGTTTTTTCGCGTCCCTCGAGGGTGCTTGCCAACGGTGCTGCAGCGCGAACGAGCAGGTCAGACGATGCCCGACGGGACAGACGCTCGATGCGCCCGCCACGACGAATGCCTTCCGCCCCCTAGGAGCCGTCCTGCCAGCCGAGAACCAAGACGCCAGCCACCATTCCGCTGAACGCGCCACAGCTCCGTTGACACCAGCTGACCCTACGGAGAACGCCCTGTGCATCGCTAGGGGAACAAACCTGTGAATTGGGAGTGGACAACCGGTGTCGGTGTCCACAGATCCCACAGGCCGCCGCGGCGGACCGACGCTCGACGGACGCGTCGGCGGCCGCCTCAGCCCAGCGCCACGTCGGCGGCGGCGGCGCCGGTGGCGGAGCCGGTCGGTGCCTGCGGGATCAGCGAGCGGACCGGCGCGCCGTACCCGGCGAGTCCCTCGGCTGCGCCCAGCTGATCGACGATCGACGACGACAACCGCCTCGACAGCATGATCGACAGGTGCCCGGTGTCCTTCACCAAGATGTTGGTCGCCTCGAGCTGGGGCTCGAGGATCATCGCCCGGCGGGCCGGCACGATCAGGTCGAGGTTCGAGTAGTAGGCGACGTAGCGGGTTCGCCCCTCCTGGGCGCTGTGGCGCAGCAGCGTCATGACCGAGGAGTCGGGCCGCAGTTGCACCCCCGAGGCGAACGGGCTGAGCGTGGCGATCGGTGAGCCGTGGCGGGCCATGCGCACGCCGCCGTGGGGCGAGGCAACGGTGACGCACACGTCGACGCCCGCCAAGCCGTGCACCGAAACCGCGTAGCGGGCGATGATCCCGCCGAGCGAATGGCCGATCACGTGGATGCGGTCGGTGCCGAAGTGCGAGCGGACCTCCTCGGCGCGCTCGGCGCACTGCGCCGCGAGCTCGGGGATGTCCGCGGTGAGCGGGTTGTAGTTGAGGGCGTGGACCCGTTCGAAGCCGGCCTGGTGCAGGTAGCGCTTCACGAACAGCCAGTTCGACTTGTTGGCGCCGTAGCCGTGCACCAGCAGGACCGGCGTCTCGACGGGCGAGTCGGCGTGGCGGGGGTCGGCCTCGAAGCCCGGGTCGCGGAAACCGAACGGGTAGACGCCCGCCGTCACCAGGGTGGAGGTCAACTCCTTGAGGTGGCCGGCGTAGGTCGCGGGGCGCCGCGCGGCGTGGGCCACCGCGGCAATCGGACCGAACGTCCGCTGGATCACTCCCATCGTTCCCCCTCGCCCGCTGCGCCCTGGGACCCCACGTCCCGGACCGCTCCCACTCCTGAACTACCCGGTTCGGGGTCGATGCAGACCGGCGACCAGGAACCTGTTCTAGTTCGTTGTCGGCACGGAGGGGCGGAACCTCGAGCGATCGACATCGAATCGACGTGCGTGGGTCGAGAACCTGACCGGTTCTTGACTGGTTCCTGACCTCGCCTGGGCCGAACGACCCATGTCCCGCGGATCGGTCCCCGACGGTCGACCGCACCCGGCCACGTGGCCGGCGGTCCCGCATCGGGCACCGAACCCGGCGGCCACGTCGCATCGCCTGGGGGCGCGGCGCCCGTCACGCGGCGACGGGGTGATTCACCACTCCCCGGGATCGGAGCCGCCCCATCGGACACCGCCGGGTAGGGGCGCCGTCGTCGGGGCGCCGGGGGGTTCGACACGCGCGTCCTCCGGGTAGGTTCGCCCGATGCGCCAACTCCTGCCCTTCGCCGCCGACGTCGATCCGGCCGAGGCGTACGGCGCCGATCGCCGCGAGCGTCCCGACCGACGCCCGTGGGTCCTCGCCAACATGGTGACGAGCGTCGACGGCGCCGCGGCCGTCGCCGGCCGGACGGGCCAGCTCGGTGGGGCCGCCGACAAGGCGGTGTTCTCGGCGATCCGCGGGGTGGCCGACGTGATCGTCGCCGCCGCAGGCACCGTGCGAGCCGAGCGGTACCACCCGCCACGCCCGCCGAGCGACACCGTCGCCCGCGGCCGCGCCGAGCGCGGGCAGGCACCTCGTCCCCGCCTGGTGGTGGTTACCCGCCAGATGGACCTCGACCCCGATCTCCCGCTCTTCGCCGAGCCCGACCAGCGGCCCCTTGTTGTCACCTGCGCCGCCGCCGACCCCGACCGCCGTGCCCGGATCGAACCCGTGGCCGATGTCATCGAGCTCGGTCAGGAGTCGGTGGATCTCGCCGCCATGGTGACCTGGCTCGGCGAGCACGGCGCACGGGTCGTGCTCACCGAGGGCGGCCCGACCCTGCTCGGTCAGCTCGTGGCCGAGGGCCTGGTGGACGAGCTCTGCCTCACCATCGCTCCCCTGCTGGTTGCCGGGCCGGAGCGGCGCATCGCCCACTCGATCGAGCACCCCGCGGCCACCGACCTGGTGCTCGACCGGGTCCTCGAGGCCGACGGCGAGCTCCTGCTGCGCTACCGGCGGGCCTGAGCCCGAAGGGGACGACGAGGAGCCGCTCGACCGCGTCCGGGCCGCGAGGTCAGTGGCGCTTGGGGGCAGTGGCCTTGGTGAGCAGGCCGAGCTCGCGCTCGAAGTCCGCGGCGGTGTCGAAGTCCTTGTACACGCTGGCGAAGCGGACGTAGGCCACCTGGTCGAGGTCCCGGAGCCGCTCGAGGACCTCGATCCCGATGCGCTCGGAGGCGATCTCGGGTCCGTCGAGACGCAGCACCTCCTCGACCTGTCCCACCAGCTCGGTGATCTGCTCAACGGTGACGGGCCGACCCTTGGCGGCTGCGTGCACCCCGAGGATCACCTTCGCCGAGTCGAACGGGACCCGATCACCGGACCGCTTGACCACGACGACAGGAACCTCCTCGAGCCGCTCGAAGGTGGTGGAGCGCTGCCCGCACGCCAGGCACTCGCGACGCCGTCGGATGGCACTGCCGTCATCGGTCTGGCGCGAATCGACCACCTTGTCGTCGAGACCACCACACGAAGGACAGCGCACGTGAGCGAACCTAGCGCCCGGGTGCGGCGATGTGCGACCGGCCAAAGCCCGATCGGGAGCCGCCGCCGGGTCCACCGAAGAGCGGACTCGGCCCATGGAGGGATGCCAGTCAGGCGCCGAGGTCATCGAGGGGGATGCGCTGGCCGGCCTGGAGGCCCGACCCACCGGCCCGCTCGGTGAGCTGGTCGACCAGGGCGCGGACGTCGCCGTCGGGCTGCAGGCTGGAGGCGATCGACCACATGGTGTCGCCGGGGCGCACGACGTACACGTCACCCGCGGGCTCGACCGTGGGCGCCGCCGCCGGGGCGACGACCCCAGCCGATGCGGTGGAGGAAGTGACGACCGAGAGCTCGTCGGGCGGGGCGAACGCCGACGACGCGAGGAAGTGGGCAACCACGACCAACGAGGTGAGCACGAGGAGCGCCACGACCCGGCGACGCCAGTAGGTGGCCGATGACGGCCGCAGGCGGGGCGGCGGGGTGATCGAGCGGGGCACCGGACGCAGCTCTCGCCCGGGCGGTGGGACGAGACGGAGGGCGGGACGGCGGGTGGTGGGAGCGGGGTGCGGAGCGAGGACAGCGGCCATGGGTTGCATTCTCCAGAGGGGGTGTGACAGGGCGACGGGTGGGATCGGGCGGGCCCGCTCCGGCCGGGGTTGCCGGGGGACGGACCCGAGCGAACCGTGCGGCCGACTCCGCGAAGAGCGGACCCACCCCGTCGACACGACGACGGACCGCCACCAGACGATCCGGCTGTGCTAGAACGGGTGTTCGTCGAACATCCGTTCCGACGACGCCCAGCAAACCACGAACACCCGTTCGACGTCAACACCTCGATCGAACAGGTGTTTGCATCGCACCTTCGAACCGCCTAACCTCCGAACACCTGTTCGTCGTCGTCCGACGACCACGCCAGCGCAGCGGCACCCCGGTGTCACGACACAAGACGAGGCCCGACATGTCACCCACCCACAAGCTGACCGCCCGCCAGCAGCAGGTGCTCGACTGCATCGAGACCGCCATGCACGATCGTGGCTACCCGCCGTCGGTGCGCGAGATCGGCCAGGCCGTCGGCCTCACCTCCCCCTCCACCGTGCACTCCCACCTGGCCTCGTTGCAGAAGATGGGCTACCTGGTGCGCGATCCCAGCAAGCCGCGGGCCATCGAGGTCCGCTACGACCCCAACTCGGGCGCCGCCATGGAACGCCGCCCGGTGCGTCACGTGCCCCTCGTCGGCGACGTCGCTGCCGGCACCGATGTCCTCGCCCAGGAGAACGTCGAGGAGATCTACCCGCTCCCCTCGGACCTCACCGGTGAGGGCGAGCTGTTCATGCTGCGGGTCCGGGGCGATTCGATGATCGAGGCCGGCATCCTCGACGGCGACTTCATCGTCGCCCGCGCCCAGACGACCGCGGACAAGAACGACATCGTCGTGGCCGGCATCCCGGGCGAGGAAGCCACGGTCAAGACCTTCACCCAGTCGGGCACCAAGGTCGTGCTGCTGCCGGCGAACGCCGACTACGCCCCCATGGAGTTCGATCCCGAGGACGTCGCGATCTTCGGCAAGGTCGTCACCGTCCTGCGCAAGCTCTGATCGACCGCGGCCGCGACAACGGCCCCGATAGCCCCTTTAGAGCTTCGCCAGGGCCTCGCGGTAGCGGTCGGCCGCCCGCGGCGTGCCCAGATCGGTCTCGATCACGTCGACGACGATGCCGTCTCGGTCGATCAGGAACGTCGCCCGGGTGGCGCAGCCGAGGGCGTCGTTGAACACGCCGTAGGCCCTGGCCACCTCGCCGTGGGGCCAGAAGTCCGACAGCACGGGGAAGGTGTAGCCCTGCTGCTCGGTCCAGATCCGCTGGGAGTGGCGGCTGTCGCATGACACGGCCAGCACCTGCACCCCGGCGTCGCTGAACTCGCTCTGGTCGTCGCGCAGGGTGCAGAGCTCGCCCTCGCAGACGCCGGTGAAGGTGAACGGGTAGAACACCAGCGCGACCGCCTTGTCGCCAGCGAAGTCCGCGAGCTGCACCCGATCACCGGCCGGGTCCTGCAGTTCGAAGCCCGGTGCGGACTGGCCGATCTCGATCGCCATGGAAGGTGCTCCTCGCGTTGTGCGTGAAAGGGGGTGCTCGTCTGGCGGACGGCCGGCCGAGTGTAGGTCGGCAACCCGGCGAGGTGTCCGGTCGCGGCGACGGTGCGGGGATCAGCAGCCGTGCGCGAGCAGATCGCGAACCGCGGCCCACACCCGCTCGAGGTCGGCGCGCTCGACGTACTCGTCGGCGGTGTGGGCGATGGTGGCGTCACCCGGCCCGAAGTTCGCGGCTGGGATCCCGTGCTGGGCGAATCGCGACACGTCGGTCCAACCCAGCTTGGCGTGCACCGCGAGGTCGTTGCGGGTGCGCAGCGCGGCCAGCAGGGGGTGGTCGAGGTCGGGCGGGGCGCCGACCGCCAGATCCACCAGCTCGACGACGTCGCCGTCCTCCAGCCAGGGTTCGAGCACCGACCGGACGTGGGCCTCGGCGGCGGCGGCGTCGCGGTCGGGGGCGAAGCGGTGGTTCAGGAGCAGCTCCACGTGGTCGGGTACGACGTTGCCGGCGACGCCGCCCTCGACGCGGACGGCCTGCAGCGCCTCGCGGTACTCGCACCCGTCGAGCACCGGGCGACGCTCCTCGTAGGTCCCGAGGGCACTGAGGATCCCGCCGAGCCGGTGCACCGCGTTGCGCCCCATCCACGGACGGGCGGTGTGGGCGCGCGCTCCGCCGAGCTCGACGCGCAGGCGCAGGGTCCCCTGGCAACCGGCCTCGATCGCCGCGCTGGTGGGCTCACCGAGCAGAGCGGCGTCACCGGTCAGCAGATCCGGACGGGTGGCGAACAGCTCAGCCAGCCCGCTCGCCGACGCCTCGATCTCCTCGCGGGCGTAGAAGACGTAGGTGACGTCCACCGCCGGCGCCTCGATGGTGCGAGCGGCCTCGAGCATGACCGCCAGGCCGCTCTTCATGTCGGTGGCACCCAGGCCGTAGAGCCGATCTCCCACCCGGCGGGACCGCGCGTTGCCGTTGGCGGGCACCGTGTCGGTGTGGCCCGCGAGGATCAGGCGTTGCGCCCGACCCTGATCGGTGCGGGCGACGAGGTTGTCGCCCACCCGCGTGAGCTCGAGCCAGGGGCGCTCGGCGAGGTCGCGCTCGAGCCACGCCACGAGCTCTTGCTCGTGGCGGCTCTCCGACGCGATGTCGACCAGCGCCGCGGTGAGCGCGACCAGATCGGTGGTCATGGTCGGCCGGCCGCCGCCATCAGGCGGTGGCCCCGTGGTCACGCAGGATGTCGTTGAGCTTGGACTTGTCGTGGCGCTCACCGGGCTCGATGCGCTTGATGATGAGCACGCAGGGCAGGCCGAACTCGCCACCGGGGAACTCGCGTGGCCGGGTGGCCGAGACCGCCACGCACCACGACGGGACCTGGCCGCGGCCGACCTCCTCACCGGTCGCGGCGTCGATCACGGGGATCGACGCGGTGAGGATGCAACCGGCGCCGAGCACCACGCCGTCGCCCACCCGGGCGCCGTCGGCGACGATGCAGCGGCTCCCGATCAGGCAGTCGTCGCCGACCATGACCGGCACGGCACCCGGCGGCTCGAGCACCCCACCGATGCCGACCCCACCGGAGAGGTGGACGTTGTCGCCGATCTGGGCGCACGAGCCGACCGTGGCCCAGGTGTCGACCATCGTGTTCTTGCCCACGCGCGCGCCGATGTTGGTGTAGCTGGGCATGAGCACCACGCCTCGGTCGAGGAAAGAACCGAAGCGGGCCGACGCGCCGGGAACGACGCGCACACCCGCGGCGGCGAAGTCGCTCTTGAGCGGGATCTTGTCGGCGTACTCGAACGGTCCGAGCTCGATGGTGGCCATCTCGGACTGCTTGAAGTAGAGCAGGATCGCCACCTTGAGCCACTGATGCACGATCGGCGTGCCATCGGGTCCCCACTCGGCGACGCGAGCCTCACCGGAGTCGAGCAGCGAGATGGCCTCGAAGATCGACTGGTTGGCGTCGATGTCGTCGGGAGCCAGCTCGGCGCGGTTGTCCCACAGGTTCTCGATCGTGCGTTGGAGGTCAGCCATGGCCGACCACGCTACCGGACCTCGCGGGCATCCCAGCCGGGCCGATCCCGACTCGTCCGGGTGGTCGCGGCGGCGTCATCGGGGTGGCGGCGAAGGTCAGGAGGGGTACGGCCGGGACCGGCGCCGCGGTCGCGGCCAGAGGAAGCGGGCGGCGATCAGGACCGCCAAGCCGAGCGCGAGCGGGACGTAGGTGACCACCGCCAGACCCCACGACGATCCCAGGGAGCCGGGTTGACCCTCGGGGGCCACGGCCACGAACGAGGAGAGCAGGGAGTTGTAGTCGAGCGCGGTTCGGGAGGTCTCGGACCCGAACGCCGTGACCGTGTAGGTGCCCGCCCGGTCGATCCGGAACTCGGTGGTCGGACGACCCTCGTGCCACGGGGTCCGGTAGGCCTCGGCCTGGGTCGATGCCGGGTCGGGCGCCGCGGCGCCGATGAGCGGCGTGACCTCGATGTCACGGCCGGCGATCGAACGGACGAAAACTGTGAGCGGCGGCCGCGAACTGGTTCCCGAGGCGCCCTCGAACTCCTCGTAGATGACGTACGTGCCGGGCTCGAGCGCCACGGTGGCCGAGGTCTCGAACACCTCCCACCGCTCGAAGGCGAACGGTGAGAGGACGGTGAACCACGCCCACACCCCGGTGACCGCGAGCACGATCAGCAGCGTCCCCGCGACGCGGGCGACGACCCCGGCACGGGGTTCACCGGGCGGCGCGGTGATCGGGACGACGAGCGGTCCCGGGATCACGGCCGGGACCCGGCGCCGGCGCCACGTCTGGCGCGGGCGAAGGTCGGCGTCACGGCCGCCCGGGATCGGTCGGTCCGTCGGCGGCGCCCGGGGCGGGCCACGAGGGCGTCGGGTCCGGCCGGTCGGGGCCCGAGCGCGTGGGCCCGTCGGTCGAGGTCGGGTTCGGCGCCGGCACGCTCGCCGCGGCGGGACCCGGGGGTGGCGCGGCGGGAGCTGGGGTGGGTCCCGGCGGTGGGCCGTAGCCCGGATAGCCCGGCGGAGGCCCGTAGCCCGGAGGCGGACCGTAGCCCGGATAGCCCGGCGGAGGCCCGTAGCCCGGGGGCGGACCGTACCCCGGAGGTGGACCGTAACCCGGGTAGCCCGGCGGGGGCCCGGAGCCCGGGTAGCCCGGGGGCGGACCGTACCCCGGAGGTGGGCCGTAGCCCGGGTAGCCGGGCCGGGGCGCGCCGCCGTAGGGCGTGGGCAGGACGGGGCGCAGCCGGCGCTTGGCTCCGCTGCGCTTCACCCCCACCACCAGCAGCATGATCGCGCCGACGAGGAAGGTGACGCCGCCGAGGCCCATCGACGCGAAGATGCCGATCAGGGCCGCCTCGTCGAGGTCATCGCCGATGGCGACCTGCACCACGTCGTCGCCGACGGAGAACGAGCCGGTGTCGCGGACGGGTGGCCGCTGCACCTCGACCGTGTAGAAGTCGGTTGCGGGCACCGAGACCGTGGCGAAGGAGACGCCGCGCTGGCTGTTGTGGCTGTAGCTGGACGACGAGGAGGACGAGCGGAAGGCGTCCTCGGCCACGGTGAGCTCGTTGCCGCCCGGACCGGTGATGGTGACCTCGGGGTACTCGTCGAGGTAGGTGGAGCCGAATCGTTCGACCTCGGCGAACACCGTGTTGTCGCCCTGCTGCAGCCGGACCGTGCGCTCACCCGGCACATCGATGCGCTGGTAGGTCCCGGGCAGAGCGGCCAGGGTCGACACCGAGATCGCGAACCAGATGATCGCCCCGACCGAGCCGAGGGCGATCGTGAGACCACCGATCCAGTACCAGACCGTCGATGGCTTGATCACCGGATCATCGGTCGCCGCCGTCGCCGCCGTCGGCGCCTCCGCTCGCCCGGACGCGGTACCGGGTGGGGTCCCGAACGGACCGCCTCCCGCTGGTCCCGGCCCGCCCGGTGTCGTCGCAGCATCGCTCATGGCTGCCATTGTGACCCACCCCGGCCACCGAGGCGGTGGCGGTCGTCGGCGATCAGGCGCCGACGCGAGCGGCGACGAGGTCGAGGCGGTCCATCGGCGCCACCATCGCCAGACGCACGTGCGTCGCGGCGGCCGGGCCGTAGAACTCGCCCGGGCTCACGAGCAGGCCGGCCTCGGTGGCCAACCGGCGGGCGAACGCCCAGGCGTCGCCGGCGGGCGCCTCGGGCCACAGGTAGAACGCGCCGCCCGGAAACGGGGCGTCGACCCCGAGCGCGGTGAGGATCGCCCGGCCCCGCTCGAGGCGAGCGCGGTAGCGCGCCGCCTGGGCCTCGACGTGGTCGTCGTCGCCCCACGCGGCGATGGCAGCGGCCTGCACGGGACCGGGCACCATGAACCCGGCGTGCTTGCGCACCTCGCTCAGGTAGTCGACGAGGTCGGCGTCACCCGCGTAGAACCCGGCCCGCAGGCCGGCGAGGTTCGAGCGCTTCGAGAGCGAGTGCACGGCGACCACCCCGTCGGTCCCCGATTCGAGGATGGTGCGCCGGGGCCCGTCCCAGGTGAACTCGACGTAGCACTCGTCGCTGAAGACCGGGACGGCGTGGGCCCTCCCCCACGTCGCGGCGGCCGTGACGTCGTCGAGGCCGCCGGCGGGGTTGCCGGGCGTGTTGACCCACAGGCACAGGGCCCGCTCGACATCGGCGGGATCGATGGCTGCGAGGTCGAGGCGCCAGTGCGCATCGAGCGGCACGGGCACCGCACGGCAGCCGGCCAGCGTGGCTCCCATCTCGTAGCTCGGGTAGCTGACCTCGGGGTAGAGCACGGTGTCACGGCTCGGCGTCCGCAACCGCAGCCAGTGGGGCACCCCGGCAACCACCTCCTTGGTGCCGATGCAGGCCGCGATCTGGCCCGGGTCGACCGACACCCCGAGGCGGCGCTGCATCCACCCGGCCGCAGCGTCGCGATAGGCCGCCGAGCCGATCGAGAACGGGTACGAGCGCTCCGATCCCGAGGTCGCCATGGCCGCCACGACGAAGTCCGGCGGGGCGTCGCTCGGCGTGCCGACCGAGAGGTCGACGCACCCGCCGTCGTGGTGCTGGGCGATCTCGCGGAGCTCGACCAGCCGGTCGTACGGGTACGGCGGCGGACGGAACCCCTCGGTGGTGGCCATGGGCTCATTCGACCACACCCCGGGTGCCACCTGGTCGCCAACCGGGTCGGCCCGGCGTCGGCGGTCGCCGACAGCGTCTCAGGCGGGTGCGGTGGTGACGACGAAGTCGCGGAGCCGGTGCGCCGCGGCGTCGTCGAGCCGGGCGCGGAGGCGCATGCCGTCCGCCTCGGCGGTCTCGACGAGGACCTCACCCTCGCGGTGGACCTCGGCCAGGATGTCGCCCCGGGCGAAGGGGACGAACAGGTCGATGACGTCGGTGAGGGCCCGGAGGCGGTCGCCGACCGTACGCAGGAAGTCGTCGACGTTCTCGCCGGTGCGAGCCGAGATCGCCACCGAGCCGGCGTGGGAGCGCTGGGCCCGTGCCGCGGCCTCGGGGTCGAGATCGGACTTGTTGAACACCAGGAGCTCGGGGACGGCATCGGCCCCGATCTCGTTGAGCACGTCGCGCACCGCCGCGATGTGGCCGTCGGGGTCGACCGAGGACGCATCGACCACATGGACGAGCAGGTCGGCTTCGGCCACCAGCTCGAGCGTGGACTTGAACGCCTCCACCAGACCGTGGGGCAGCTTGGTGATGAACCCGACGGTATCGGTGAGCAGCACCGCCTCCCCGCCGGGTAGCTCGAGCCGCCGTGTGGTGGCGTCGAGGGTGGCGAACAGGCGGTCCTCGACGAGGACCCCCGCGTCGGTCAACCGGTTGAGCAGCGTGGACTTGCCGGCGTTGGTGTAGCCGACGATGGCGACCGACTTGGCCCGGGACTTGCGGCGGGCCTTGCGCTGGGTCTGGCGCCGGTGGTCGATCTGGTCGAGGTCGCGCTCGAGCTTGTGGACCTGGCGCAGGAGACGGCGCCGGTCGATCTCGAGCTGGGTCTCGCCCGGACCCCGCCGGGTGCCGATGCCGCCACCCTGCTGGCTCATGTTGAGGCCCTTGCCGCGCAGCCGGGGCAGCCGGTAGCGCATCATCGCCAGCAGAACCTGGGCCTTGCCCTCCTGGCTGTGGGCGTTCTGGCCGAAGATGTCGAGGATCACCGCAGTCCGGTCGATCGCCGATCGGCCCAGGATCTTCTCGAGGTTGTACTGCTGGGCCGGCGTCAGCTCGTCGTCGAACACCACGGTGTCGGCGTCGAGCTCCTCGCACAGCTCGCGGAGCTCCTCCACCTTGCCCTTGCCGATGTAGGTGGCGGGGTCGGGCGAGTGGCGACGCTGGACCACCCGTTCGACGGCATCGGCTCCGGCCGTGTCGACGAGGAGGGCCAGCTCGTCGAGCGACTGCTCGGTGGCCTCCTCGTCCGCGGCGCTGCTCGACACGCCGACGATGACGATGCGCTCCCGGAACGTGCGCTCGATGAGCCCACCAGACGTCCCGCCGTAGTCGCCGAACGCGCCCCGGTGGGTGTCCTCGTCGGCCGGGAGGTCGGCTTCGATCTCGTCGTCGTCGAGCCGGCCGTCGCTCGTCGTGCCGCCGATCTCCTGGTCGAACGGCGCGCCGCCGACCTCGGCGACGGTGCTGGGCGCGAATCCGTCCTCGACGAACCCGTCGTCGTCGAAGGCCGCTGTGTCGAACCCGGCTGCGTCGAACCGGTCGTTGTCGGGTCCGTCGGTGGCGAGGGGACGGTCCCGGTCGGGTCGATCGCCGAGCCGGCCGGCCGGTTCGGTGGGCGAACCGCTCATGCGGGGACCTCAAGGCGGGCGAGCTCGACGTCGGCGATCAGCACCGACGGACCCACCAGCACCGCCTCGTCGCCATCGAGCACGACTTCGGCGACGCCTCCGGGCATGGCGACCACGACCCGATCGTCGACCAACCCCCACTGGCGGGCCAGGAACGCCGCGGCGCACGCGCCCGAGCCGCAGGCTTCGGTGATCCCCGCCCCGCGCTCCCACACCCGCAGGTCGATGGTCGTGCGATCGGGGGACACGGCGATGTACTCGACGTTGACGCCGTCGAGGAACTGCGCCTCGAGCCACGGGCCCTCCGTGGCGAGATCGACCGCAGCAGGGTCCTCGACCACCACGACGAGGTGGGGGTTTCCCATGTCGACGGTGCCGTGGCGCACCCCGAGCAGCTCCTCCACCGGGCCGGGGATCTGCGGTCCGGGGCGGGGCGCACCCATGTCGACGCGCACCCGGCATGTGGTCGGGTCGTCGGTGCCGGTGACGATGAGGGTCCGGATGCCGGTGTCGGTGGCGGCCACCACGACGGTGTCGGACTCGCCGTGCTGGCGGGCGACCGCCTGGGCCAGGCACCGGATGCCGTTGCCGCTGATCTCGGCCCGGGAGCCGTCGGCGTTGAACAGGTGCATCACCACGTCGATGCCGTCAACCGCCTGGGTCGCCGACGGCGCCGCGCCGTGGATGAGCCCGTCAGCCCCGATGCCCCGCCGACGATCGCACAGCGCCCGGGCCAGCGCGCCGTCGACCACCGGAGCCGGTTCGTTGCGCTCGTCGAGCACGACGAGGAAGTCGTTGCCGAGACCGTGGTGCTTGGACAGGCGCACAGCTGTTCCTTCTGGTCGCAGGCGACCGGTACGACGAGACGGAGCGCCCACCCGCCGGCGGGGGCGGGCGCGGCACAGAGTCGAGGGTAGTGCGACCATCCCGGTTCTCCGTCCGGGTTGCCGGACGACCGGACCAGGTCAGGGCGGGTGCGGTTGGGTGCGGTTTCGGGGTGCACGAGGGTCAGCGGTTTCGCACCGGGGCCGCCCGACGGTCAACGATCCAACGCCGCCAGGAGGTCGGGCAGGATGGCTTGCGGGTCGGGATCGTCGGCGGGCGGTTCGAACCACGTGATGCGGGGGTCGCGGCGGAACCAGCGCTCCTGGCGCCGGGCGAAGCGGCGGGTTCGCGTGACCGCATCGTCGATCGCGGCGTCGAGGGGGACGTCGCCGGTGACGTGGGCGAGCAGCTCCTTGTACCCAAGCGCCTGCGCTGCCGTCCGGGAGAGACCGCCGGGTCGGGCGGTGAGCGTGCGGATCTCATCGACGAACCCGGC
>Ga0105044_10006140_pt1 | contig 16500 bp, 12 predicted proteins | sample MAT01_FD_78092 | JGI IMG/M metagenome (GOLD analysis project Ga0105044, IMG submission 78092) | Freshwater microbial communities from Lake Fryxell liftoff mats and glacier meltwater in Antarctica - MAT-01 | ecosystem: Environmental > Aquatic > Freshwater > Ice > Liftoff microbial mat | place... | reverse complement strand
TTGCCTGTGCATGCGTTCCCGAACCCGTTATTCTTTTTGCCACATCGCGGTGATCACCGCGTTTGGCGGAAGCAACGGGGTTTCGACGCGGTGATCACCGCGATGTGGCTCGGTGAACGTCTCCGGTCGATGATGAAGTCGAAACGTCGAGAGTGGCTGTTGTGATTGCGAACGATCGGTGAACGTCCTCGGTCCGAATTGAAGTCGTTCGCAATCGCACCCCCGTTCCCGTCCAATACGTCGTAACCCCGACAACCGTTAGAACCGATCCAGCTCGTCCCCATTCCGTGCGATCGGCCCCAATCGGTTTGACCGACCCGCAAAGTTTAAGTAAATTACCCGGATCACGCATTTTATGTTCATCCTCACGAGAGACTGAGATTGCCATGTGGAATTGGACTGCGAACAGGTTCGTTATTCGACGCCCCAGTGCCTTGTCCCCGAAACGGTCGCACAGGTTTCGACCATGTTGCGAAGCCCTGGAAGATCGCTGGGTTCCAGCACTGACGCTCGACACGATCGCGAATGTCAATCTTCCAACCCTGAAATCGATCATCATTCCGTTGACCGCCGATGACACGGAAAACGGGACGGTCAGTTACACGGTGAGCAGCGACAATTCGGCCATCACCGCACGCATCCTGACCGGTCCGTTCCTTCGTTTCACCCTCAGTTCCGCCAACCCGTCGCTCAACGGACAGACAATCGATTTGCAACTCTACAGCGAGTTTGCACCGAACAACGTTCAGCGGTTGACCGACGCTGTCAACAATGGTTTTTACAACGGCAAGAGCTTCTATCGTCTCGTACCCGGTTTCGTCATCCAGGGCGGAAACCAGACCGGCACCGGGAACGATTTCGCGGACGAATACAACGCAAACAGCATTTACACGGGTGTCGGCCAGCTCGCCTACGCGAATTCGGGCGACGATACGAACGACTCGGAATTCTTCATCACCACCACGACGACGACCCCGGCGGAACGTGCCCAGCAGCGTGCCCTCGACTTTAATTTCACGCTCCTCGGTCAGGTGGTGCGTGGACAGAGCATCGTCGATCTGATTTCCCAGCAACCGAGATCGGGCCAGTCTGCCACTCCGCCGATCACCATTCAATCGGCCCAGATCGTCACGAATACCGAAGACGCCACACTGGTGATCAGTGCGACCAGCATCGCATCAGCGACAATTACGGTTACGGCCGATGACGGTCCCGGCGGCGATGCGTCGGTTCAGCAGATTTTCACGGCGACCAGTGTGGTCGATACGGTGAACGATCCGCCATTCCTCGGACCGATCACGAACCAGACGACGACGTCGGGCAATCCGGTGACGTTCACGCTCACGCGGACCGATCTGGAGAACGATCCATCGGAATTTCAGGCCATTTTGCAGGGAGCGTCCGTTGGTCAGGCAACGGTCGTGGTCAACGGTGCGCAAGTGACCGTCACACCGAATGCCGATTTCACCGGCGTCCTCACGCTGAAAGTCGGCGTGAAGGATCAGGGAGCCACTTTCCGTGGCAACGATACCGATCCGTTCGACACTCAGATCATGACGATCACGGTCACCGCACCACCCGACACAACGGGTCCGAGCGCGACGATCACCGCCGGTCCGCCGACGGTTTCGACTTCGACCAATGCGACGTTCAGTTTCACCGGGAGCGATCCGACTGTCGGGATCTCCCCCACCAGCGGCATCGATTTCTTTGAAGCATCGCTGGACGGTGCCACCTTCACTCGCGTCACCAGCCCGGTGACGTTCGACAATCTCGCGGAAGGAAGCCACACTTTCCGCGTCCGTGCCGTGGATATGGCGGGTAACGTCGGCACAGCGGCCAGTTCCACCTGGAGCGTCGATCTCGCTCCGACGGTCACGATCGACTCAGCGGACGGCCAGGCCGATCCCACTAACACCGCTCCGATCTTGTTCACCGTCGTGTTCAGCAAGGACGTGATCGGTTTCGGGGCCGATGATATTCTCTTCATCGGCAGCACCGCATCGGGAACGCTCGTCGCCACGGTCAGCGCGATCGATGGGCGTCGGTACACGGTGAGTGTTTCGGGAATGACCGGGAGTGGAACGGTGATCGTTTCGCTCGCCGTCGGTGCCGCTCAGACGTCGCTCGGCACGAACAGTCTCGCCTCGACGAGCACCGATAACAGTGTGACTTTCAACCTCCCGGCCGTCTCGCCGCCACCAGTGACGACACCGCCCGTGACCCCGCCACCTGTGACGACACCACCAGTCATCCCGCCTGTCACCTCACCCCCGGTGACATCTCCCCCTACCATCCCTCCTGTGGTGAATCAAAATGCGATCGGCAGGTTCGGTGTCAGTCCCGGTGCGACCGGTTCAGGTTCCGTCACGATTTACAATTCCGATGGTTCAGTCGTCTCGACCATCCCCGTTCCGGGAGCCGAAACTCGCGTCGCGATCGCCGATTTCACCGGCGACGGCACGCCTGACGTTCTCACCGGTTCCGGGCCGGGTGGAACGACGATCACCCTCATTGACGGCGTGTCGGGCGGAACCGTCGCAACACTGACCGCTTTCGAGGCGACGTTCACGGGCGGAGTGTACGTCGCCGGTGGGGACGTGAACGGTGACGGTATGGCCGATATGGTGATCACGCCCGATTTCGGCGGCGCACCGCGTGTGATGATTCTGTCAGGGAAAGATCAGTCTGTGATCGCGAATTTCATGGGCATCGAGGACAGCAACTTCTTCGGGGGTGCCCGCGTCTCGCTCGCCGACGTGAACGGCGATGGTCGTGTCGATCTGATCGTGGCAGCGGGGTTCGGCGGCGGTCCGCGTGTCGCCGTGTTCGATGGAATCTCGCTGGCGACGGGTCGGCCGGTCAAACTGATCGGCGATTTCTTCGTCTTCGACGACACGCTACGCAACGGAGTGTCGGTCGCCGGTGGGGACGTGAACGGCGATAGCAAAGCGGATCTCGTGTTCAGCGGCGGAGCGACCGGTAGTCCGAATCTGCTCGTCCTTTCGGGATCGATTCTTTTGGCGTCCGGTTCCTCGATCGCGCTGGCAACTTCGCTCGGGAGATTCTTCAACGGCGATCCGTCGGGGCGAAATGGCATTCCGGTGGTCGTCAAAAACCTCGACGGCGATGCGTTCGCGGATGTGATCGCAGCGGGTACTGACGGGGTATCGGCGTTCGCGGGCAGCTCGATCAGGCCGAACGGAACACCGACCGAGTTGTCGGGATTCGAGGACATTCTCGGGAGTACGATGTCGGGGGTGGCTGTCGGGTGAGCGTGGTTCCTCATACAAAGACGATCGATGTTTCGAGACTGTTCCGCGATGTTCCGTCGCGGGTGAGATTGCCTGCGTATGCGTTCCCGAACCCGTTATTCTTTTTGCCAGTCCTTTGCAATTCACGTCAATGCGAAAGCAACGGGTTTGTGACGTGAATTGCAAAGGACTGGCTCGGTGAACGTCTTCGGTCGGTTGTGAAGTCGAAACGTCGATAGTTCTTGATTGTGATCGTGGACGAGACGAAATTCCCGGTGTTCCGCCGGGAGAGCAATTGCCTGCGATTCGCGTTCCCGGACCCGTTATTCTTGTTGCCTCAGCACTGATCAGTCAGGGCGAAACGGAGGCAACAGGTTGCTGCCCTGACTGATCAGTGCTGAGGCTCGGTGAACGTCTCCGGTCGGGAATGAAGTCGTCCACGATCACAATCGCACTGGGAGACTGACGATTTACACGATCCGCGAGTGCAGATCCTCCATCACCGTTTGCGCTGCTCGAAATCCCGACGTCATCGCGCCGTCGCTCGACGCATGATCGCGATGATCGCCACACACATACATCCCCGGATACAACCGCACCGATCGATGCGGTGGCTCCAGCCATCCGGGCGGTTGCGCGGGCAACGAATGCGGAATCCGGTACACCCGCAATAATCGCCAGTCCGCCACAGTCAGCCCGAACCACTCCCCCATCTGCTGACGACATCGCAAATCCAGTGCGTCGTCATCTTCAATCGGAATCCCGATCACCGTTGTCGATATCAAATGCATCCCCGCTGGTGCGTAGTTCGGCGACACGTTACTCATCACCACGACGTTGTTCACCGGTCCGCGTCGATCGCCGTCGAGCATCAGAATCGGTTCACGGGTCGGTGCGTGCGGCGACGCATAGTACAACGTCGTCGAACCGCACGACACCAATTCGGGGATGTCATTGCTCGCCAGTCGCGATGCTTCCGGTCCTTCCGTCGCGATGATCACCGATCGACACAATATCGATTCGCCATTCGTCAGGGTGACTTTGCCCTTCTCGACATCGCGAACTCGCGTGTTGAACTGAATGCACCCTGCTGGCAACGACGACGCAATCTGATCGGGAATTGCCTGCATCCCATCGGCGGGTACGATCGCGTCACCGGTCGCGAACATGCGGAACACATAGCGGAAGAATCGTGACGTGGTCGTCAGTTCGCGTTCGAGGAACACGCCACCCAAAAACGGACGAAAGAATCGATCGATCATCCCCGATGTGAACCGACCGTGTTCACGCAACAGATCGAGTGTCAATCGATCGGGCTTCGACAATTGCTGTTCCGCTTTTCCGTGCGTCAACGACCACACGAGGAACAACAACCGGAACTTGTCACGCAACGTCCCGATCGGCGAGAACAGCGATTTCAACGCGGAGAACGGTGCCTTTCGCGGATCGGCGAATCGATGAAACCGACTCCCGATTCGCACCATCGCTCCGCGCTCGAATTTACACGGTTTCAGTGCATCGAGATCGAGGACACGTTTTCCTTCGGGGTACGCGGTGAGGTAAATCTGAAATCCGCGATCGAGTCGAAAACCATCGACGACATCCGTGCGAACACGCCCGCCGACGCCATCCGACGCTTCGAGAATGCGAAACGAGATGCCACATTGCATCAATCGACGCGCACAGCACAACCCGGCCAGCCCCGCACCGACGATCACCACATCCGTTTGACTCATAGTTCCTCCGTGCATTTGGCTCGTCGGAGCCGAAAGCGTCAGCGACGGGCATTCCGTCTGTTTTCGTGCCCCTCGAATATTCAGTCTTTAACCGTCGCTCACGCTTTCGGCTCTGTCATGCGATGTCGCGTGACCGCATTTCCTGTTCCACGCTCGTCGGCACCAGACAATGCGTGAGCGTCACATAATCGGGTCGATCGGCCGTCGATTTGTGCATGAACGATCGCAGGACTTTCCCGTGATCGAGCAGGAACACGCCGGGTAATCGTGTCACATCGCCGACGAACCGACCGAAGCCGTGCCCTTTTCGGAAGAATACTCCCGCTCCGCGCCACAACGAACGCAGACCGAGAATCTGACCGATCGTGCCGCGTTTCAGTCCGATCGAACGAAATAGTTCGCATTCCGGATCGCTGATATGCGGTACATCGCTCATTCCATATCGTCCGAGGAATTCGTTCGCTTCGTCGGGTTCGCCCATGTGAACGATGACGAGTTGTGTATTCGTCGCCTGGATCGCAGACCGTTGTCGCGATAAATCGGTCACCGCTTCGCGACAGAACGGACACCCGAAGTGTCGCAAAAACACGAGCAACACCGGCGACGTGTTCGACATCTCGGCCAGCGACTGACCGTTCGACGTGCGACGGGTTTCGAGTAATTTCGTGAGCGGTTCGACGGGTGGCATCGCCTCTTCGTTGCGATGAACCTGTCGCGTGCGGAGCAGGATCAGCAGGAACGGCAGGCACCAGACGAGATCGTTTGGAACCATCATGATGAACGCATCGACGGGCACCTTTTCCTGAATCGCGGCCGAAGCCATGCCGATCACCCCGAACGATTTCGCGAGCAAACCGGTGAGCACGATCGGCCAATGCCGCAACGGATCAGAAGCCGCCAAAAGATATCCCAGACCCCAGACCCCGACGACCATGCCGATGCCCTGCCACAATTCGAGGTAGGTCAACGGTCGCTCCGGCCACTCCATCCCGGAGTAGTGGAACGACATCGCGGGGAAGAATATCACCCACGCGGACCATAGCAGGTTGTAGAGTCCCGCGAAGATCAGGACGGTACTCATCCAACGCGGGTACAAGCGGTTGCGAGGCATGGTGGACGCTCTCGGACCTCGAAATCGGAACGGTTCTATCCTATTCAAAACACGCGACTCCGGCGAAAATCGCCGATTCTCACGCCGTTCGATAAGGTTGCCAAAACCACCCATCTTCGACAAGTTGTCGAAACGCATCAGACAAACTCATGCGAATTTGTAGAATCGAAGAAATTTATGCGGGGTAACAGTGGTTGACGACGTTCGCGCCCATCCATAATCGCAAAGGGGCGGGTGAAAGAATCGCAGAAACGGGTCGGGCGATTTTTTTCGGACACATTGCGAGGGGGATATGGTACAAGCGTCCGAATCGAGTTCACGCGCCACGGGATCAACGCCACCCTGGATGGGTCTGCACATGGCCGAGCATGAAGCCTTCATCGCAGCGATCTGCGAGGCACCCGACGACGACGACCGACGACTCGTCTACGCCGACTACCTCCAGGAATCACGCGACCCGGTCAACGAAGCCCGCGCTGAACTGATTCGGTATCAAATCGAAGAATCCAGATTCGATGATGACTGTGCCAGGCGACGCCGACTTCGTCACCACTCGCGCAAAATCCTGCACGATCACGAATCGCAATGGGTTCAGTCACTGCACATGCTGCCCGCCGGTTCATGGACGTTTCAACGCGGTTTTGTCGAGTGCGTGCGACTTGAGGCGGCGGAATTTCCGCGGCTCGCTCAGGAACTGTTTTCGCAATTCCCGATCCGCGAACTCGAACTGCGCAACGTGCAGGGCAATCGACAGGTTCTCGAAGCGATCGCCGCTTCGCCTTACCTCGCCCGCGTTCGAACGCTTCGATTCACGCCCGCCCCCTTCCACCACGAGGGACTCGGTGATCACGGGGTGGCAACCCTGTTGCGATCCCCATTCCTCACGAACCTCCGCGAACTCAGCCTCGAACGCCAGCGATTGAGCAACGACGCGATCGCGATGCTGGCGAATTGCCCTGCACTGTCGGGACTGACCTCACTCCAGATCGGCCACAATCGACCGAATCACACGTTCGCGCAGTCGATCGACGGAGACGCGATGCCGATCCTTGCGGCGAGTCCGTACCTCCACAACCTGACGCATCTCGATCTGAGTCATCTTTCGCTGGACAACGCGGGGATCGAGGCGATCAGTCACTCGCCCACGATGCAATGTCTCACGGACCTGAACGTGCAACGGTGCGGACTTGGCAGCGAAGGCGTGCAGTCGCTCGCCGCGTCGAAGCACATGAAACAGTTGATGCGACTCAATCTTCGCAACAACCGGATCGGAGTGTGCGGCGCGCTCGCGCTGGCGAATTCACGACATATTCATCATCTGCGGGTACTGGATCTGTCGAGCAATCGGATCACCGACGCGGGCGTGGGCGGACTCGTCGAGTCGCAGAACGTTCGACACATGCTCATCCTTACACTGCGCCGGAATCAATTAGGCAACGACGCGGCTCGTGCGCTGGCGAAGTGCGAAAACCTGCAGAAACTGTTGACACTCGATCTGCGACACAATCAGATGTCGCTGTCGGGCGGAAAAGCGATCGCGATGAGCGAAGGCTACCCGAATCTGGAACACTTCGACCTTCGCGGCAATTCGATCCGACCGGCTCAGAAAGCGGAGTTACGGAAACTGCTGGGCAAGAAATTCGGACGACTGTGAGATTCACCCGTCCCAGTCCCACAAGACCACTTCGTCATCCGCGATGGCGGCGACGAGCATCCCATCCGGCGACATTTGCACGTCGGAGAGTTTGCCGACTCGCCACCAGAAATCGCACCGTTCCTGATCCGTTTCCAGATCCCACACCTTCACCCGATGATCGACACTCGCGGTGAGCAGGTATCGACTGTCGGGCGTGAACGTCATTCCGCGAACCGTTCGCTTGTGACTCGAAAGCGATCGCACCGGAGCCGTGGGATTGTCCAGATCGATGATCGTGGCGGACCGACCGACCCCGACCACGAGCCATCGACTGTCGGCGGAGTAGGCGAGACTGTTCGCCGGACAATGAATTGACCAGGAATTCCAATTCCCCCATCGACCATTGAGGGAACATTCCCGCAGAACCGCGAATTCGATCGTCTGAATCGTCTTGCCGTGAAGGACGGTCAGCCAGCGACCATCGGGACTGAACAGCGAACCTCGGAGCGGAATGAACGGGGCATGCAATGCCACCACACCGTTCGGTTCGTCCGAAAACGGCCAGCGAACGACGATAAAATGATAGTCGTTCAACAGTCGCAGAGCAGTGGGATGGCGGTGGTCGCGTGCAGGACGGTTTTCGTGCAACCTCCGAGAGGCGATGTTCCAGAGTTGTGTCAAATCCCCCTCAACCGTTCCGAGCATCCTGCCATCGGGCGATAGAGTGAACATCAGAACGGAGGCACGGAATTGCCATACGAGTTCGTGCGTTTCCAGATCCCAGAGAGTGAGTTCGCCCTGATCGTCGAGCAGGAAAAGTTGCGAATGCGGCGTGAACCGGATTTTCTGAATCGATCGCCCGGACGGACTTTTGATCGTTCGCATCGCTGCCTCCTTTGTGTCGGATAAGACTGCTGACAGGAACAACCGGTTCGTGAAAACGGAGAATTTGTATCAATTGTGCGCACGGAGCAGAAAAATATGCCAGATTGTAATTGGTGGATCAGACCATTGACCCCCTGATCGAGTCGGAACCGATGAACTTCCAAATGCTCACCGACCTGCCGTGGTACTACGTTCTGCCCGGAGTGGTCTTTGTGTTGACCGTGTTATTTGCGATCGTCTCGCACTCGAAATCGCGTCCCGTCACGCACTCCACGACAGTGGAAAGCTACGACGATCGCGCGAGGATCTACGATACCTCTCCACTCGGCGAGGAAGCGACGTCGTTCCTCGCCGAGAAACGCGAAGCCCTGCGGCGCGACGGACAAACCGTCGTGGTGCATATGTCGCTCGATTTGCAGGGCAACCGCTCCGAAGAAGCGTTCGTGACGGACCGCTCCAAAACGGGACTGCGCATCGTGACCAAACGACGAGTGAAGGTCGGTGCGTTGATCCGCGTCCGCGCCGAGAACGCGCCGGATAACACCCCGTGGGTCATCGTCGAAGTGTGCCGATCCACGAAACATCGCAAGTATTATGAACTCGGTTGCCAGTTCACTGCGGAGGTTCCGTGGAACGTCCTGCTCCTGTTCGGATGATTCCCGATCAATTCTCAAGTCCCTTCGATGTCGGGTCGATAACATCATTGTCCCGAGTCCGAATCGCTGCCACGATGACGACACGGGAGTCCTGGCTTCTCCCTGCTCTGCCATGAAGATACGGCAGGGGGAGAGCGATCTCCGACATGAGTCAGGGATCGAAGTAAGGTAACACGGATGCTACCCCCGAAGTGTCCGTTGTGGCTCTCTCCTTCGCGCCGAGGGGTTCCGGTTCTGGGTGACCGCATCACTGTAAAGTTCATGCACCACCGGAACCCCGTCTTTTTCATCAAACGAGCACCCGTTTACGTTTCGCGATTCTTCGGAACTGCGAAACGTAAACGGGTGCTCGTTTGTCGTCCATCCCCGACTCCTCTCTCTTGTCCGGTGGCGAGCACTTCTGTAGTTCAACTCTCGAACCACACGCACTGATTCTCACGGAAAAGTCCGACGATGAAGAACGCGACGATTCAGCATGTCCGCGCCCGCGAGATCCTGGACAGCCGCGGGAATCCCACGGTCGAAGTGGAAATTGTTCTGTGCAACGGAATTCTGGGTCGCGCGGCGGTGCCCAGCGGTGCCTCGACCGGTGCCCACGAAGCGGTCGAACTCCGCGATGGCGACAAAGCTCGCTATCTCGGTAAAGGCACACTCAAAGCCGTCGAGAACGTCCGCACGCACATCGCACCCGCCCTCATCGGCAAAGACCCCACCGAACAGGTCGCGATCGACAAACTCCTGCTCTCGATCGACGGCACGCCGAACAAGGCCAAACTCGGCGCGAATGCGATCCTCGGCGCATCGCTGGCATGTGCTCACGCCGCCGCCAAACTCAGCGGACTGCCGTTGTATCGCTACCTCGGCGGCACGAACGCGAAAGTGTTGCCCGTTCCGCTGATGAACATCATGAACGGCGGCAAACACGCCGACAACACGATCGATTTTCAGGAATTCATGATCATGCCGATCGGGGCACCCACCTTCCGCGAAGCACTTCGCATGGGTGCCGAAGTGTTCCATTCGCTCAAGAAAGTGCTCCACGACAAAGGCCTGAACACGTCCGTCGGCGACGAAGGCGGATTCGCTCCGAACATCGCGTCGAGCGACGAAGCGTTGCAGATTCTCGCCACCGCCATCGAGAAAGTGGGGTACAAACTTGGTGAACAGATCGTGTTCGCGCTTGATCCCGCGTGTACCGAGTTGTTCGAAGAGGCGAAAAAGAAGGGCAAAGAGGGCTACTGCTTCTTCAAGAGCGCGCCCGATCGCATCGTCTCGACCGATGAGATGATCGGACTTTGGAAGGATCTGTGCAAAAAGTGGCCGATCCGATCGATCGAAGACGGCTTGTCCGAAGACGACTGGGACGGCTGGCAGAAACTCACCACCGAACTCGGCGACAAGGTTCAAATCGTCGGCGACGATCTCTTCGTCACGAATGTGGAACGGTTGCAGCGCGGTATCTCGACGAAGTGCGGCAACAGCATTCTGGTGAAGGTCAACCAGATCGGATCGCTGACGGAAACGCTGGACACGATCGAACTCGCGAAGCAGAATCAGTTCACGACGATCATCAGCCATCGGAGCGGTGAGACCGAAGACACGACGATTTCGGACATCGCGGTGGCGACGAACGCAGGTCAGATCAAGACCGGCTCAGCGAGCCGCACCGATCGTATCTGCAAGTACAACCAACTGCTTCGCATCGAGGAAGAGTTGGGCAATCTGGCGGTCTACGCCGGAGGGATGTTCAAGGCGTGAGATTCCTGCTGCGGTGGGCGTGTCGCGTGCTCGCGGTCGGACTGATCGGATTGGTCCTGGCCGCGCCATACTTCGCGCCCGTCGAGCAACCGGAACACACTTCGCAACGCATTCTGTGGATCTTCGCCAACGATTCGACGATGAAGCAGGTTGCCATTGCGTGTGCGGTGGGGTTATTGCTCACCGCACAGTTCTTTTTCCGTAAGAAGAAAGTACCGGCGTTGAAGGTCGAACAAATCGCGCTGGACGAAGTGAAACCGCCGCCACCTCCACCGCGTCGGGAGTGACTCATCATGCCGTTCTGGCTCTCCGATCCGTCCATCTCCGTGTACCTCATCTGCGGGGTACTCCTGATCATTTTCGGAGCACTCTGGCTCCGTGAACCGTCTCGAAAAGGTTTGATTCGCCTCGTCATCGCCGTGATTCCGTTGGTCGTCGTGTTGCTCTGTGACATGCTGTTCGAGAGTCCGCGCGAGGAAGCTGTCCGACGCATGAAGGCGATGGCCGATGCGACCGTGAGTCGCAATCACACGGAACTCGCATCGCACGTGTCGGAGTCGTTCCAATTCAAAGGGTTGGACAAACGAGCCATTATAGCGAAAGCGAAACAGGCCGAGACGATGTCGGAATGGCAGGGCGCGAACGTGTGGGACTTCGACCGGAGCGAAGCGAAATACATCGACGAGAAGACGGTGCAGATCGGTTTTCTGGTCGCGGGGATCGGTTTCAGCACACCGCCGTTCTGGTGCATCGCGACGTTCAAAAAAGATGCGGACGGGCAATTTCGACTCGCGACGTTCACGTTCTACAACGCGATGCAGAAGGATAAGTCGTCGGAGATGACGATTCCGGGGTTGGGGTGATGACCGGGCGAACGGGCTGGTGTTTCGGTCTGAGAGCGCGCGCGACGGTTAGCCGCGACGCGGAGTCTTCGGAGCGGAGCGAGTGGGGAGTAACTCGCTCCGCTCCGAAGACTCCGCGTCGCGGCTAACCAAATCATAACGATCGTCGCCAATCTCGAGAAGTTGTTTCCGCGTCGGTCCGAATCACCAGGCCATTCGCCGAATCGATTTCTCACCCGACGAACACGCCCCCCATAAAATCCGGAATCGCATCCGTTTCCCACATCTCCGACGGCGTTCCATCCACCGGAACCGACTTCCCGATGTACGCCGTCACTCGCGATCCGCTCCGTTCACCGGCTCCGACAACGATATCCGTTCGGTCATCTCCATCCAGATCCGTTGCCGAAACGCGAACGCCACCGCGTGAGTTCAAATCACCGGCGAAAAAGTTGGCCAATTGGGTATTGATTCCGCTCATCAAATCCCGACCACTGAGTGCGAACACACGCGGTCCGCCGCCCGGTCCGCCGCCCGCGATCACGTCGCTGAATTTGTCACCGTTCAAATCGCCCGATGCGAGGAACACCCCATTCCGCAACGTCTCTTCAAACAGGAAAAAGTCTGTGAACAGTTTCACGAACGAATTACGACGTAATCCCATGCCATCGTACCCGGCGAGTCGTGGACCGCCACCGACTCCGGCTCCGATTAACAAATCAGCGATGCCATCGTTATTCACATCACCGACGGCGACACGCGCACCGCCGCGGAAATTTGGATCGTCGATGCCGAAGAAGTCCGCGATCACACTTAAATTCGCACCCGATAACACCCTCACACGCGGCCCACCGTTCTGATCCGGTGAGACGATTACCTCCGCTCGCCCATCACCGTCGATGTCGGCGGATGCGACATAGAGTCCGCCCATGAACGTCGATTCGAATGCATCGAATTCATGGAGTACCACACCAGATCGACCATCGTAAACCTTCACGGTTGGCGCGCGGCCCGGCCCCGCACCGACGATCACATCACGCACACCATCGCCGTTCACATCGCCGAGCGCGACCCGTGAGCCGCCGGTGAACGAATCCTCAAATGCGGTGAACGGAGCACGCAAACTGCCATCGCGGTCGTAACTGATGATCAACGATGCACCACCCGCATCGACGGCGATCACACCAGCGCCGATACCCGACTGAGCATCGAAACTCGACTGCGAACCACTGAAAATCTCAATCTTAAAATCCGCACCATCCTGCACGACGCCAGCGATCGTGTAATCGTTCCCGAACGTCGCGAGAGTGGGGAATAACACACTTTCCTTGATCGTGTCACTTTGATGTAAAATCGTGGTGACATTCCATTTCCCGTTCCGAATCGCGAGGCGAATCTGGCCCGCCGTTTCGATCGCGCCTCGTTCGTGACGGCTCGCGTGATCGGAGAACGCGATCAGTGGGCGGCTCGACGCATCGAACTGTAAATCGGGGTTCGCGCCGGTGAAATGCGCACCGTCCCCACCGATGTAGCCATCGGCTTTGTTGGTGACCACCTCCGTGCTGAACGTGAATTCACTCGTGCGTGCGAAATATCGGAGATCCGATGTCTGGGGTGAGCCTGTAATAGCGCGATCGACATAGTGTGCGGCAATGCCGACCTGTCCGTTCGGCGCGATCGCGATCGATGCGGAGAGTCCACCGTCACCCGTTCCATCGGGGACTTCGGAGATGATCGCACTTTGAAACTTGCCTCCTGAATTGTTGGCATAGGCGAGCGCACTGTGTGAGTTGTTCCCGATTTGACCCTGTGTGATCACGGCGTTCGAGTAGCCGGTCGTGTACGCGAAATGAGCGTGATTCGTATTGTCGATCGCCATGTCGAACGTGCGCGGATTCACATTCAGGCCATCGACCGCGAAGATCGGCGAGAGCGACCCGGTCTCCGCGAGTTGCTGCGCATTCCACGATCCCGATGTGTTGGTCGAATGAAAAATTTTGCCCGACTGTAAATCCCCCGACGCCGCCGTGACTCCGATGTGTAATTCACTGTTCGGACCGGCATCGGCGACCAGTTGAAACAATCCGCCCGCCGGATCGCTCGGGATCGCGATGTTCTCAATCTTTTGCCATTGCCCCTCACGCCGGAGGTAATGTTCGACGGTCGGTGTCGCGAAGTTCGGAAACAAGTGAATCGTTGCCCCGTCGATGAGCAATCCCAACTCACTGTCCGATGCGATCTTAAATACATGCGACACGCCGTCCGGTGTGATCACCAGTTGAGCCTGATCCGGTCGGCGCGGATAGAATCCGGGCGTCGCCGTGAACGGATTCGACACCGGATCATCTTCGCGAAGCACCGTCTGCTCGGTCGTACCGGTGCGCAGGATCAGATCGTGATCATTCCAGTAGAGTTGGCGGAGTTCGCCGTTTGGGGCATATTGAAGTGAATTAAGCTCGCCCGCGAGCGTGACGTTCGCAGGGGTGCATCGATCTTCGAGGAGGTGTACGCGCAGTGGAGTACGGCGGTGGGCGTCGTGCATCGCGGCTCGCTTTCGGATCGATGGTTGTCGGAAGATTTCTTATACTGTTGTCATTCCTTCCATGTTCAACGACCACCGAGGCGGACGATGATCATTGGCGTTCCCAGCGAAGTCAAAACGGATGAATACCGAGTCGCGATGATCCCCGTGGGCGTCGAAGAATTGACGCGCGCGGGGCATCGGGTACTCGTTCAGAGCGGAGCCGGTCAGGGGAGTGGCATCAGTGATGAGCAATACGTCGCGAGCGGAGCCGAGATCGTTTCGGATGCTGCGTCGGTGTGGCAACGTGGGGAACTCATCGTCAAAGTGAAGGAACCACTTGAGGCAGAATGGCCACTTTTGAGGGAAAATCAGGTCGTCTTTACCTATTTTCACTTCGCCGCCGACGAACGACTGACGCGGGCCGTCCTCGAATCGGGCGTCACGGCCGTCGCCTACGAGACGATCCGCGACGCGCAGGGACGATTGCCGCTACTCACGCCGATGTCCGAAGTCGCGGGGCGTATGAGCATTCAGGAGGGGGCCAAATACCTCGAACGACCGTTTCAGGGACGCGGAATTCTGTTGGGCGGAGTGCCAGGCGTGAAGCCCGCGACCGTGACCGTCCTCGGTGGTGGGATCGTCGGCGCGAGCGCGGCGAAGGTCGCGGCGGGTATGGGTGCGCATGTGTCGATCCTCGATGTGAATCTCGATCGACTGCGCTATCTCGATGATGTCATGCCACGCAATGTCACGACATTATTTAGTGACCGGCACAATATCCTTGAATGCCTGTCGCTGTCCGATCTCGTCATCGGTGCGATTCTGATTCCGGGCGCACGCGCTCCGAAACTCGTTCGCAAAGAGGATTTGAAGCGGATGCCGCCGCGTGCCGTGATCATCGATGTCGCGATCGATCAGGGTGGGTGCGTCGAAACCTCGCGACCGACGACGCACAGTCAGCCGACGTTCATTGTCGATGACATCGTGCATTATTGCGTGACCAACATGCCGGGCGCGGTCGGTCGGACCAGCACTTACGCTTTGACGAACGTGACGCTGCCGTATGTCGTGCAATTGGCGAACAAGGGTATCGAACGTGCGACCAAAGAGAACGCGGGGTTGCGCGACGGGGTGAACATTCATCATCGGAAGGTGTGGAACCCGGCGGTCGCGGCGACGTTTGGGATGGAATGTGCGGTCTAATCGATTGATCATTACCATCGACGGAAGCGAACTTCAACGGGAACTCCCCCGACGGCGTAGCTGTTGCTGGCGTCGGGGTCGCCGAAGATTTTGAGGTGTCCGATCACGAAGCCGGTGAGGGCGAGTCCCGTCAGTGCGACGAGGAGTTTACTGCCGACGGTGGTCGTCATGAACGGACGAAGATAATCGAGGACACCTTTGCCGCCGGGATCGGCGTTCGTCGGGTGTTGTTGTTTGGGGCGAGCGACCGTACTCCCAGGGTTCGCTTCAGACCAGGGGCGAGACAATCGGATCGGGGTAATGTCATTTATCCATATTGTCCACACGACTTCGGGTACGACCAGCACCGGAACGCGAATGGTTCGCACGGTCGCTCCGCGCAGTGTGTCTGATGGTTTTTCGAGCCGACATTCCGCCAAATCGACGATGTGTAAAGTAAAAATACCGAAAAAATCGTCCTCAACGAGGTCTGTTTGCGATCTGTGGGGTGATTGCGCACGAGAACCGCTCTTTGAACGAATATCGTAAGTGATTATCCCGTAAATAGATGCGACATGGGATTCTTCAAATTATACCGCGATCGACGAGGGATCGGTACTCGCGGCAAGAGCAAAATTCGATGAAATACGCGATGGAAACGTGTCGAAATCATGTGTTTCACGGTCGTTTTCGAGAGGTTTTTCGCACTTTCGACGCGCATCTGAGGGCGATGCAAGCCTTTTGTAATTATTTAGATTTATTGATTCTGATGATATTATGTTCGCATGTTTGTGGAGATAGTCGCCTTTCGCTCCGCGAAAGTGCGTCTTAGGATCGTAAGTAGGCACTTTCGCCGAGCGTAAGGCGACTCTGGTTGGACAACTGCGTAACTCCTGGATATTATGCTCGCATGTTT
>Ga0105044_10006139_pt1 | contig 16503 bp, 15 predicted proteins | sample MAT01_FD_78092 | JGI IMG/M metagenome (GOLD analysis project Ga0105044, IMG submission 78092) | Freshwater microbial communities from Lake Fryxell liftoff mats and glacier meltwater in Antarctica - MAT-01 | ecosystem: Environmental > Aquatic > Freshwater > Ice > Liftoff microbial mat | place... | reverse complement strand
GGGATTCCCCGCGCGAGCCGCGCCGCGCAGACCTTCTGCCCGAGCGGCGCCGCGCAGGCCTTCCGCCCGAGCCGCGCCGCGCAGGCACCCCGCGCGAGCCGCGCCACTCAGGCCTTCCGCGCGAGCCGCGCCGCTCAGGCCTTCCGCGCGAGCCGCGCCGCGCAGGCACCCCGCCCGAGCCGCGCCGCGCAGGCCTTCCGCCCGAGCGGCGCCGCGCAGGCCTTCCGCCCGAGCCGCTTCGCTCAGGCTTTCGCTGAGCGGGCCGCGTTGCGCAGCGCGGACACTTCGGCGCTCGTGAGGGCGCGCCAGGCTCCGAGCGCCAGCTCGCCCAGCTCCAGCGGACCGATGCGACTGCGGTGCAGCTTGTCCACCTTGGCCCCGACCGCGCGCACCATGCGGCGCACTTGGCGGTTGCGTCCCTCCGTGATCGTGATCGAGAAGCGCGTGGAGCGGCCGCGGTCGCCCAGCTTCTCGACGTGCGCCGGCCGGGTGGGGCCGTCGTCGAGCTCCAAGCCCTGAGCGAGCCGTGCAAGCGCCGCCGCGTCGATCCGCGGCCGCGTCGTCACCACGTACGTCTTCGGGACGTGGCTCGCCGGGCTGGTCACGAGGTCGGCGAACTCCGTGTCGTTCGTGAAGAGCAGAAGGCCGCTCGTGTCGCCGTCGAGCCTGCCGACGGGTACGACCCACGCGTCGAGACCCGCGAGCAGCTCGTACACCGTGCGGCGGCCCTCGGGGTCGTCGCGTGTCGTCAAGTAGGTGCGCGGCTTGTGCAGCATCGCGTAGACGCGCTCGTTCTCCTGGACGCGCCGTCCGTCGACGCGCACGTCGTCGCGCGCGGAGTCGCACGGCTCCGCCGGATCCAGCGCGATGCGGCCGTTCACGCGCACGCGTCCGGCGCGGACGAGATCGCGAGCCTGCGCGCGCGAGCACAAGCCCGCCTTCGAGAGCGCGCGCTCGAGCGCGTGGAGCTTCTTCTTGGTCACGGCGCGACGACCTGCGGCGCGCGGTTCACGGCCGCGGGTCGCGGCGCTCGTCTGCCCGGCTCGAGAAGATCCAGCCCTTGCGCCAGAACCACGCGGCGAGCGAGATCCCGACCGCCGCCATGAACGCTAGGCAGATCACGTAACCGAGCGGCCAGCGCAACTCGGGCATCGACCACGGCCCCGCGTCCGGATCGAAGTTCATCCCGTACACGCCGGCCACGAACGTGAGCGGGATGAAGATCGTCGAGATGACGGTCAATACCTTCATCACTTCGTTCATGCGGTGGCTCATGCTCGACAAGTAGATGTCGATCAGGCCCGACGCGATTTCGCGGTAGTTCTCGACCAGGTCCATGATCTGAACCGTGTGGTCGTAGCAATCGTTCAGGTAGATGCGCGTGTCGGCCGAGAACGCCGCGTCCTGGTCGCGCAGCAAATGTTGCAACGCCTCGCGCAACGGCCAGACCGCACGCCGCAGCGTCAAGAGCTCGCGGCGCAGCGCGTGGATCTCGGCCAGGCTCGACGCCGCCGGCGTCACCACGAGCTCGTCTTCGAGCGCGTCGAGACGTTCGCCGAGTTGCTCCAGCACCGGGAAGTAGTGGTCGACGACCGCGTCGAGCAGCGCGTACGTCAGGTAGCTCGGCCCGTGCGAGCGGAGGTTCCCCTTGCCTGCGCGAATGCGCTCGCGCAGCGTGTCGAAACAATCGCCGTAGCGCTCCTGGAACGTCACCACGAAGCGCGGTCCGAGGAAGATGCTGATCTGATCCGTCTCCAGATGGTTGTCCGCGGTGCGCTCGAGCGAGCGCACGACCAGGTAGCGAACTTCGCCGTAATTCTCGACCTTCGGACGCTGCCGCGTGCTGAGAACGTCCTCGAGCCACAGCCGGTGGAGCCCGAAGACATCGCCGATCCGCTCGATCAACGCGGCGTCGCCGAGCCCCTGCACGTCGAGCCACGTGACGTCGGACTTCGGGTAGAGATCGCGCAACTCCTCTGGATCGGTCAAGTCACGTTCGACGACGCCCTCGCGGCCGTATGCGAGCACGCGCAGCTTGGGCTTGGGCGATTCGGGGTCCGCGATCAGCGTCCCCGGCATCGAGCCCGGCGGCGCGGCGCGCATGCGCTTGCGCTTCTTGTGCGAGCGCTTCGTCATCGCGGGCGGTCTCCGTCACGCGCCCACACCGAAGCGATCGCGGCCCGCACCGCCGGCTCGCTCATCAGGAAGTTCGCGCGCCGCGCGGAGCCCACGAACCACTTCCACAGGATCGCGCCGCGCAGCCAGTCCGATTCGGCCTCGATCGCGCCGAGCGCCGTGGAAAGACAGCGCACTTGCAGCGCTTCCGCGCGCGCGGCCAGCTCGCCGCTCTCCTGCGGATAGGCCCACGGCTCGCGCGCGCTGGCGAGCGAGCGGTTGTAGCCCAGCTCGGTGAAAACGACCGGCTTGCCCGTGCGCTCGTGCAAGGCGCGCAGATCGGAGAGTATCGGCACCCACGCGGCGCGCAGCTCGGCGACATCGGGATCTTCGGCCGTCGAGAGCGGGAAATAGGCCTGGATCCCGATGCAATCGAGCGCGTCCCAGAAGTTCACGTCGCGGTAGCAGTTCCACGAAGCGGCCCACGTCAGTCGCGAGTCCGTGACCGCGCGCACGTCGGCGATCACGCGCCGCCAGCGGTCCTCGTGACCGCTCAGCCGATCGAGCTCGCTCGCGATCGCGAAACCGTCGGCCCCGCGCGCGCAAGCCGCGACGGCCGAGATCCAGCGCGTGTAGTCGGCGAAGAAGCGCTCGACGGCCGCGGCGTCGGCGAACTCGATCTCGCCGCGGTACTCCCACGGGCTGCCCCACTGCGCGACGTGCGGTACGACGAGGATCGACATCCCGCGCGCGTGCGCCTCCCGGATCGGGCGCGCGATCCAATCCGGCGGAGCGGCGGGATCGAGGTCGCGCCACTCGAGCGCGCCGTCTCCGCGGATCCCGGCGTAGGGATGGATCGCGACCCAGTTCACGCCCAGCTCGCGCAACCTGTCGAGCTCGATCGCGAAGCCGTCCGTCCCCCATTCGCGGCCCCACGTCTGGCACGAGATCGTCATCCCGCGCACGAGCGTCCCGTCGCGCGGCGCGGCGCTCGGAACGGAGCCGGCGTCGGCGAGGAGCGCCGCGAGCACGACGCAAGTCGAGCGCAGGGGTTGTAGGCGGTGGAGAAGCATCGCGGTCCGGTACGATAAGACGCGCAGGGTCGGAGGCCACACACTCCGGCCGAACCCCGTGGAGATCAACCGCGACCTCGTCCGCTGGCTCATCCTGATCGCGCTCATGCCGATCGGCTGGCCGTTCCTCAAAGCCCTGTGGAAGGACTTCAACGGAGCGCTGCGGGAAGAGGGCGGATTGTTCGGGTCCCAGCCGTCCCCGCGCGAAGTCCAACAGATCCGCGCGGAAAAGCAGCGCGAGCCCGAGACGCTCGTCAGCGAGCCCTGGGTCCGCCCCGGCGACGTGCGCAAGCCGCGGCTCCGCGGGCGCGCGGATCGGTCGGGCGCGGCCCCCCGTTCCGGCGCCAAGCCCCCGGGCGGATCGCCCAACGGTCCGCGACGCTTCCGTTGATCGGCGCCGCTTCCCACGGGCGAGATCGGATGGGACGCTGAGCGCCATGAGCACGCGCCGCGACTTCCTGGCCTTGGCCTCGAGCACAGTGCCCTTCCTGCGCCCCGGCGCGGCGGCCGCGCTGATCGAGCCCTTCGCCCGCGATCAGCGCTCGCCCGCGGAGATCGCCCGCGACGAGGACGCGTGGGCAGAGGTGCAGCGCGCGTACACCGTCGACCGCTCGATCGTGAACTTGAACAACGGCGGCGTGTGCCCCGCGCCGCGCGCCGTGCAGGACGCGCTGCGCCGTTACCAGGAGCACGCGCACGAAGCTCCCGCGTACGTCATGTGGCGCCTCCAGGACCCGGCGAAGGAAACGGTCCGCGCCGGCCTCGCGAGTCTTTTCGGGCGCGGCCCCGAGGAGATCGCGATCACGCGCAACGCCAGCGAGGCGCTCGAGAACGTGCAGCTCGGGCTCACGCTCGCGCGCGGCGACGAGGTCATCACGACGGACCAGGACTACCCGCGCATGCTCACGACCTGGCGTCAGCGCGAGCGGCGCGACGGGATCGTGCTGAAGCAGGTGGAGCTCCCCGTGCCGGTCGAGGACGACGCGGCGGTCGTCGCGGCGTTCGAGGCCGCGATCACGCCGCGCACGAAGGTCATCCACCTGTGCCACGTGATCAACCTCACGGGCCAGATCCTGCCGGTGAAGCGCGTCGTCGCGCTGGCGCGGCCGCGCGGCATCGAGGTCGTCGTGGACGGCGCGCACGCGTTCGGGCACCTCGATTTCCGCCACGACGCGGTCGACTGCGATTTCTACGGCACGGCGCTGCACAAGTTCCTCTCCGCGCCGCACGGCACGGGGATGCTCTTCGTGCGCCGTGAGCGCATCCGCGACGTCTGGCCGCTGATGGCCGCCGGCCCCGAGCTCGACGACGACGTGCGCAAGTTCGAGGAGATCGGGACGCACTCGGTCGGCGTGCGCCTCGCGATCGCCGAAGCCATCGCGTTCCACCAGGCCATCGGCCCGGCGCGGAAGGAGGCGCGCCTGCGCTACCTGCGCGATCGCTGGGCCCGCCGCGTGGAAGGCATCGGCAACGCGCGCCTGTGGACGAGCCTCGCGGAGGGGCGGTCGACCGGCGTGGCGCTCGTCGAGATCGAAGGTGTGTCCTCGGCGGACCTGCAGGAACACCTGTGGACGAAGCACCGCATCTACACGATCGCGATCCAGCATGCGCGCTTCCGCGGCGTGCGCATTTCGCCGCACGTGTGCACGACCGTGCACGAAGTCGACCGCTTCGGCGACGTGCTCGAGAGAGTCGCGCGCGAAGGACTCCCGGTCTGACCAGCGTGCGTGTCGGCATCGACTACCTGCCGGCGACGTCGCATGCGCCCGGCGCGGGGCGCTACGCGCGCGAGCTCGTGCGCGCGCTCGTGGGGCTCGAGCACGGGCCGGAGCTCGCGCTCTTCGACGTCGGTCGCGCGCGACGCGACATCGATCCGCGCGCGCTAGGTCTCCCCTTCGGTGACCCGCGCGTCCGCCGCGTGTCGCGCTCGATCCCGCGTCGCGCGTTGCCGGTCCTCGCGCGCTTTGGGTTCGACGCAGCGCGGATCCTGGGCGGGATCGACGTGTTCCACCACGTGAACGCGAATGGGCCGCCCGTGCGCCGCGCGCGCCAAGTCCTGGCCGTGGCCGAGCTGCCCGACCGTCGCGGCGACGCTGCGCGCATCTTACGCGAGCGCGCGCGTCTCATGGACGCGCTCGTCGTGTTCTGCGCCGACTGGCGCCTGCGCGTGGCCGAGGAGCTGGGCTTCCCGCTGTCGCGGATCCACGTGACCCGCGTGGGTTCTGATCACTGGCGCCGGACGCTGGCGGAGCTGCCCGAGCCCGACGCGCCGCCGCGCATCCTCGTCCTGGGCGCGACGCGCGACGAACGCCGGCCGGTGGCCGTGTTCCGCGCGTTCGAGCGCGCGTGCGAGCGCGGACTCGACGCGCGCCTCGCTTTCGTCGGCCGCGACGGCTCGGCCGAGTCCTTGCTGAAAGAGACCGTCGCCGCGTCGAAGCACGCCGCGCGCGTCGCACGCCTCCGCGACGTCGCCGAAGCCGATCTCCCCGCGCTGGTGGCGACCTCGAGCGCGCTCGTCCACATCGATCCGCGCGCCGGGACGCCGGTGACGCCGCTCGAGGCGCTGGCGATGGGCGTGCCCGTCGTCGCGAGCCGGATTCCGTGCTTCGTGGAGCACCTCGAAGACCATGCGGAGCTCGTGGACGACGCGGAAGCCCTGCGCGAGCCGCTCTACCTCGCGAGCGCGATCGAGCGCGCGCTGACTGCGCGCTCCGACGGGCTCGCGTTGGCGCGGCGCACCGCGCACGCGCGCGAGTACTCGTGGGCGCGCTGCGCCGCGGAGACCGCGCACGTCTGGACGAGGGTCGCGAACGGCCCTTGAGTCAGCGCGCTTTTTTGCGCGCGGTGCAGTACACGCCCATCGCCAGCGTGTGCGCCTGCCGCTTGTGGATCAGGAACGCGTCCAGGAACTTGAAGGGCCAGCCCACGATCGAGCACGTGACGAAGGCGCCCATCGACAGCGCGCGCGCCGGCAGGCTCGGGCCGTCGAACACGAACGCCCACCAGCGCGCCCACGTGTTGAGCAAGGTCACGGTCGGTCCGATGTGCGCGCCCTTGGCCACGATCTCGAAGCCCTGCGCCTCGAGCGCGAGCACGAGCCCGGGGACCGTCATGCGGCGCACGTCGATCGGGTCGTCGTGGTACTGCTCGAGGAACGGGACCTCGACGTGCGCGAGCCCGCCCGGCTTCAGGATCCGGGCCATCTCGGAGAGGACCGCGCGCTCGTCGACCACGTGCTCGAGCAGACCGGTCGCGTAGACCAGGTCCGCGCTCCCGTCCTGGAAAGGCAAACGGGCCACGTCGCCGATGACGTCGGTGCTCTCGAGACGCAGGAAGTCGACGCAGATCGTGTCGGGGGTGATCTGACGTCCGCCCGCGCCCAGATCGACGATGCGCGCGCCAGGCGGAGCCAGGGCGAGCGCGCGCTCGACTTGCGGCGCGCTCTGCCAGGCGAGGCGCGGGATCGCGCGGTAGAAACCTTGGGGACCGAAGGGCATCGGACGAGGAGGACGGGACCTTGGGGGGTGGTCGGCGGTCCGAGCTTGTACCGCGCCAGGGGCAAGGATCGGCAGAACCAGAAGACGAACGCGAGGATCGCGGCGGAGCTGCCGATAGGCTCTTGAGTCCCAAGGCCTGCCAAGCGATCCTCTTTCGCCTCGTTTCCGGAGCCAGGAAGTATTCCGCTTGGACCGGTGCGCGGGACGGACGGCCTGAAACCGGCGCGACACGACGCGAGAGAGAACAGCATGGCGACGCAAACCACGGGCGCGAGCGGAGTGAGCGGTGTGAGCGACGATGCGGCCGGTCCGCAGAGCGCCGAGTTCGTCCTCGACGGCAAGCGCCTGGCGCTGCCGATCGTGCGCGGCTCCGAGGACGAGACCGCGGTCGACATCCAGAAGCTGCGCTCGGCGACGGGCGTCATCACGCTCGACCCGGGTTACGGCAACACCGGCGCGTGCCGCAGCGCTATCACGTTCATCGACGGCGAGAAGGGCATCCTGCGCTACCGCGGGTACCCCATCGAGGAGCTGGCCGAGCACAGCACGTTCCTCGAGGTCGCGTGGCTGCTGATGAACGGCGAGCTGCCGACGCGCGCCGATCTGTCCTCGTTCTCGAACGACGTCACGCGGCACACGATGTTGCACGAGGACTTCCGGCGCTTCTTCGACGCGCTGCCGAAGGACGCGCACCCGATGCCCGTCGCCGCGGCGACCGTCGGCGCGCTGGCGACCTTCTACCAGGACCCCGAGACCTCGGAGAACCTGCCCAAGACGATCGTGCGCCTCCTGGCGAAGATGCCGACGATCGCGGCTTGTTCGTACAAGCACTCGATCGGTCAGCCGTTCATCTACCCGCGCAACGACCTCGACTACTGCGCGAACTTCCTGCACATGATGTTCGCGACTCCGTGCGAGGAGTACGAGGTCGATCCGGTCGTGTCGAAGGCCGTGGACCTGCTGCTCATCCTGCACGCCGACCACGAGCAGAACTGCTCGACCTCGACCGTGCGCATGGTCGGGTCCTCGCAGGCGAACCTGTTCGCGGCCCTGTCGGCCGGCATCGGTGCCTTGTGGGGCCCGCTGCACGGCGGCGCGAACCAGGCCGTGATCGAGATGCTCGAGCAGATCGACCGCGAGGACGGCAGCGCCGACAAGTTCATCGCGCGCGCGAAGGACAAGAACGACACCGCGCGGTTGATGGGCTTCGGCCACCGCATCTACAAGAACTACGACCCGCGCGCGCTCGTGCTGAAGCGCACGTGCACGCAGGTCATCAACAAGCTCGGCACGTCGAGCCGCCTGCTCGAGATCGCGATGCGCCTCGAGGAGATCGCGCTGCACGACGAGTACTTCGTTTCGCGCAAGCTCTACCCGAACGTCGACTTCTATTCGGGCGTCATCTACAAGGCGCTCGGCATCCCGACGAACATGTTCACCGTGATGTTCGCGATGGGCCGCCTGCCGGGCTGGATCGCACATTTCCTCGAGATGCGCCGCGACCCGGACTTCCGGATCGGCCGCCCGCGGCAGGTGTACACGGGCGCGAAGAAGCGGGCGTATGTGGGGATGGATCGGAGGTCTTGAGTTGATAGGCGCACACAGGCGCGAAGCCTGCGGAGCGCCCACTGGTTACGCGCGGGTCCCGCGAGGTCCGACAGTCGACTCCCGCTAGTCGACTCCCGACAGTCGACTCCCGACAGTCGACTGCCGCCTGTCGTCCCCTGACCCTCGACCACCGCTCTCCACCTCCCAGTTCGCGCCTGCCGCATCCCCGCCCCCTTGGAAGCGCCCCCTCGCTCCGCGCCCCGTCCCGTGCTCCCCTTCCACCTCGCCTTCCCCGTCCAGGACCTCGCCTCCACCCGCGCCTTCTACTCCGGACTCCTCGGCTGCCGCGAAGGCCGCTCCGCCGCCCAGTGGATCGACTTCGATCTCCACGGCCACCAGCTCTCCGCGCACCTCGCACCCGACGCCTGCCGTGACGTCGCCCGGAACGAAGTCGACGGCGACGGCGTCCCCGTGCGTCACTTCGGGATCGTGCTCGACTGGGAGGCCTGGCAGGCCCTCGCCGAACTCCTCCGCGCGCGCGCCACCACCTTCCGCATCGAACCTCGCATCCGCTTCCGCGGTGAGGTGGGCGAGCAAGCCACGTTCTTCCTCGACGATCCGAGTGGGAACGCGCTCGAGTTCAAGTCCTTCCGCGACCCCACGCGCCTGTTCGCACGCATTTAGTTCCGAGAAACCACGGAACACGCGCCGGCTCCGCACCGCGACCCTGCTCGCACCGTAAAGTCCGCGCGGTTTTCCCTGATCCTCGGCATCTCCACGGTTGCCGGAACCGAACCCAGGGCTATTCGAGCGAGAATGCGAGTTCCTGTCATCCTAGCCGCCGTGCTGGCGACACTCTGCGCCTCGGGAGCCCAGAGGTCCGACGGCGCATCCGCATCGGCGAAGCCGCTGCTCATCCTCGAGCGCACGGACGGCGCCACGCGCGCCGAGGGACTGCTCGCGCGCAGACTCGCGGTCTATCCCGACGGCTCCGTCCTTTCCGCGAGCACGCTGCCGGAGTTCGGGCGCGGACAACTCGAACCGGCGCAGATCTCCGCCCTCACGGAACTCGTGTCCCGCGCGCGCCTCGCGGACCTGCCCGCGATCGTCGAGTCGCGTGCCGACTGGTTCGACCTCGGCGACGCATCCTCGGCGTTGCGTTGGTCCGGAGACGACGCGGCCGAGGTGCGCGTCGCGGGCGACCTGCGCGCGGACGCCGCGGATCGAGCGCTCGCGCCGCACGGTTTCGTGGAAGTGCTCGAGTTCATCGATTCGATCCCGATCTCGGAGAGCAAGGAAGCCCTCGAGGGCGACGCTGTCGTCGAGTTCACGCTGGAACCGTGGACCCGGAGTGACACGTCGCCCTTCGAGGCGATCGTCGACGTCGAGCCGCGCGCGTGGCCGAGCGGGCTGACGGCTCCCCGCGGCCATACCGCGCGAGCCCAGGGCGGCGCGGCTCGCGATCTGGCGCAGTGCGCGCGCGAGGGGCGGCCGGTCACGTGGGCCGGGAAATCCTGGCGCGTGCGCGGCCAGACGCTCTTCCCGTTCGAGGTCGCGCGCCCGCGGTCGGCCCGTTCCGAAGACGCTCCGCAACCCGGTTGAGCTCGATCCGCCGCGGGATCGGTCCGTGGTTTTCGCGCCGAAGAATGCGCCGCGTGGTGAAAGGTGGGGTGGCTAACGGGATTCGAACCCGCGACCCCCAGGACCACAACCTGGTGCTCTAACCGACTGAGCTATAGCCACCGTCCGAGGGCCGAAGAGGATCGTCGCGGGAGCTTCCGAAGTCAATCCCCGCGCGCCGCGAGCTACGCTTTCGGCGTGGAAGAACCCGCCTCCAGCCCGCCGCCGGCCGGCTCTCCGATCCCGCCCGAGAAGAGCTTCGGGAACATGGGCGACCACCACTGGTCGCGCGCTCGCGAGGGGTCGAACACCGAAGCGCTCGACTACTACCGCGAGCGATCGAAGGCGCCCGGCGTGGCCGAGGGCGGCGGCGCGCGCAACATGTACTGCATGCACTGCGCCGGCGTGATCCCGCTCGGCACTCCGATCGAGTCCTGTCCGCACTGCGGCCGCGAGCTCGAGGGCGACGTGAAGCGCTACTTCAACTGGGTCGAGATCGACCGTACGCCGAAGAGCGACCTCCGCGTCTTGTGGCCCGTGCTCGCCGGTGCACTCGCGGTCCTCGTCGGCGTGCTCTGGTGGCTCTTCAGTTCGTTCACCATGATTCGCGGTCCGGGCACATGAACTCCCCTTTCGAACGTCGTTTCGCGCGGCAGGTCCGCTTCACCGGCCTCGGCGCGCGCGGACAGGAACAACTGGCCGCGAAGAGCGCGTTGCTGGTTGGTTGCGGCGCTCTCGGCGGAGCGATCGCTCAGTCGCTCGTGCGCAGCGGCGTCGGCCGGCTCGTGATCGTCGATCGCGACGTCGTCGAGGAGTCGAACTTGCCGCGCCAGGTCCTGTTCGAGGAACGGCACGCGCGCGAATCCGTGCCGAAGGCCGAAGCCGCGCGCGAAGTGCTGGCGCGCATCGGCGGACCGACGCGCGTGGAAGCGCACGCGGCGCACCTCGACGTTCTGAACCTGCCCGACTTCGCGCGCGGTGTCGACGTGGTGCTCGACGGCACGGACAACCTCGAGACGCGCTACCTCGTCAACGATCACTGCGTCGAGGCCTTGATCCCGTGGGTCTACGGCGGCGTCGTCGGATCCGGTGGGCTCGTGATGCCGGTGATCCCCGGTAGCGGGCCGTGCCTGCGCTGCATTTTCCCCGAAGCGCCGCCGCCGGGCGTGCTGCCGACCTGCGAGACGGCCGGCGTCATCCAGCCGGCGGTCGCGTTCGTCGCGGCGCTCCAAGCGGGCCTCGCGCTGCGCATCCTGGCCGGCGCGACGCCGCTCGTGCCGCGGCTCGTCGAGCTCGATGCGTGGGACGGACGCGCGCGCGAGATCGAGCTCGCGCGCGATCCCGAGTGCCCGTGCTGCGGCGCGCGCGATTTCGTGTACTTGCGCGCCGCGCGCACGCAGCGCGCCGTGAAGCTGTGCGGCCGCGGCACCGTGCAAGTGCGCGCCGCGCGCGCGAAGCCCGACCTCGACCTCGTGGCGCGGAACCTGAACGACATCGCGCGGGACGTACGGCGTCAGGGGCCGATCCTGCGCTTCGCGATCGAGTCCGAGCGCTTCACGCTGTTCGCCGACGGGCGCGCGCTGATCGAGGGCACCGAGGACGAGGATCGCGCCCTCGCGCTGTACGACCGCTACGTCGGCGCATGAGCGTCGCGCTCGTCGTCCTCGCCGCCGGCGCGAGCACGCGACTCGGCGCGTGCAAGGCGCTGGTGGACCTCGGCGGCACGACGCCCTTGGCGCGCCTCCTCGCGGCCGGACGCGCGTGCGCCGGCGCGCCTCCGCTGGTGGTCGCGGGAGCGCACCACGCCGAGATCGAGCGCGCGGCGCCGGCCGGCGTCGAAGTGCTGCTGAATCCCGACTGGGCCGCGGGACGGCTGGGCGGCCTCGCGCTGGCCTCGGCGGCGCGCCCCGACTGCGATCTGTGCGTCGCCCCGGTGGACGTGCCGCTCGTTCCGCCGGAGGTCTTCGCGGCCCTGTGCGCGGCGTGGGACGGCGCCCAGAGCCCGCCGCTCGGATGGCTCGCGCCGTTCGTCGTGCGCGGCGATTCCGAGCGCGCGTACGGCCATCCGTTCCTGCTCGGACGCGCTCTCGCCGCCCGGATCGCGTCGCTTGGGAAAGATGTTCCGCTCCGCGAGCTGCGCGCGCACGCCGCGCCGCTCATGTCGATCCAAGTCGACAGCGTGGCGATCCTGGACGACCTGGACACGCGCGCGGACCTCGATCGTCTGCGGCGTCGCATTTCCTAGACGTCCGCCTCCATTCGCCCCCGGGGTGGTGCCGATACGCCACAGAACCCCATGAGCTTCCAGGGAGACGTCGGCGGAATCGGCCTGGCCGATCTATTGCAGAGCCTCGCGCGCGGACGTTCGGGCGTACTGTCCCTCCATTCGAAGGACGGATTACGCGCGACGCTCGGTGTCGAGGACGGATTCATCCACCTCTTGCCGGAACCGGAGGAGGATCCCGAAGTCTGGCGCAAGCTGGCGCGCATCGCGTGGGTCGACGACCCCGAGACGCACGTCGACGCGCTGCGCATGGAAGAGATCGCGCGCGCGCGGCGCATCGAGACGCTCTACCGGCTGCTCGATTCGAACACCGTCCACTTCCGTTTCGCTCCCGGTCCGGTGCCGAAGAAGCCCGAGGGCAGCGGCATCGGCGCCTCCGAGCAAGGACTCGAACGCCGAGGTCCGGGCCGCGAATCGGTGTGGTGCCCGCAGATGCAGATCGAGGGGATGCTCCTCGAGTACGCGCGCCTCAAGGACGACTGGGACAGCCTCGACACCGCCTGGCGCGACGTGGAGAACGTCGTGCTGCAACGCCTCGACTCCGGCCCGATGAAGGGCGACGTCGAGCGCATCCACCGCGTCTGCGACGGGACCTCGAGCCTGCTCGAGATGTCCGACCGTCTCGGCTGGGCGCTGCGCCTGACGCGCAACACGGCGCTCCAGGAGCTGCGCCGTGGCGCGCTGCGCTTCTCGACGCCGCCCGAGCTGCTCTACCTCGTGCAGCACGAGCTGGCGCGCGCGCAGACCGATCGCGCCGTCGCGCGACTCCGTACGTGGCTCGAAGTCGCTCCCGGCGGTCCGCTGGCCGAGGTCGATGCGCGCGGATTCGAGTCCGAGTGGCAAGCCGGTCGCTTGCAGCCGCTCGTCCACGCTCTCCCGGCGCGCAACGCGCGCACGTTCCTGCGCCGCATCGATCACGCGGTGCCGGCCGCGCTCCAGTCGCTCACGCGCTGGAAGGACCTCGTCCGCGAGAAGCCCAACGACCGCACGGCGCAGATCCGACTGATCGCTTGGCAACTGCGCGCGTCGGTGGACCCGAACATCCCGAGCGTGCGGGACCTCGTCACGCTCTCGCGCAGCCTGCTGCGCGAAAATCGGCGCTTCGCCGCGGCGTCGGTGCTGCGCGTCGCGGCCGCGCGCGCGCCCGAGACGACCCACGTCCGGCTCGAAGTGGGTCTGTGCATGGTCCAGGCGGGCGTCGCCGTCGAGGCCGCGCCGTTCCTCCTGGAAGTCATCCGTCCCGAGCTCGAGGCCGGACGCAGCGACGAGATCCTGCCGGCGCTGCGCGCGCTGAGCGAGGCGCTGCCCGACAGCCGCGACATCCGGCGGCTCTACCTCAAGGCGCGCGCGCACGCCGTACAGCGCACGCTCGTCAAGAAGCACTCGGTCGTCACGATCTCGGTGCTCGTCGCGCTGTCGGTCGGCGCGATCGTCCAGTACACGACGCACAAGCAGACCGAGGACAGGCTCCGGAGCGTGCTCGAACTGGCCGCCGATCCGACGGCCGCACTGCTCGAGCTCGATGCGGGCTTCACCGGCGACGAATCGCCGCGCGTCGTCTCGCTGCGCGCGGAACTCACCGACCGCAAGCGACGCGCCGAGCTCGCGATCCGGACGGCCTGGACCGACGAATACAACGATGCCGCGCTGGAGTGCACGGTCGGCGACATGGAGCTCGGGTTGCGGCGCGCTCTGTCCCTGCCGCCCGCGCCGACGATGCGTGCCGGCGAAGAACCCCTGCCGCTCGTTCCCGACCTCTACAACGGTCTGGCGGCACGGCTCGACACCCAGGTGGCGCAGCTCGGCGTGAAGATCGAAGACACGGGCGAGCAGATCCGCGCGGACGAGCGCGTGCTGTCGCTCCTGCGCTCGCTCGAGGAACCGATCGGCGCGAAGCCGCCCGAAGCCGCGCGCGAGTTCGAGAAGCGCTTGAAGGCGATGCGCAAACGCATCGAGGAACGCGGCGATACACGCGCGCGCAATCGTTCCGAGCGCATTCGTCGCGACGACCTCGCTGCGCAGGACGTGCTGATCAACACAGCGCGTGCTCACGAGAAGGCGGGCGATCACAAGCGCGCGCTGGACACCTACCGCCAGCTCGTCGACGCCGATGCGAGCGGCAAGCTGAAGGACCTCTTCGCCAAGGAGATCGGCGCCGTCGAGGACCGCGTCCAAGCGATCGCGGACGTGCGCACCCTGGCGGAGGCGGGCCGTCATCCCGAAGCCTACAAACGTCTCGTGGACGCGCTCGACGACCCCGATGCCTGGCTCCTGCCCTGGCGCGTCGTGACGACTCCGAGCGGCGCCCGCGCGAAGCTCGCCGACGGCTCCGAGCGCGTGACGCCGTTCACGCTCGAATCGACGTGGCCGGAAGTGGTCGAGTTCACGCTGACGCTCGACGGTCACGAGCCGCACGCGGTCCACTCCGAGCACCCCGGTGACGTGACGGTCTCTCTCTCGCGCATCCCCGAGCGCGCCTGGGTCACGACGGGGCGCGTCGAAGCTCCGCCCGTCGCCGTCGGTGACGACCACGTGGTCGTCGACCGGAACGGCGGGATCGCGCGACTCTCGCGCAACGGCACACTCGTGTGGGCAGTGCGCTTCTCGTCGCTGGGCGGCGTCGGAAGAGCGCCCGTCTTCCTGCCCGGTCGCCCGGGACACTTGCTCGTCGTCACGGAGGACGGCGAGGTCTGGATCGTGAACTCCACCGACGGTTCGAAGGACGGACCCTGGTCCGCCGGTTCGCCGCCGATCGAAGGCCCGACCAGCGCATCGGACCGCTCGATCGTGCGCTTCCGGAACGGGAAGACCTTCGCTTGGACCGAGCGTCTGCTGCCCAGCGAGGTCGACGCGACCGAGCTCGCGGTGCCGTCGGATGCGAACCAAGGCTCGACCGCCGGGATGGCCGTGCTGCGCCGCCGCGCGAGCTCGGCCACGACGTTCCCCTGCCCGTGGACTCCGTACACGGTCGAGATCAGCGCCACGCACTTCACGCTGCGTTCGACGGTGAGCGGCGAGCGCAACGCGAACCTGCGCCGCGTCGGCGATTGGACCTACGTCGCCTGGGAAGCGCCGAACGTGTCGATCCCGCGCGGCCGATTGTGGGTCTCCGACGAGAACGGTCTGCGCGCGTTCGCTCCGTGACGTGGAGCCGGGCCGCGGGCTCGGCTAGGCTGCGGGCGATGGTCCGACCCGTCGTCTTCCTGATGCTCGCGAGCGCGTGCATCCAGGCTTGTGCCAGCTCCGCGCCGACGGGACCGGACGCCGTGCGCGACCACGCGACCACCGAGCCTCCCGCGGCGAGCGCCCTGGTCAGCACCGACACGAACGCAAGCACGAGCCCGAACGCGGGCACGAGCTCGAGCACCAGCTCGAGCTCGGGCACCAGCTCGAGCTCGGGCGCGGTGCTCTCCGCGGATCGCGCCCCCGAAGCCGTGCCCGACGTGCGCCGCGATCTGTCCCTGCCCTTGGGCTGGGACACAGTCGCCCCCGTCGCGTTCGAGGAAGCGCTGGCGCGCTGGAATCCCGAGGGCGCCGTGGGCCGGCTCGACGGCGACACGCTGGCGCTGCTCGGGCGCGCGCTCGACGGCGACACGCCGCGCGCCCTGCGCGCCGTGCTGCTCCTGGCGCACAGCGCGGCCCCCGAGGCGCGCGATCCGCTCCTGGCGCGCCTCGAGCGTCACATCCGGCCCGCGGGCGACGACTTTCCGGCGGTCGACGTCGCTGCGGCGGCGGCCCTCGCACGCCGGCCCGGACTCGCGCGCGAAGAGGCCGAACCGGCGCGCGCGGCGAAGCTCGACGAGCTCGCGCGCGGGCGACGACCTCATCCGCTCCTCGTCGTGCGCGTGGAGTGCGCCGCGGCCAGCGTCGCGTTGGGCGGCCGGGGCGCGAGCGCGTTCCTCTTGGCCATCCTGCGCGAGGGCACGTCGGCCTTCGACCCGCGACCGAGTTGGGTGCGCGGCGGAACCGCGCTCGACGATCTCGCGTTCGCGCAGTGGCGCGCAGCGGAGGCGCTGGCCCGGGCCGCGGGCGTCGTGAACACCTACAGGCCCGAGCTGAGCGCCGTCGAACGCGCGCGCATCGCGGGCGAACTCGAGCGCGCTCTCGCGGCGCGGACCGCCACCCGAGGATCGTGAGCATGTCGTCGACCGTGAAGTTCTCGATCGCAGTGACCGTCCTCGTCCTCGGGCTCTTCGGCCTCTGGTTCGCGGGCCGTGCGCCAGATCCGGTCGCCCCGCGCTCCGTGCCGGCACCGCTCGCCGTGTCACCGCCGACCGCTCCGCCCGCTAGCGTGGAGCGCACGCCGGCCGAGGACGCGCGCTCGACTGACGCGCGCTCGACTGACGCGCGCTCGACTGACGCGCGC
>Ga0105044_10006137_pt1 | contig 16505 bp, 10 predicted proteins | sample MAT01_FD_78092 | JGI IMG/M metagenome (GOLD analysis project Ga0105044, IMG submission 78092) | Freshwater microbial communities from Lake Fryxell liftoff mats and glacier meltwater in Antarctica - MAT-01 | ecosystem: Environmental > Aquatic > Freshwater > Ice > Liftoff microbial mat | place... | reverse complement strand
TCGACCACGCCCACGGCGAAACCGGCGAGATCGTATTCGCCGGGCGGATCCATGTCGGGCATTTCGGCCGTTTCGCCGCCGATCAACGCGCAACCCGCGAGTTCGCAGCCGTGGGCGACGCCCCTCACCACGTCGGTGGCGCGCGCCACGTCGAGCTTGCCGCAAGCGAAGTAGTCAAGGAAGAACAGCGGCTCGGCGCCCTGCACGAGGATGTCGTTGACGCTCATTGCCACGAGATCGATGCCGATGGTGTCGTGGCGGTCGAATTCGAACGCGAGCTTCAGCTTGGTACCCACGCCGTCGGTGCCCGAGACCAGCACGGGTTCGCGGTAGCCTTTGGGAATGGCGCACAGCGCGCCGAAGCCGCCGATGCCGGCCATGACCTCCGGGCGCAGCGTGCGCTTGGCGTAGGGTTTGATGTTCTCCACCAGCGCGTCGCCGGCGTCGATGTCCACGCCGGCATCGCGGTAGGTCAGGGGCTTGGGGGAAGTGGGGGCGCTCAAGAGGGGGGGCTGCGGCGGGTGAGGGAGTAGGCGGGTTTGTTAAGATGCACCAGGCAATTCCCGAAGCGCCTGGCCGGCAGCGATTTTAGCCGATGGGCGCCGCTTCCCGGTTCTTTCATCCGTTCATCCCTCCCCGTGCGCCAGCTCGTACTCGACATCGCTCCTCCCGCCGCGCCCGCATTCGCCAATTTCGTGGCTGGCGCCAACCGCGAGGGCTACTCCGCGGTCGAAGGCCTGGCGGCGGGTACGGGCATCGAGCCGCGTATTTACCTGTGGGGCGAGTCCGGCAGCGGCAAGAGCCACCTGCTGCGGGCGGCGGTGGCCGCGGCCGGCACCGGTGCTGCCTATGTGGCGGCTGGCGCCGCGTTGCCCGCGTCGGAAACAGTGCCGGCCGGCGCGCTGCTGGCCGTGGACGATGCGGACCGCCTTGATGCCGAGGCGCAGATCGCGTTGTTCAGTCTCAGTAACGCCGCCGCGGCCGGGCAACTCCGTCTGCTGGTCGCTGGCGCGCACGCGCCGGCGCACCTGCGGCTGCGCCCCGACCTCGCCACGCGGCTGGGTGCTGCGCTGGTGTTCCGGCTGCAGCCGCTGACCGACGAGGAAAAGGCCGATGCCCTGCGGCGGCACGCGCAGACACGTGGCCTGCGCTTGTCCGACGAGGCCATCGGCTACCTGCTCGTCCACGCGCGACGCGATCTGCCGTCGCTGCTCGTGCTGCTGGACGCGCTGGACCGCTACTCGCTGGCCGCCAAGCGCGCGGTCACGGTACCGCTGATCCGCGAAGTGCTGCAGCCGGACCTCGCGCCGCGGGGCTGACGCCGCCTTGGGTATACTCGCGCGCTTTCCGTTGCCGCCATGCGCCTTGCCCTTTTCGACCTCGACAACACCCTGCTCGCCGGCGACTCGGACTACGAGTGGGCGCAGTTCCTGATCGACCGCGGCATTCTCGAACGCGCGACTTACGAGGCGAAGAACGACGCCTTCTACGCCGACTACAAGCGCGGCGCCCTCGACATTTACGCCTTTCTCGACTTCCAGCTCGCCCCGCTGGCGCGCTATCCGCGCGCGGAGCTCGATCGCTGGCACGCGGCATTCATGGCCGAGCGCATCGCGCCGCTGATCCGGCCCCAGGCGAAGGCGCTGGTCGCCCGCCATACCGGCGCGGGGGACCTTGCCGCCGTCATCACCGCCACCAATCGCTTCGTCACCGGGCCGATCGCGCGGGCCTTCGGCGTCCCCCACCTGATCGCGACCGAAATCGAGGAGGCCGACGGGCGCTTCACCGGGCGTCCGTCGGGCACGCCGTGCTTCCGCGAAGGCAAGATCACCCGGCTCAACGAATGGCTGGCCACGCAGGGCCGCCGGCTGGCGGATTTCGAGACCAGCGTGTTCTACAGCGATTCGCAGAACGACCTGCCCTTGCTGTCCGCCGTCACCGAACCCGTGGCGGTCGATCCCGACCCCGTCCTGGCGGACCACGCCCGGCGGCAGGGCTGGCGCACGCTGAGCCTGGCCTGAGGCTGCGCACGGCTATAATCGCGGCCAGAATATGATCCACGCATGATCAAGAAATTCATCGACCGCGTATTTTCCGGCCGCCTCTTCCGCTCCGGTTCCGCCGAGCCGGTGGTCATCCCGGCGGGCCGGCACCACATCCCGCGCAACCATATTTCCCGCTGCGCGCTGCGCACCGTCGAAACGCTGCAGGAAGAGGGCTTCCAGGCCTACATCGTCGGCGGCGCGGTGCGCGACCTGGTGCTGGGCCTGACCCCCAAGGACTTCGACGTGGCGACCGCCGCGACCCCGGAGCAGGTGCGCGGCATCTTCCGGCGCTCGCGCATCATCGGCCGCCGCTTTCGCATCGTGCACGTGCTGTGCAGCGCGGACATGGTGGAAGTCGCGACCTTCCGTGGCGATGCGACCGCCGCCGGCGACGCCCAGACCACCGACGAACACGGGCGGCTGATCCGCGACAACGTGTTCGGCACCCAGGCCGAGGACGCGCGCCGCCGCGACTTCACGCTGAACGCGCTGTTCTACGATCCGGTGCGCGAGGAAATCATCGACTACGTGGACGGCTACGCCGATCTCAAGGCGAAGACACTGCGCCTGATCGGCGATCCGGAAACGCGCTACCGCGAGGACCCCGTCCGCATGCTGCGCGCCGTGCGCATCGCCGCTTCGCGCGGGCTGGAGATCGAGGCGCGCTCGCGCAAGCCCATCCGCCAGCTCGCCGGCCTGCTGGCGAACGTGCCGCCCTCGCGTCTGCACGACGAGATGCTGAAGCTCCTGCTGTCGGGCCATGCGGTCGCCGCGGTGTCGCGCCTGCGCAAGGAGGGCCTGCACGGCGCGCCGATGCCGCTGCTCGATGCCGTGCTGGCCACCGAGCAGGGCGAACGCTTCGTCACCGCCGCGCTGAAGAATACCGATGCGCGGATCGCCGCCGACAAGGGCGTGTCTCCCGGTTTCCTGTTCGCCGCCCTGCTGTGGCCGGAAGTGCTGGCCGGCTGGCGCAAGGGCGAGTCGGCCGGCCTGAAGACGATGCCCGCGCTGGCGGAGGCGATGGACAAGGCCATCGACGTGCAGGTCGAGCGCATGGCCATCCCGCGCCGGCTGACGGCGGACATGCGTGAAATCTGGAGCTTGCAGTCGCGTTTCCCGCAGCGCGCGGGCGCGCGGCCGTTCCGGCTGCTCGAACACCCGCGTTTCCGTGCGGCGTACGACTTTCTGCTGCTGCGCTGCACGGCGGGCGAACAGCCAGCCGAACTTGGTGACTGGTGGACGCGTTTCCAGGAAGCGTCCAACGAAGCGCGCCAGGCCATGCTCATCCCCGATGCACCCGGCCGCGGCGCGCCCAGCGGGCGTCGCCGGCGCCGCCGCGGCAAGGGCCCGGCGGGCGGTGCGCCCGCCGCCGCGGACTGACCCGCGCTGACGACCATGGCGGCCGAGCCGGTCCGCGCGGTCCTCGCGCTCGGTGCCAATCTCGGCGATGCTCCGGCGACGGTGGAGGCCGCCATCGGCGCCCTCGACCGCCTGCCGTCCACCCGGCTCATCACCCGCTCCTCGCTCTACCGCACCGCGCCGGTGGGCTACGCCGATCAGCCGGACTTCATCAACGCCGTGGCCGTCGTCGAAACGGCGCTCGCGCCGCGCGCGCTGCTCGATGCGCTGCTGGAACTCGAGCGCACACAAGGCCGCACCCGGACCTTTGCCAACGCGCCGCGCACGCTCGATCTCGACATCCTGCTCTACGGCAGTCAAACCGTGCAGGAACCCGGCCTCACGATTCCGCATGCGCGTCTGCACGAGCGCGCCTTCGTGCTGGTGCCGCTGGTGGAGATCGCGCCGGAGACGGACATCCCCGGATACGGCTGTGCCGCCGATCTCGTGCGGGGACTCGATACCAGCGGGATCAAGCGCATTGCACAGGCGGCGGTATGAGCCACCCGGCGAGGGCCCCCCGCAGGGGGATCGCCGGTCAGGCGAATGCCGCCAGACGCCGACACTCCAGGACTGTTAGATGCGTAAGGGCATCGGAGGCGGCCGCATGAGCGCGCTGCCGGCAAAACTGCGCTACATCGTGGTGGAGGGCCCGATCGGCGCCGGCAAAACCAACCTTGCGCGCCGGCTGGCCGAGCGCCACGCGGCCGCGTTGCTGCTGGAGGAACCCGAAACGAATCCCTTCCTGCCGCGTTTCTACGAAGATCCCGCGCGCTACGCGCTGCCCACGCAGCTCACTTTCCTCTTCCAGCGCGCGCGGCAGGTGGAAACGCTCGCGCAGAGCGACCTGTTCTCGCGCACCACGGTGGCCGATTTCATCCTCGACAAGGACATGCTGTTCGCGCGGCTGACCCTCGGCGAGGACGAGTTCGCGCTCTACCGCCGCATCTGGGACAGCCTCAAGCCACAGGCGCCCGTGCCCGACCTCGTCATTTACCTGCAGGCCTCGGTCGAAACCCTGGTGGAGCGCGTCAAGCGCCGCGCCGTCCACTACGAAAAGCGCATCCCCGACGACTATCTCGCGCGGCTGGCGGCGTCCTACGCCCAGTTCTTCTATCATTACGACGCGGCGCCCGTGCTGATCGTCAATTCCGACCACCTGAACTTCGTCGACGGCACGGTCGACCTGGACCTGCTGCTGGAGCGCGTCCGCGCGATGCGCGGGGCGCGGGAGTTCTTCAGCATGGGCGAGTAATTGACTCGCCGTCAGTGCGCCGAGGGAAAAGGAAAGACGATAGACGAGAGACGAGAGACAAGAGACGAAAACCGTCGCGCTGGTTTTGGCTGGTTTCTATCCTCTCTCGTCTATCGTCTCTCGCCCTGTTGCTAGCGACGTCTTGCCGGCACAACGAACGAATGAATCGGAGTAAATCATGCGCATCACGATAGCCAACCTCCGCAAGATGGCCGAGCAGGGCGACAAGATCACCATGCTCACGGCTTACGACGCGAGCTTCGCCGCGCTGCTCGATACGGCCGGCATTGACACGTTGCTGATCGGCGATTCGCTCGGCATGGTGATTCAGGGACACGACACCACGCTGCCGGTCACGCTGGCGGAAATGGCCTATCACACCGCCTGCGTTGCCCGCGGCTCGAAGCGCGCGATGGTCATCGCCGACATGCCCTTCGGCACGTTCCAGGTCAGCCCGGAAAAAACCTTCGAGAACGCCGCGAAGCTGATGGCGGCCGGCGCGCAGATGGTCAAGCTCGAAGGCGGCGAGACGATGGCGGCGACGGTGCGCTTCCTAATCGAGCGCGGCATCCCGGTGTGCGGCCACCTCGGCCTCACGCCACAGTCCGTGCACCAGCTGGGCGGCTACAAGGTGCAGGGTCGGGAGGCGAGCGCGGCGGAGCGGCTGCTGGCTGATGCGCACGCGCTCGACGAGGCCGGCACATCGCTCCTCGTGCTGGAAGCGATCCCGGCGGCACTGGGACGCCAGGTCACGGCCGCGATCGGCACGCCCACCATCGGCATCGGCGCGGGCGTCGACTGTTCCGGCCAGGTGCTGGTGCTGCACGACATGCTGGACGTCTATCCGGGCAAAAAAGCCAAGTTCGTGAAGAACTTTCTGGCCGGCGCCGGCTCGATCCAGGGCGCGGTCGAGGCCTACATCCGCGAGGTCAAGGCCGGCAAGTATCCTGGGCCGGAACACAGTTTTTAAGGGCGGGATTGGGGATTAGGGATTGGGGATTGGAAGGTCCCCGGGCGGATTAGGTAATATCCCGTCCCGCCGTCGCGATTTCGGCTCGGCCGACGGTCTCAAATCCCCAATCCCTAATCTCCAATCCCGGATTCCTTCGTGGACATCATCCACTCGGTCGCCCACCTGCGCGAACGCCTCGAGCGTGAGCCCGACAATGTGTTCGTGCCCACCATGGGCAACCTGCACGACGGGCATATCGAGCTGATCCAGCTCGCCAAGCCGCGCGCGGCCTGCACGGTGGTCAGCATTTTCGTGAACCGCATCCAGTTCGGCCCGCGCGAGGACTTCGACCGCTACCCGCGCACCATCGAGGCCGACTGCGCGCGCTGCCAGGCGGCGGGTGTGAACGTGGTGTTCGCGCCCTCGGAACGCGAGATTTACCCGGAGCCGCAGACCTACACGGTCGAGCCTTCGGAGATCCAGCACACGCTGGACGGCGCCGTACGGCCCGGCCACTTCCGCGGCGTGGCGACGGTCGTGTTGAAGCTCTTCAACATGGTGCGCCCACACGCGGCGCTGTTCGGCAAGAAGGACTACCAGCAGTACCTGGTGTTGCGCGACATGGTGCGCCAGTTCGCGCTGCCGATCGAGATCATTCCCGCGGAGACGGTGCGCGCCCCGGACGGACTCGCGCTGTCCTCGCGCAACCAGTACCTGTCCGACGCCGAGCGCAAGGAAGCCCCCGTGCTGTATGCGACGCTGCAGCGCGTGCGCGACGAACTGGTCGACGGCAAGCGCGACTACCAGCGGGTGGAACTCGATGCCATGGCGGCGCTCGCGCTGCGCGGCTGGAAGCCCGACTACATCGCGGTGCGCTGCCAGTCCAACCTGTATGAACCGAAGAACGGCGAACCTGATCTGGTGGTGCTCGCCGCGGCGCGTCTCGGCAAGACGCGCCTCATCGACAACATCGAGCTGACGCGCCCGGTTTAGCCGCGCCCGGCGCCACGCGCCGCGCGCTCGCGGTCGATCAGCGTGCGCTTGCGTTCCAGTCCCCAGCGGTAGCCGCCGAGCCCGCCGTCGCCGCGGATCACGCGGTGGCAGGGAATCACCAGCCCCACCCGGTTCCTCGCGCAGGCGCTGCCGACCGCGCGGACGGCTTTCGGTTGGCCGATCGCGCGCGCGACTTCCGCATAGGACTTCACCTGCCCGGCCGGGATGCGGCGCAGGTAGTTCCACACCTTCAGCTGGAACGCGGTGCCTTGCAGGTCCACCGGCAGCGCCGCGTGAGGGCGGCCGTCTTCCAGGTAGCCGGTCAGCGCCCGCATCCACGCAGAGAACGCGCGGTCCTTCGCCAGGTCGCGGCGTTGCAGTTGTGCCCGCGGATACTCCTGCGCCAGGCGTTTCACCAGCGCCCCCACGCCGTCGCCGAACTGCACGAAGCAGAGCCCGCGGTCGGTCGCCGCGATCATCAGCAGGCCGAGCGGCGTGTTTGCTGCCGCATAACTGATCGCCACGCTGTCGCCGCCAGCACGGTACTGCTGCGGCGTCATGCCGAGGTGCGCGTCGGCGCGCGCGTAGGCACGGCTCGCTGAGCCGAAGCCGGCGTCGTAGATCGCCGTGGTGACGGATCCGCCCGTGCGCAGCGCCGCCTTGAGCCGGCCCGCGCGCAGGCCGTCCGCGTACTGCTTGGGTGACAGGCCGGTCAGCGCCTTGAAGCGGCGCTGGAAGTGAAAGGGGCTCAGGTGCGCACGTGCTGACAGTGCGGCGAGCGACTGCGGGGTGTCGGGGTGGGCGTCGAGCCACCGGCAAACGGCGCGGATGCGCGCGTCCGCGGCGGATGCGGCGGATGCGGCGGACGCGGCCTTGGGGTTCAGTGTTTTGGTCATGACGGGTCTTCCTGGAGGATGGACACCGTCAGTGTGCGGCCGTGTCGCCGCCGGGAAATCCCGTTTCTTGCGGAGTGGCAGGGCGCCTCAGCGCGCCGGCGCGGCGGTGATCTCGGGAAGCTTAGTGCCGTCCAGGCGGAACGTGCGCGTCAGCTTTTGCGTCGGGCAGCACATCGGGTCGCCCGCGCCGTGCCCCACGAGCGTAACGAGGATGAGGCCGTCCTTGATGCTGACGCTTTCCACCTTGACCCGGTCGCCCAGGCTGGTCCCTGCCTGGTAGCGGGGAATGCCCTGGTCGGAAAGTACGGCGGCGAGGGTCATGAAGGTGCCGCTGCCACCGAGATCCTGCGCCAGGATCACCGCCGCGTCGTCGCGGCCGTCGCCGTTGAGATCCCCGAACGCGTTGGGGCCGACCACCTTGAGCTTGATGGGTGCTGCGCCCGGCGTCGTGCGGTACTCGTAGTTGCCCTCGCGGGTGACCAGCCACGGCCCGAGAGTCTGTTCGCCGCGGTAGCCGACGTAGTCCAGCCACTGGCCGTTCAGCGTCTGCGGCGTCATCGACGCCTGCTGCTTCAGGACGGCGGAGGAGCAGGCGGCCAGGGTGAATGCGGCGAGGCCGACGAGGAGAAGGTGGCGAGAGAATCGCATGGGAGTGTGGGGATCAGTGTTAAGTTTTGAGTGATGTGATTTTAACGCAGCTGCGCGGAGCTGTGCATGCCGCATTCGTCGGCCCAATAGATCAGCGCCCGCCGGGCTTGCGCGCGTCGTTTGATCGCCGGGTAGTCGGATCCAAGCCACGCCGTGATTCGCGCGTCGTCCCGCTCGTAGGCCCGGCGCAGCGGTTTTTGCGGACTCAGCCCCCAGCGGGCGAGCCAGTTGCCAACGCTCGCGCTCGATGAGCCGCCCCGCCGCCTCGCGCGTCCACAGGTAGAACGGGAGCTTGAGCTGATCGGGCATCTTGCCGATGATCAGCGCCTTGATCCGCTCGGCTTGACGCGCTTTGAGCTCGGAGACTTCTCCCGCAACGCGGCCACGGCGCTTGGGCTCGATGCGGGTGACGCCCTCGCGGCGCATCTGCGCGACCCACCGGCGGATGCTGCGATCGGGAATGCCGAAGACACGGCCCGCCTGCGCCTGACTCAAGCCTCCGTTGAGCGCAGCGATCACGCGCTTGCGAATCTCGTCTTGTGCCGCAGCCGGGATATCTCGCATGCTTTGTTTGGTCATGCCCAATCAACGCGATAGGACAATGGGTTGATTATTAATAACAGGGCTACTGATAAGTGTCGGTTAAACTGACAGTACCATGCCATCTGCCAACCGCCTCATCTCCCAATAGGTCCCAAGACCATGAACCACTCCACGCTGAGCCCCGTTGCCAAATCCCCGTCCACTCCAGAGGCGGGCAATCGTAATGCAGCCGAGGAAAAAAAGAAGCTTAGGTCGTTGGCGCGCAACAATGCCACGCTGCCGGGAGGGGATGCCGCGGAGGTGCGATCGCGCATGATCCTCGCGGCGATCGAGGCGTTTCGCGACGGCGATTTCGCGCGGCGCCTGCCGACGAACTGGACGGATACGGACGCGAGGATCGCGACGGCGTTCAATCAGACGATCGCGCAGAAGCAGACTATCGCAACGGAAGTCACGCGCCTGAGCACGGCCGTCGGCAAGGAAGGCCGCCTGCGTCAGCGCATGTTTCTGCCGGGCGTGATCGGCGACTGGGCGGCTGAAGCGCAGTCGATCAATACGCTGATCGATGACCTGGTGCGGCCGACGACGGAAATTGCACGCACCATCGGCGCGGTCGCCAAGGGCGATCTGTCCGAGTCGATGGAGCTCGAAGTTGATGGACGGCCGCTCAAGGGCGAGTTCCTGCGCTCGGCGAAACTCGTCAACACAATGATTCAGCAGCTTTCCGTCTTCACGTCCGAAGTAACGCGCGTGGCGCGCGAAGTCGGCACCGAGGGCAAGTTGGGCGGCCAGGCACAGGTCAAGGGCGTGTCGGGCGTGTGGAAGGACCTGACTGACTCGGTTAACCAGATGGCCGGCAACCTGACGGCTCAGGTGCGCAACATCGCGGACGTGACCATCGCGGTGGCGAACGGCGACTTGTCGAAGAAAATCACGGTCGACGTGCGCGGCGAGATTCTGCAGCTCAAGGAGGCCACCAATACGATGGTGGATCAGCTCCGTTCATTCGCATCTGAAGTGACGCGGGTGGCGCGCGAGGTCGGCACCGACGGACGGCTCGGCGGACAGGCGGTGGTGCCGGGTGTCGCGGGCACGTGGAAAGACTTGACCGACTCGGTCAATGCGATGGCAACCAACCTGACGGCGCAGGTGCGCAATATCGCAACGGTGACCACCGCGGTTGCCCGCGGCGACTTGTCGCGCAAGATCACGGTCGACGTGAAAGGCGAAATTCTCGAATTGAAAGAAACCATCAATACGATGGTCGACCAGTTGAACGGCTTCTCCTCGGAAGTCACGCGCGTGGCGCGCGAGGTCGGCACCGAAGGCATGCTCGGCGGCCAGGCGCAGGTGCCGGGTGTCGCGGGCACCTGGAAGGACTTGACCGATTCGGTCAACTCGATGGCGTCCAACCTGACCGGCCAGGTGCGCAACATCGCCGACGTCGCAACCGCGATCGCCAAGGGTGACCTTTCATCCAAGATCACGGTCGAGGTGAAAGGCGAGATTCTCGCGTTGAAAAACACGGTTAACACGATGGTCGACCAGTTGAACGGGTTCGCCTCCGAAGTGACGCGCGTCGCGCGCGAGGTCGGCACCGAAGGCAAGCTCGGCGGCCAGGCGCAGGTGCCGGGGGTTGCGGGCACCTGGAAGGACTTGACCGACAACGTGAATTTCATGGCCTCGAACCTGACCGGCCAGGTGCGCAACATCGCCGACGTCACCACCGCGGTGGCGAACGGCGACTTGTCGAAAAAGATCACGGTTGACGTGCGCGGCGAGATTCTCGAGCTTAAAAATACCATTAACACGATGGTCGACCAGTTGAACGGTTTTGCTTCCGAAGTGACGCGCGTCGCGCGCGAGGTCGGCACCGAAGGCGCGCTGGGCGGTCAGGCCGAGGTGCGCGGCGTGGCCGGCACGTGGAAGGACTTGACCGACTCGGTCAATGCAATGGCGACGAATCTTACCTCGCAGGTTCGCAACATCGCCGACGTGACCACCGCGGTCGCGAACGGCGACTTGTCGAAGAAGATCACGGTCGACGTGCGCGGCGAGATTCTCGAGCTGAAGAACACGATCAACACCATGGTCGACCAGTTGAACGGCTTCGCCGGCGAGGTAAGCCGGGTTGCACGCGAGGTCGGCACCGAAGGCAAGCTCGGCGGCCAGGCGCAAGTACCGGGCGTTGCCGGCACTTGGAAGGACTTGACCGACAACGTGAACTCGATGGCATCAAATCTGACCGGCCAGGTCCGCAACATCGCCGACGTGGCAACCGCGGTGGCGAACGGCGACTTGTCCAAAAAGATCACGGTCGACGTGAAAGGCGAGATTCTCGAGCTGAAGAACACGCTCAATACGATGGTCGACCAGTTGAACGCGTTCGCGTCCGAGGTTTCGCGCGTCGCGCGTGAGGTCGGCACCGAAGGCAAACTCGGCGGCCAGGCGCAGGTGCGCGACGTGGCCGGCACGTGGAAAGACTTGACCGACAACGTGAACTCGATGGCGAACAACCTGACCTCGCAGGTGCGCAATATCGCTGACGTGACCACGGCGGTGGCGCGTGGCGACTTGAGCCGCAAGATCACAGTCGAGGTGAAGGGCGAGATTCTCGAGTTGAAGAACACCATCAACACGATGGTCGACCAGTTGAACGGCTTTGCCTCGGAAGTCACGCGCGTGGCGCGCGAGGTCGGCACCGACGGCAAGCTGGGCGGCCAGGCGGAAGTGCCCGGTGTTGCCGGCACGTGGAAGGACTTGACTGACAACGTGAACTTCATGGCGTCGAACCTCACCGGTCAGGTGCGCAATATCGCGGACGTGGCGACGGCCATTGCGAAAGGCGACCTGTCGTCCAAAATCACGGTAGAAGTGAAAGGCGAGATCCTCGCGTTGAAAAACACGGTTAACACGATGGTCGACCAGTTGAACGCGTTCGCGGGTGAAGTCAGCCGCGTGGCGCGCGAGGTCGGCACCGACGGCAAGCTCGGCGGTCAGGCGCAGGTGCCGGGTGTGGCCGGCACCTGGAAGGATTTGACCGACAACGTCAACTCGATGGCGAACAACCTGACCGGCCAGGTCCGCAACATCGCGGAAGTGACCATTGCGGTCGCCAACGGCGACTTGTCCAAGAAAATCACCGCGGACGTGCGCGGCGAAATTCTGGAGGTGAAAGAAACCATCAACACGATGGTCGATCAATTGCGCTCGTTCGCGGCGGAAGTGAGCCGCGTGGCGCGCGAGGTCGGCACCGACGGCAAGCTCGGCGGCCAGGCGCAGGTGCCCGGCGTGGCCGGCACCTGGAAGGATCTCACCGACAACGTGAACTCGATGGCGTCGAACCTGACCGGCCAGGTCCGCAACATCGCCGACGTCGCCACTGCCATTGCACGCGGCGATCTCAGCCGCAAGATCACGGTCGACGTGAAAGGCGAAATTCTGCAGTTGAAAGACACCATGAATACGATGGTCGACCAGCTTTCGGCCTTCGCTTCGGAAGTGACGCGCGTCGCGCGCGAGGTCGGCACCGAGGGCAAGCTCGGCGGCCAGGCGCAAGTGCCGGGCGTTGCCGGCACTTGGAAGGACTTGACCGACAACGTGAACTCGATGGCGTCAAACCTGACCGCTCAGGTGCGCAACATCGCCGAGGTGACCATCGCGGTTGCCAACGGCGACTTGTCGAAAAAAATTACCGTCGACGTGCGCGGCGAGATTCTCCAATTGAAGGAAACGATCAACACGATGGTCGAGCAGTTGCGCTCGTTCGCTTCGGAAGTGACGCGCGTCGCGCGCGAGGTCGGCACTGAAGGCCGGCTCGGCGTGCAGGCGGTGGTGCCGGGTGTCGCGGGTACCTGGAAAGACCTGACCGACTCGGTCAATACGATGGGCGCCAACCTGACAGCGCAGGTGCGGAACATCGCGGAAGTGACTACCGCGGTCGCTCGCGGCGACCTGAACCGCAAAATCACGGTCGACGTCAAAGGCGAAATACTCGAGCTGAAGAACACCATCAACACGATGGTCGATCAGTTGAACTCGTTTGCCCGTGAAGTGACGCGCGTAGCGCGCGAAGTCGGCACCGAAGGCAAACTCGGCGGACAGGCGCAGGTGCCGGGCGTCGGCGGGACGTGGAAGGACTTGACCGACAACGTGAATTTCATGGCGTCGAACCTGACTGAGCAAGTGCGCGGTATCGTGAAAGTGGTGACGGCAGTGGCCAACGGCAGTCTGTCGCAACGTCTGACGGTGCAGGCAAAAGGCGAGGTGGCGGCACTCGCCGACACCATCAACAACATGACGGACACGCTGGCGACTTTTGCCGATCAGGTGACGAACGTCGCGCGCGAAGTCGGCGTCGACGGCCGGCTCGGCGGCCAGGCCAACGTGCCGGGCGCAGCCGGCACCTGGAAAGACCTGACGGGTAACGTCAACCTGCTCGCCGCCAACCTGACTACCCAGGTGCGCGCGATTGCGGAAGTCGCGACCGCTGTGACCAAGGGCGACCTGACGCGCTCGATTCAGGTGGAAACACGCGGCGAGGTGGCCGAGCTCAAAGACAATATCAACACGATGATTTCCAACCTGCGCGAAACCACGGAAAGTAACCGCGAGCAGGACTGGCTGAAGACCAACCTCGCCAAGTTCACCGGCATGCTGCAGGGCCAGCGCGAGCTGAACACGGTGGGCAAGATGCTGCTGACCGAGCTTACTACGCTGGTCAACGCCCACCAGGGCACGATCTACCACGTGGTCGGCGCCGAGGGGCAAGCCGGATTGAAAATGCTCTCGAGCTACGCGCACGGCGGCGGCCGGCAGTTTGACGATTATATCGCGCTCGGTGAAGGGCTCGTCGGCCAATGCGCAGTCGAGAAGGTGCGCATACTGCTCACCGATGTGCCGGCGGAATTCATCAGCATCGCGTCCAGCCTCGGCAAGGCCCAGCGCATCAGCATCATCGTGCTGCCGGTGCTCTTCGAAGGCCAGACCAAGGCGGTGATCGAGCTCGCGACGCTCAAGAATTTCAGCGACGGCTCGCTCGCGTTCCTCGACCTGCTTACGCAAAGTATCGGTGCGGTGTTCAACACCATCGAAGCGACGATGCGCACCGAGGGGCTGCTCACGCAGTCGCAGCAGCTCACCGCCGAACTGCAATCGCGCCAGCGCGAACTGCAGCAGACCAACGAAGAGCTCGGCACCAAAGCGAAGCTGCTCGCCGACCAGAACGCCGAGGTCGAGCGCAAGAACTCGGAAGTCGAGCAGGCGCGCCGCGCGCTTGAAGAAAAAGCGGCCGAACTCGCGCTCACTTCCAAATACAAGTCCGAGTTCCTGGCCAACATGTCGCACGAATTGCGCACGCCGCTTAATTCGATTCTGATCCTGAGCCAGCAGCTTGGCGACAACGCAGCGGGGAACCTGTCCGGGAAGCAGGTCGAGTTTTCACGCAACATCAATTCCTCCGGCTCGGACCTGTTGCACCTGATCAACGACATTCTGGACCTGTCGAAGATCGAGTCCGGCACCGTCACGGTCGAAGTCGAGGAGATTGCATTCAACGGGCTGCGCGACAACATCGAGCGCAACTTCCGCCACGTGGCTGAAGCGAAGAACCTGCCGTTTCTGATCGACTTCGCGAACGATCTGCCGAATGTGATGGAAAGCGATCCCAAGCGTCTCCAGCAGATCCTGAAAAACCTGCTGTCGAACGCCGTCAAATTCACGACGCACGGCCACGTCGAGGTGCGCGTCGGCTTCGCCCAGCAGGGCTGGACCCCCGATCATCCGATCCTGAGCCATGCGCGTCAGGTCATCGCGTTTACGGTCGAGGATACCGGCATCGGCGTCGCGCCGGAAAAGCAGCGGCTTATTTTCGAGGCGTTCCAGCAGGCTGACGCCGGCACGTCGCGCAAATACGGCGGCACCGGCCTGGGCCTCGCCATCAGCCGCGAACTGGCCGTGCTGCTCGGCGGCGAAATCCGCTTGTCGAGCAAGGCCGGCGAGGGCAGCACGTTCACCCTCTTTCTGCCGCTGCTGTACGCGGGTCCCGACAGCCAGACGATTTCGCGGGCCCTTCCTGCCGCCGAGGCGCGCGCGCAGATGCTTACGGTGCTGTCGGTCGCGCGCGAAGAGCACATCGAGGACGACCGCAACGCCATCGAGGACGGCGATCCGGTGCTGCTCGTCATCGAGGACGACCCGCACTACGCGCGCATCCTGCTCGGCCTCGCGCGCGACCGCGGCTTCAAAGGCATCGTCGCGACCAAAGGCGCGCTCGGGCTGTCGCTCGCGCGCCAGTTCCATCCGACGGCGATCTCGCTCGACATCTTCCTGCCCGACATGCTCGGCTGGACCGTGCTTAACCAGCTGAAGCGCGACCCCGCCACGCGGCATATCCCGGTGCAGATCGTCACGCTGGAAGAGGATCGCCAGCACGGCCTCGCCCACGGCGCGTTCGCGTATCTGGTGAAATCGCCCACCGTGGACGCCCTGGAAACGGCGTTCGACCGCATCAAGGACTTCACGGCACCGCGCACCAAACGCCTGCTCATCGTCGAGGACAATCAGATCGAACGCCAGTCCATCGTCGAGCTGCTCGGTTATAAAGACGTCGAGCTCGTGGCCGTCGATACCGGCGCCGCCGCACTGGAAGCGATGCTCGACAAGCCCTTCGACTGCGTTGTGCTGGACCTGCGCCTGCCCGATATGAGCGGCTTCGAGCTCCTCGAGAAAGTGCATGCGGAACCGTCGCTCATGGACGTGCCGGTGGTCGTTTTCACCGGCAAGGACCTGTCCGCCGACGAAGAGGCGCGGCTCAAGGCGATGGCCAAGAGCATCGTGCTGAAGGACGTGCAGTCGCCCGAGCGGCTGTTCGACGAGACCTCGCTCTTCCTGCATCGGGTGATTACGGAACTGCCGGCCGACAAGCAAAGCATGCTCGAACGCCTGCACGGCTCGAACGAAGTGCTGCGCGGGCGCAAGGTGCTGGTGGTCGACGACGACGCGCGCAACATTTTCGCCCTCACCTCGCTGCTCGAAAACCACGACATGACCGTGATGAGCTCGAACAGTGGCCGCGACGCCATCGAGATCATTCACAACACGCCTGAAATCAGCATGGTGCTCATGGACATCATGATGCCGGACATGGACGGTTACGAGACGATGCGCCAGATCCGAGAATCGGTGAATTTCCGCACCCTGCCGATTCTCGCGCTGACGGCGAAAGCGATGAAAGGCGACCGCGAGAAGTGCCTCGACGCGGGCGCCAGCGACTATATCGCCAAGCCGGTTAACACCGACCAACTCCTGTCGCTGATGCGTGTGTGGCTTTTCCGTTGAAAGACAATCCGATGACCAACCAAGACACGCGCCAGGCATCTATCCCGGCCGATCAGGCGCGTCAACCACCGGGCAAACCCGACCGGGCGAGCGCGGACCGGAGTCCCGCATCGCGCGCTGACGCCGTCAACATCCTGATTGTCGACGATGAGCCGAAAAACCTGACCGTGCTCGAAAGCCTGCTCGATGATCCGGGCTACCGGGTGGTGCGGGCCGAATCGGCCGACCAGGCACTGCTCGCGCTCGTTGCCGAGGATTTTGCGCTCCTCATTCTCGACATTCGCATGCCCGGCATGACCGGCTTCGAACTGGCGCAGATGATCAAGGAGCGCAAGAAAACGGCTCAGGTGCCGATCATCTTCCTGACCGCTTATTACAACGAAGATCAGCACGTGCTCGAAGGCTACGGCAGCGGCGCGGTGGATTACCTGCACAAG
>Ga0105044_10006134_pt1 | contig 16510 bp, 14 predicted proteins | sample MAT01_FD_78092 | JGI IMG/M metagenome (GOLD analysis project Ga0105044, IMG submission 78092) | Freshwater microbial communities from Lake Fryxell liftoff mats and glacier meltwater in Antarctica - MAT-01 | ecosystem: Environmental > Aquatic > Freshwater > Ice > Liftoff microbial mat | place... | reverse complement strand
TTCGCGCTCCTAGGTCGACTCAAAGTTGTGGAAGTGCCGTTCCTTCAGCTTCGCGTCACGCTTGGAACTGAGACAGCGCTGGCGGAAGGCGACATTTATACTGACGGCGAGCGCATCTTGGTGAGGCGAGGCTGTTGATTTGCACCGACAACTGATCCACTTTCAGGGGTGATTTGCATCTAAATTTGACCCACGTATAGACACTGTCCTGCTCGGGGTGCTGAGCAGGAGAAGGAGTGATCAACGTGGCGATATTGAGTGTAATCAGGCGCTGGCATCTGCGGGACGGGGTATCGATTCGAGAGATTGCGCGGCGCTCGAAGCTATCGCGCAACACGATCCGGAAGTATCTGGCGAGTGCGGTGGTGGAGCCGAAGTAACCGCGGCGTAAGAGCGTGAGCAAGCTGGATGGGTTTGCGGCCAAGCTGACCGCGTGGCTGGCGACGGAAGCCCGCAAAGGGCGCAAGCAGCGGCGCAATCTGCGCCGGCTGTATGCGGATCTAGCGGCCTTGGGGTTCCAAGGCTCGTATGACCGGGTGGCGGCCTTTGCCCGGTCGTGGCGGCAAACGCAGCAAGAGGTGGCGCGGACCGCCGGGCGTGGCACCTTTGTGCCGCTGATGTTCGCGCCGGGCGAGGCGTTCCAGTTCGACTGGAGCGAGGACTGGGCGGTGGTCGCCGGCGAGCGCACCAAGTTCCAGGTGGCGCAGTTCAAGCTGAGCCACAGCCGAGCGTTCTTCCTGCGCGCCTATCCGCTGCAGACGCACGAGATGCTGTTCGACGCGCACGCCCATGCCTTTGCGGTGCTGGGCGGCGTACCGCGCCGCGGCATTTACGACAACATGAAGACTGCGGTGGACCGGGTGCGGGTGGGCAAGGCCCGCGATGTCAACGTGCGCTTCGCCGCGATGGTGAGCCACTACCTGTTCGAGGCGGAGTTCTGCAATCCGGCCGCCGGATGGGAGAAAGGGCAGATCGAGAAGAACGTGCAGGACGCCCGCCACCGGCTGTGGCACGATGCGCCGGCGTTCGCCAGTCTCGACGCGCTCAATGCCTGGCTGCAGGAACGCTGTGTGGCGCTGTGGGAGACGAGCGCCCACCCGGAGCAGGCGGGACGCACCGTGGCCGAGGTGTGGCGCGAGGAGCAGCCGTTGCTGATGCCGTTGCCACGGCCCTTCGATGGTTTCGTGGAGCACACCAAGCGCGTATCGCTGACCTGCCTCATCCATGTCGAGCGCAACCGCTACAGCGTGCCCGCATCGTTTGCCAATCGCCCGGTGAGCGTGCGGGTGTACGCCGACCGGCTGGTGATTGCGGCCGAAGGCCAACTCATTGCCGAGCATGGGCGCATCATCGAGCGCAGTCACCGCCCGGGCCGCACCATCTATGACTGGCGCCACTACCTGAGCGTGCTGCAGCGTAAGCCCGGGGCGCTGCGCAACGGGGCACCATTCGCCGATCTGCCGGAAGGATTCAAGCAGCTGCAGGCGAACCTGCTGCGCCGGTTGGGTGGCGACCGGGAAATGGTAGAGATCCTGGCTTTGGTGCTGCACCACGACGAGCAGGCGGTACTGACGGCAGTCGAGTTGGCATTGGAATCCGGTGCGCCCTCCAAGCAGCACATTCTGAATCTGCTGGGGCGCTTGCTGGATGCCGCCCCGCCCGCGCCGATCAATGCGCCGCAGGCCCTGACGTTGACGGTGGAGCCGCAAGCCAATGTCGAACGCTACGACGAGTTGCGGGGAGCACGCCATGCAGCATGAGGCGATGGTAACCACGCTGCGCACGTTGAAGCTATTCGGGATGGCCCAGGCGGTGACCGAACTGGCGCAGCAAGGCGCACCGGCCTATCAAGGTGCGCAGGCGATTCTCGGCAGCCTGCTCAAGGCCGAGATGGCCGAACGCGAAGTGCGTTCCGTGGCCTACCAGATGAAGATCGCCCGCTTCCCGGCCTACCGTGATCTGGCCGGCTTCGACTTCGGGCAGAGCGTGGCCAACGAGGCGCTGGTGCGGCAACTGCACCGCTGCGACTTCTTGGAGCAGGCACACAACGTAGTGCTGGTAGGCGGCCCCGGCACCGGCAAGACCCACCTCGCCACCGCGTTTGGCGTGCAGGCGCTGGAACAGCATCGCCGGCGCGTGCGCATCTTTCCGACCATCGAGTTGGTGAATGCGCTGGAACTGGAGAAGACCTGCGGTAAGCAAGGCCAGATCGCGCATCGCCTGGCGTACGCCGACCTGGTGATCCTCGACGAACTCGGCTATCTGCCGTTCAGCCAGGCCGGCGGCGCGTTACTGTTCCACTTGCTGAGCAAGCTCTACGAAAAGACCAGCGTGGTGATCACCACCAACCTGAGCTTTGCCGAATGGGCCGCCGTATTCGGCGATCCAAAGATGACCACGGCACTGCTCGATCGCCTGACCCATCACTGCCACATCATCGAAACCGGCAACGAAAGCTACCGCTTCAAACACAGCACCACCCAACCGCGAAAGGAGCCCAAGGCTAGAAAATCATCCACTACCTGAGCCATACTGCAGCACATTCGGGTGGGTCAATATTCAATGCAAAACCCGGGTCAAGATTCGGTGCAAATCAACACCGCCGGGTTACTTCGGACCAATCTATTTGGATGATGGGCTCGGGTCTTGTTGATTGCAGTCCCCGGGCGAATTCGCTCGGGGTTCGTAGGGCCAGCCTCGAATGCTGCCGGATTTCGTTGTAGTGCGGCGATCCTGATCGCCTCAACAAGTGAGGAGAGATCGCATGAGCACCGACGAGAGAGTTACACCCCGACTCCTGACCGAGCATGAGTTCACCTCGCGCCATCCCCAGCCAGTTCGACCAGCGTTCGCACCAGCACGCGCGTCCCGTCGGCGAGATGCCCGGGCTCCGCCGATTCGGCTTCGTTGTGGCTGATGCCGGCGCGGCAGGGCACGAAGATCATCCCGGTGTGACAGATCGGATGCAGGTAGCGCGCGTCGTGGCCGGCGCTCGACAGGATGTCGGTCGCGGATATCCGAAGCAGCCGGGCCTGGTTGCGAATCAAGGCGCGCATCGGTTCGGGAAACGATAGCGCCATTGCCGTGCTGAGTTCGACGACCTCGACCTTGCACGGACCGCACTCTGCGCCGCAGATGTGCACCACCTGGTCGCCCAGCGCGCGCAAAACGGCGGAATCCGGATGGCGCAAGTCGACCGAAAAGCGCACCAGTGAGGGTATCACCGAGGGTGCGTTCGGCCGCACATCGAAGCGCCCGACCGTGAACTTGATCAGGTCCTCCGGATCGGCGAACGCCGCGTTCAGCGCCTGGACCATCCTGACCGCGGCGACCAGTGCGTCTTTTCGCTCGCGGCGCGGTGTCGTGCCCGCGTGGGCTTCTTCGCCGGTCACAGTGACCGAGAACGTGCGTTTGCCTTGGATGCCGGTCACCACGCCGATCGTGTAGCCATCGCGCTCGAGCAGCGGTCCCTGCTCGATATGCGCCTCGACGTAAGCGTGCACCGGCCGCTGCAGCGGCCAGGACGGCAAAGGCAGCGCCGCGCGCACCTGCGCGAGGGCTTGCCCGACAGCAACGCCGGCCGCATCGCGCACCGGCAGTATCGCGGCCAGCGGTACGGCGCCGGCAAATACGCTCGAGCCCATCATTCCCGGCGCAAAACGAGAGCCTTCCTCGTTCATCCAGGCGACCAGTTCGATCGAGCGGCGGGGCGCGATGCCTGCCGCACGGATCGCCTCCAGTGCCTCGAGTCCCGCCAGCACCCCATAGACGCCATCGAACTTACCGCCGCTCGGCTGGCTGTCGAGGTGCGACCCGGTCATGACCGGCGCCGCGTCGGAATCAGTACCCACCAGCCGCAGGTACAGATTGCCTGCCGGATCGGTTGCCGCGACGAGGCCCAGCGCCTCGCCCCACGCAATCAGCGTCTTTTGCGCTGCGATGTCTTCAGCGGAGAGTGCCTGCCGGTTGACGCCGCCGGCCGCGGTCGCCCCGTGGACGGCCATTCGCATGTGGCGATCCCACAGACGTCCCTGATCGACCAAACTTGCGACATCGACGCTCATGCCGCCGCCGTTGCTCCAACCGACCCTGTCACCTCTACGGTCACGATGCGTTCCATTCGCCGGCGGTTTAGCCGGTCTTCATGATCTGCGCCGCCACCGCACGCTGATCGCGCGCGTTCCAGCGGCCGGCTTCGACAGTGTTGATGAATTCTTCGACGAAGCGGTTGAAATGATCGGGTTCCTCGAGATTCGTCGTGTGCCCGGTCTTCGGCAGGACCAGGAGTCCGCTGGTGGCCACTGTCTTCTTGAGGAAGATCCCCGGCTGCAGGCAATGATCATCTTCGTCGCCGACCACGATCAGCATCGGCACCGTCAGTTTCTTCAATCCGTTTTCCAGGTCGTACAGCGAAGGCCGGCCGGCCTGCACGCCGCGCATAGTATTGGCGCTGCCTTGGCTCGAATGTTCGCCCAGCTGGGTGGCAAATTCTGCCCAGCCGCGTGGGTCCTTATTCTGGAACTGGACGCGCGAGCCGCCGAGCGAATACGTCTTCGCGAATTGTTCACTGCCTTGGCCTTCGAACTGCGCCGCGACTTCGAGCGAGACCTTGCGGAAATAGTCCTCGAACTGCTTTTCCGCCCCATAGCCCGCGCCCGCCACGGTGAGCGACAGCGCGCGCGCCGGCTGCTGGAGTCCCAGGTGCACGACGGCAAAGCCGCCCATCGAGAGCCCCACGATGTGCGCGCGGTCCATATTGGCCGCATCCATCACCGCAACGATGTCGTCGACCGCGTGCTGCTGCGTATAGGATTCGACCTTTTCTGGCACATCCGATGGCGGATAGCCCCGTGCGCCGAAGGTGACGCAGCGATGGCGGCGGGCGAAGTGCCGCATCTGCGGTTCCCAGCTCCGATGGTCGCCGCCGAATTCGTGGACGAACACGATCGGCGTGCCGGTCCCAGCCTCTTCGTAGTACAGCCGTACGCCGTCATTGGTCTTTGCCCAGCTCATGTCGAGACTCCCGATCAGAACAGTGGATCGATATTACGCAGTGCGCGGGCCTGGTCGACCATCGCGGGCAGCAGCTCGCAGAACGCATCGGCCCATTCTTCGGGCACGGTGGTGCTCACCTTGACGAAACGATGGCCGAAGGTCTGCGTGTGATAGGTGCCCTGGCGGATCATGATGCCCTGTTCGCGGTACACCTGGCAGAGTGCTTCCGGCTTGATCCCGGCGTCGATGCATTCCATCACCAGCAGATTGGCCTGCGACGGATAGTTGACCACCCTCAGGCCCGGCAGCCGGTGCGCTGCTTCGGTGATCTGCTGCTGGTTGCGGCGCTGCCGCCGATTGATGCCGGGGAACCATTCGCTCTTGATGCCGAAGCCGGCAATTGCGGCGCGCTGCGACACAATGTTGGAGCCAAGATTGTTCGGTGGGGCGGCCGCCAGCTGGTCGATCACGTCGGGGTGGGCAATGACCGCCCCGACCCGCATGCCGGCCAGGCCCAGCCACTTCGAAAAGCTGTAGATGGTGATCGTCCGCTCGGGATAGAAGCGCGCGGCCAGCGTGTGGTTGTCGGCGAAGTCGCGGTAGGTGCAATCGTGCAAGAAGTAGGCGCTGTGCCGACGCGCGATCGCAGTGAATGCCTCGATCTCCGCCGCGGTATGGCAGGTGCCGAGGGGGTTGTTCGGATCGACCAGGTAGATGATCCGTGTCTGGTCGTTGACGGCCGCCTCGAGCTGCGCGACGGTCAGCTTGTAGTCGTTCTCCGGGTTATAGATCGGGATCTCGACCGTCGTCGCGCCACTGGCCCGGGCGAATGCCATCGGCCATTTCCAGCCAGGGTCGGTGGTGACGAAATTGCAGCCCGGTTCGCACAGATCGCGGCAGACTGTGTACAGCGCCTCGACCGCGCCATCGGTCACCAGCACCGACGCATTCGCGGGATCGAGACCCAGATCTTTCAGGATCAGCCGACGCAGTTCCTCGAGCCCGGCAGGTGGCGCATAGGCGTGGAATTCCTCGGCGCGGATCGACGCCAGCATCGCTTCGATTACCGCCGGATGCGAAGCAAAGTGGTTGGTGTTCTGTCCCAGCCACTTGAGCCCCGGCGTGTTCACCAACCGGTCGAAATGCTGGTTGCGGATTTCGAACTTACGCATGATTGATCGACCGTTCCTTGATGATCGAGCCGCGCGCGGCGATCCCGCCGTCGATGGTGACGACGGTGCCGCTGATATAGGCGGCGCGCGGCGATGACAGGAACACCATCAGGTCAGCCACTTCCTCGGGCGTCGCCGGCCGGCCGGCCGGGTACTTGGCGCGAAGCTCCTCGTGCCGCGATTCGTCGCCATAGAGATCGAGGGCGCGCCGCTTGTTGATCTTGATCATCCGCGCGGTTTCGACGGGGCCGGGATTGACGCCGACCACTCGAACGCCGAAATCGAGGCTCTGCCCGCCCAGCGCGCGCGTGAAGGCCATCAGCGCCGCGTTGCCGGTGCTGCCGGCGATGTAGTTGGCGTCCCAGTTCTCGCCCGAGTTGCCGATGTCGTTGATGATCACGCCATCGCGGCGCGCCTTCATCTGGGCGTAGATTTCACGCGTGAGCCCGATGTAGCCGAAGAGCTTCAGGTCGAAACCGCGGCGCCAGTCCGCATCGGACAGCGATTCGATCGGTCCGGATGGCACTTCACCGGCGTTGTTGATCAGAATGTCGATGCCGGCGGCGCGTTGGGCCAGTTCAGTGATGTTCTCGGATAGGCCGAGATCCATTACATGAACGCGAACCGCGACCGCATGGGCCGCAACGATCTCGTCGCGGAGTGCGGCGAGCGCGTCGCCCGAGCGCGCGGCGAGATGCAGGTCGCAGCCCTCTGCGGCGAACGCGTGCGCGGTCGCCTCGCCGATGCCTCTGGATGCGCCTGTGATCAATACGGATTTGCCACGCAGCCTTAAATCCATGGGGTTGACCCTGTCGTGAATGAGAAAGAGTGGCGCACAATCGGGGCGGTCCGGTAGCCGGCCGGGACAGCGATGCGCGAGCGCGCGCTTAGGCAACAATGCTAACCAGTTTATTTTATTTTGAGTAAACTGTATACTTTTGCTCGATCATGCCGCGCATGCGCGCTCCTGCCGTTCGCGGGCACAAAAAAAAGAGAGCGGAAATCATGAAACAGACCAGCATAAAAAAGGCACCCCGCGTGCAGGCAACCGACGCCGCCCCGCCTCACCGGCCTGCCCCGCTCGGCATCGTGGCATCGCGCCTGGTAGCGCTGCCCCTGTCGGCGGAGATACTCGCGACGCTCTCGCGTGAGGTCCTGGCCGGCGAATTCCCGCCCGGCGCCAAGCTCGACGAAGAGGCGCTCTGCCAGCGCTTTTCGGCCTCGCGCACACCGGTTCGCGAAGCGGTGCGGCAACTAGCCGCGCAGGGCGTGGTCGAGATCCGGCCGCGCCAGGGGGCGTTCGTCGTGCAGCTGCCGGTCGAGTCGCTGGCCGAGATGTTCGAATACATGGGCTTCCTCGAGGCCGCCTGCGCTGAACTGGCCGCGCGCCGCCATACCGCCCAGGACCGCGTCGCGCTGGCCGCCAGCCACGAGGCGTGCGTGCGGGCCGCCGGAAGCGCCGATCCGGCCGCCTTCTATGCCGCCAACAACCGCTTCCACGAGTGCGTCTACCAGGCCAGCCACAATAACTACCTGGCCGCGCAGACGGTCGAGCTGCGCAACCGGCTGGAGGCCTACCGTCGCGAAGTCACGTTCCATGACGGGCTGATGCGCATTTCGATCGCCGAGCACCAGGCCGTGTTGGAGGCGATCTTCGCAATGGATGCAAAGGCTGCGGCATCGTGTATGCGCCAGCATCTGGACACGCTGCGCGACGACGCGGTTTCCATGGTCGCGATGCTGTTGAAGCGGCCCGAGGCGCAGTAGCCGCGAGAACGCCGGATGCCGACGTATCACGCGCCGCGGGACGAATACCGATTCGTCGTCGATAAGTTTCTGCGGCTCGAACAATACGCCGCGGTCCCCGGCTACGAGGACTATTCGCCTGCCATGCTCGAGGGCTTCCTCGACGGCGCGGCCCGAATCTGCGAGGGCGTCGCGCAGCCACTCAACCAGTCGGGCGACGCCGAAGGCTGCCATTTCGACAACGGGCGCGTCACGACCCCGTCCGGATTCAGGGACGCCTACCGGCAATTCGTCGAGGGTGGCTGGATCGGCCTCGCCTTCGACCCGGTCTGGGGCGGCCATGGCCTGCCGCGTGTGCTGGCCGAAATATTCAATGAAATTCTCGGCTCGGCCAACATGGCCTTCAGCGGCTACATCGAACTGAGCGAGGCGGTGTTCAGCGCGATCGCCGCGCATGGCGACGCGGCGCAGAAGAGCCGCTACCTGCCGCGGATGGCGAACGGTGTGTGGACCGGTGCCATGCACCTGACGGAAGCCCAGGCCGGCAGCGACCTGCGGCTGGTGCGCACCCGCGCCATGCCGCAACCGGACGGCACCTTCCGCCTCGATGGCGACAAGCTCTTCATCACCAATGCCGAGCACGACTTGGCGGAGAATATCGTCCACCTGGTGCTGGCGAGGATGCCCGGCGCGCCCGAAGGCAGCAAGGGCCTGAGCCTCTTCATCGTGCCCAAATTTCGGGTCGACGCGGCGGGCAAGCTCGGGGCGCGCAACGGCATCAGCGTCGTGTCGCTCGAGCACAAAATGGGACTGCGCGCGGCGCCGACCGGGGTCGTCCACTACGAGAGTGCGGTCGGGGAGTTGCTGGGTGAACCCAACCAGGGCCTGAAAGTGATGTTCACGATGGTCAACGACGCCCGTCTCGGGGTCGCGCTGCAGGGCCTAGGCCAGGCGGAACTCGCGCGGCAGAACGCGCTGCGCTATGCGCGGGAACGGCTGCAGGGCCGGACGCTCGTCCCCGGCGGCCCCATCGCGCCGGTCCCTATTATCGAGCATCCGGACGTGCGCCGGATGCTGCTGACCATCAGTGCCTTCACTGAAGCCGCGCGCGGACTCGGCCTGTGGCTAGCGCTGCAGATCGACCTCGCGGCGGCGCATCCGGCGGCGGCGGACCGGCTGCGGGCGGAGAACCTGATTGCGTTGCTGACGCCGGTCGCCAAGGCCTATTTCACCGACTGCGGTTCGGAGGCCGCCAACCTGGCGCTGCAGTGTTTCGGCGGCTATGGCTACGTGCGTGACACCGGGGTCGAGCAGTTCGTCCGCGACGTGCGCATCACCCAGATCTACGAAGGCACCAACGGGATCCAGGCACTCGACCTGGTGCAGCGCAAGCTGAACGCCGGCGATGGCGCCGGGACGGCCGAGTTCTTGCGCCTGGTCCGATCGAGCATCGCTGCCGCGCGGGAACGACCTGCGCTGCTGTCGCAGGCCGATGCGATGCAGGCCGCACTCGGCCACCTCGAAGACGCGACAACCTGGATGCAGGCGCAAGCCACAAGCGGCCAAGCCGTGGAAGCCGCCGCCGGCGCGACCGACTACCTGCGCCTGTTCGGCCTGGTCGCGCTCGGCTGGGTCTGGCTCGACTACGCGCGGATCGCAGTGGCGGAACTGCAGCACGATGGCGGCGACCGCGCCTTTCTGGAGCACAAGCTGGCCGTTGCCGACTTCTTCGTGCGCCGCGTGCTGCCGCAGACCGACGCGCTGTCGCGCACCGCGCGCCTGGGGGCGGCCGATGTGATGGCGCTGCCGAGCGAGCAATTCTGACCCCAACGGCTGCGCGCAGCCGCCTGAACTGGAGCGTCATGAGCACAACTGCCACCGTTGAGACCGCACCCCGTTACGCGTTGCACTATGGCGGCGAATGGCGTGAGCCGCACGGCAGCGAGGTCATCGCTGTGCGCAGCCCGGCGACGGGTGAACTGCTGGGCCAGGTGCCGGTGGCCGACGCCGTCGACGTCGCGGCGGCTGCCGCGGCGGCAAAAGCGGCCGCGCCTGCATGGCATGCGCTCGAGCCGCTCGAGCGCGCGCGCCACCTGAACCGGCTAGCCGACCTGGTGCGGGCGCGGATCGGACCGCTGGCCGATCTCGAGTCGGCGATGACGGGCCGGCCCATCCGCGAGATGCGGGCGCAAATGGGCCGTATTCCGGAATGGTTTGAATATTTCGGCAGCATCGCCGCCGGCCTCGAAGGCGAAGCCAACCGGGTCAAGGGTGGCTTTGTCACGCTGACCGCATGGGAGCCGGTCGGTGTCTGTGCGCTCCTCACCTCATGGAATCATCCGGTCCTGATCATGGCCAAGAAACTCGCTGCGGCGCTGGCCGCGGGCAATACCTGCCTGATCAAGCCATCCGAGTTGACCCCGATCTCGACATTGTTGTTCGCCGACTGGGCACGCGAAGCCGGGTTACCCGCCGGCACCATCAATGTCGTGACCGGCGGCGGCGAGACGGGCGCTCTGGTGTGTTCGGCACCCGAGGTCAACCTGATCGACCTGACCGGCGGAACCGCGACCGGCCGCAAGGTGGCCGCGATCGCCGCCGCGCGGCTGATCCCATGTACGCTGGAACTGGGCGGAAAGGCGCCCATCCTCATTTTCGAGGACGTGCCGGTCGAGGAGGCGGTGGCGGGCGCCTTGTTCGCAGCCTTCGTCGCTGCCGGCCAGACCTGCGTGTCGGGGACGCGCTTCCTGGTTGCGGATGCGCTCTACGATGCCTTCGTCGAAGGCTTCGGCCGGCGGGCCGCGGCACTCCGCGTCGGCGCACCGGACGATCCTGCCACCGACATGGGTCCGGTCATATCGGGTGCTTCGAGGGCGCGCTGCGAAGGCCATGTTCGCGACGCCCTGGCCGAAGGCGCGCGCCTGGTTTGCGGTGGAGCACGGCCGGTACTGCCCGAACGGCTCTGCGACGGCCACTATGTCGCCCCGACCGTATTCGCCGATGTGCACCCGCGGATGCGGCTCTTTCGCGAAGAGGTGTTCGGCCCCGTCGTCGGGATCACCCGCTTTCGCGATGAGGCAGAAGCCGTGGCACTCGCCAACGACAGCGACTTCGCGCTGGGCGCGGCGATCTGGACCCGCGACGTCACCCGCGCTCACCGGCTCGCGGGGAGCGTCCGCGCCGGGGTGATCTGGGTCAACGACCACCACAAGAATGACCCGCGCTCGGTCTGGGGCGGTTTCGGTGAAAGTGGCTACGGCAAGGAGAACGGCTGGGATGCGCTGAAGGGGCGGATGCGCAAGCGCAGCGTCATCATTCGCACTGCACCGGCTTTCGACGACTGGTTTGCCGGCGGCACGCGGTATGGATGACGAGTTGAAGTGTTTGTATGCAAACCTACCTAATATGTACATTATTTGTGTTGCCATTAATAACGCGTTGCCGTAGCATCTTTTTCGAAACGGCCTCGGGGCATGCTTGGGGCAACTGGCGCCACAGGGGTATTGGGCCGTTCGTTGCATACGTGAAATTTGGCCTGCGAGGTGGCACCTGGACCGGCTTAGGCCGAAGCCGCCACTACTACGATTCGACACAAGTTCCCATGATCATTTACACGGAGATGACGGCATGAAAACAGTCAGCGGAGGTATCAGAAAACGCAGTCCCGGCCGTGTACTCTGCGTGCTGCTGCTCGGGGCGCTGGCGATGACGGCGGGATCGATCACCAGTGCGCTCGCCGCCGAGAAGGTCTCGATGCGGCTGAAGTGGGTGACCCAGGCGCAGTTCGTCGGCTTCTACGTCGCCAAGGAAAAAGGCTTCTACGATGCCGAAGGTCTCGACATGACCATCAACCCGGGCGGCCCCAACCTGAACGGCGAAACGCTGGTCGCGTCGAACGCCGACAACTTCGCGGTGGCCGGCGGCATCGAGAACCTGCTCGCCAGCCGGGCCAGGGGTCTGCCCATCGTCGGTATCGGCATGATGCTGCAGCGCACGCCCTCGGCTTACGTCGCTCATGCCGATTCGGGCATCAAGTCGCCCAAGGACTTCAAGGGCAAGACCGTGTCCACCTTCTTTACCGGCGCGCACAATACGCTCGCCGCGGTGCTCGCCAAAGAAGGCGTGACGGCGACCGACGTGAAAATCGTGCCGCAGGCGGTGACCATGACGCCCTTCCTCGACCGCCAAGTCGATGTCGCGACCGTGATGAAGTTCAACGAGCTGAATGTGCTGCGGGCGCGGGGCCTCGGCAACGCCATCGTCGTGATGAGCCCGGAAGACTACGGGATCAGCTTCCCGAGCGATGCGCTGATCACCAACGAAACGATGATCAAAGACAAGCCCAAGGCCGTGCAGGGCTTTATGAACGCCTCGCTGCGCGGATGGAAATACGCAATCGAGAACCAGGAAGAAGCAATCGACATCCTGATGAAGGTCGCCCCTGGGCTAGACCGCAAGCACCAGACCGCAATGCTTGCCGAGTACGGCAAGCTCATACTCGCCGATGCCGGCACTAGCGAAGGCATCGCTGTCCTCGATCTGCCCAAGCTCGAGGCCGTGCGCAAGTTCCAGCTCGACCGGAAGGCGCTGGAGAAGCCGGTCACGCTCGCGGAAACGCTCAATACCACCTTCTGGAACGCGGTGCCGGTCGCCTACAAGAAGCCTTGACCGGAAGGTGCCCGCTGGCTTCCAACGTGCCGACTGGCGTGCAGCCCGAAGTAGTGGCCGGTGGCAGCCATGCCGCGGCGTGCGGAGCGTCCGTCGAACCGGCTGCGGGCAATCCGCCGATCATCGTGCTCGAGTCGGTGTCGAAGACGTTCGATGCCCATGGCCATCGGGTCGTCGCCATCGACGGCGTCGATCTGAGGGTCGACGAAGGCGAATTCGTCGCCCTGATCGGGCCGAGCGGCTGCGGGAAGAGCACCCTGTTCAACATCGTGGCCGGGTTGCAGGATGCCGATTCAGGCGGGACCATCCGCTTCGGCGGCGAACGCCGGAAGAGCACCGAGCTGCTTGGCAAGGTGTCGTTCATGCCGCAGCGCGATCTGCTGTTCCCGTGGCGGAGGGTGATCGACAATGTGATCCTCGCCCTTGAGGTCGAAGGCATGTCGCGCTCCGATGCACGGGCCCGCGCCCTGCCGATGTTCGCCGGCTTTGGCCTTTCCGGCTTCGAGCGCCACTATCCTAACCAGCTCTCGGGCGGGATGCGCCAGCGCGTGGCGCTGATGCGAACTTTTCTTTTCGAGCGGCCGCTGATGCTGCTCGACGAACCGTTCGGCGCGCTCGATTCGCTGACCCGGGCGATGATGCAGCGCTGGCTACTTGACGTCTGGCAGTTACACCGCCGCACGGTGCTCTTCATCACCCATGACATCGACGAAGCGATCTTTCTGGGCGACCGCGTAGTGGTGATGACCGCCCGGCCCGGACGCATGAAGCTCTCTGTCGAGGTGGGCATCGAGCGGCCGCGGCATGCCGACATCCGCACCTCGGCCGCGTTCCTGGAAATCAGGAAAACCCTCCTCGCCGCTATCGAGGAGGAGAGCATGAAATCGTTTCTGTCGGAAAGCGTCTGAGCCGGTGACACGGAGCCCGTTCCTCCGCAATGGCCTGGTCCAGGTCGCGCCGCTGTTGCTGTGCTTGGTGGCATGGGAGGTGCTGGCACGCATATTCGGTTCGACGCATGCGGTAATGCCGCCGGTCTCGACGATCCTGCTGGGCATATTCGCCGATGGCAACACGCTGCTGCGCAGTTTTGGCCGGACGCTGGCCGAAACAGTGCTGGGATTCGTCCCCGCGGCGGCGTTCGGCTTCATCGCCGGGGCGCTGTTCGCCCGGGTGCGGATCGCCGAACGGATGTTCTTCCCGCTCTTTCTGATTTCGCAAACGGTTCCGGTCGTGGCATTCGGGGCGCTGGTCATCATCTGGTTCGGCAACGGCATCATGTCCAAAGTCGCGATCGCCTTCTACCTCACCTTCTTCCCGGTGACGGTCAACACCCTGCGCGGCCTGCGCGCGGTCGACCAGGACAAGATCAACCTCCTGAAGAGCTTCGGCGCCTCGGCCTGGATGCTGTTCTGGCGGCTCGAGGTCCCGCATGCGCTGCCGGGGATCATGGCGGCACTGCTTCTGGGCGTCAGCCTGAGCCTCGTCGGCGCCATCGTCGGCGAGTGGTTCGGCGCCACGGTCGGGCTCGGCATCGTGCTGGTGCAGGCGATGTACGCCGAGGATATGGTGCGGCTCTGGGGCGCCATCCTTCTCTGCGGCATCCTCGGCTCCACGCTGTACGGACTGGTTGCATTCGCGGCCCGGCGCTGGGTATGGTGGGGGGGCGAGATCTGATGCTGGCGCGAAGTGCCTGGATCGCGTTGGGCCTGCTGGTCATCGCCCTGGTATGGGAAGGCGCCATCCATGCGTTCCGGATTCCGCCCTATATCCTGCCCGGACTGGGCGACATTGCCGGCGCCGTTGCGGTTAACTTCGCCCCGCTGATGCGAGGCCTGCGCGCGACGTTGTTCGTCGCCGGCGTCGGCTTTGCGGCGGGCACGGTGATCGCGCTAGCGCTGGTGCTGGCGATCGTGCTCGTCCCGGCGATCGAGAAAGGCCTGATGCCGCTCGTCGTCGCGGTCAATTCGGTACCCATCGTCGCCTATGTGCCGCTCAGCCTGATTGTCTTCGGCATCGGACCCGCCTCGAAGATCGCGATGGTGCTGCTGGGGGCGGGGTTCACCGTGTTCATCAATGCGCTGCAGGGCGCGAAGGCGGTCGACCAAGGGGCGGTCAACATGCTGCGCAGTTTCGGCGCCGGCCCGCTCCGGGTGGCGTGGCTGCTGCGTCTGCCGGGCGCGTTGCCGGCCATCATCACCGGACTGCGGATCGCGGTAGTGCGCAGCATGCTGATCGCGATCGTCGCCGAAATGCTGGGTTCGCACGACGGACTCGGTCGCATCATCTACGAGGCGACGCAACAGATCGATTTTCTCCGGGTCTGGGCTGCCATCGCGGTCGCCTCGGTCGCCAGCATGTTGTTGTACGGTCTGCTCGTGTGGATCGACCAGAAGCTGGTCTGGTGGAAATGATGCGGGCCGCGCCACCGGCGCCGGCGGATCTCAATGCAGGATCAAAGGAGCAGTGCGTGAACAAGCAGACGCGTAAGTACGTGAAAGTAGTCAACGAGGGTGGCATCGCCTGGACCTATTTGAACCGGCCGGAGAAGAAGAATGCGATGAGCCCGGCGCTGCATGTGGAAATGGCGGCGACCCTCGACGAACTGGAAGCCGATCCGGCCGTGAAGATCGTGGTGATCGCGGGCGAGGGCGGTGTCTTCTCCGCCGGGCAGGATTTGAAGGAATACTTCCGCGCCCTCGAAAAGACGCCGGCCGAAGCCAAGCGGATCCGCCTCATCTCCAACGGCTGGCAATGGGACCGGCTGTACATGTTCGACAAGCCGACCATTTCGATGGTCGAAGGCTATTGCGTCGGCGGCGCCTTCACCCATCTGATCGCGACCGACTTCGCGCTCAGCGCAGAAGAGACCACGTTCTCGCTGTCGGAAGTCAACTGGGGCATCCTCCCCGGGGGCATGGTCAGCAAGGCCCTGACCGATGCCGTGCTCTATCGCCATGCGCTGTACTACGCCTGTACTGGCGACGCGTTCGACGGTAGGGAGGCGGCCCGCATCGGCCTGGTGAATTACGCCGTTCCGCAGGCGCGGCTGAAGGATGAGGTCACCAAGCTTGCGCAAAAGCTGATGACCAAGAGCCCGGCCGCCCTGCGGGCGACCAAGCAGTGCATACGCCAGGTGCGGCAGATGGATTTTGGCCAGGCGGCGGACTACATGCAGGAAAAGAAGAACGCGATACGGGTCGGCGACCCGGACCAGTCGTACGACACGGGGCTGCACGAATTCCTCGACGAGAAGAGCTACAAGCCGGTCTATGACTCGTTCAAGAAAGAGGGACGGACGACAAAAGAAGACAAGGCCTGAATAGTGCGCCAGCGCAAGCGGCGGCGACCGCCGCCGGTTCCACCCAGCAAGGAGTGCCTGATTCATGCCCGGCCCGTTGCACGGCATCCATGTCGTCGAACTGTCGACGATGATCACCGGACCCCTGACCGGCATGCTGCTGGCCGACATGGGGGCCGACGTGATCAAGGTCGAGAATCCCGAAGGCGGCGATCCGTTCCGCAGTTACGGTGGCGGCCAGTACAGCGCGCAGTACTGCTCGTACAACCGCAACAAGCGCAGCCTCGCGGTGTCGCTTCGGACCGACCTCGGCCGCCGCGCGCTCGACGCGCTGGTGCGCCGCAGCGACGTATTGCTTGAGAACTTCCGGCCTGGCGTGCTCGAGCGGCTGGGCTTTGACGGCGCCCGCCTGCGCGAACTGAACCCGCGCCTGATCCACTGCTCGATCACCGGCTTCGGCGCCGACGGCCCCTATGCCGCGAACCCCTGCTACGACTCGGTGGCGCAGGCGCTGAGCGGAATGTCGAGCCAGTTTCTCGATCCGGCCGATCCGCGGCTTTCGGGAACGACCATCTCCGACAACGTGACCGGCCAGTACGCCGCTAACGGCATCCTGGCGGCATTGTTCGAG
>Ga0105044_10006133_pt1 | contig 16511 bp, 13 predicted proteins | sample MAT01_FD_78092 | JGI IMG/M metagenome (GOLD analysis project Ga0105044, IMG submission 78092) | Freshwater microbial communities from Lake Fryxell liftoff mats and glacier meltwater in Antarctica - MAT-01 | ecosystem: Environmental > Aquatic > Freshwater > Ice > Liftoff microbial mat | place... | reverse complement strand
GGCCTGTGCAGCAGGAGCAGGGGAGTTTTGTTTTAATAAGGTAGAGTTGTAAGGCCACTACTAAGAATGATAAAAGCAAAAGCATAGCTACACTAAAAGATTTTAAATTTATGGAGTCTACATAGTGGCCAGACAACTATATGAGCCTATTGCTTACTGGCCGTGTCCTTCGGTTTCTTCTTCAACAAATTATCCAATAATCCTTTTACAGATTCCTTCGTTTTTTCACCGCTGTTTTTTACTGGCGTAGAATCTTTTACTGCCGCCGTATCCTTATTATTGAGCATCCTTTTTCTTAATTCTTCTAAAGCTGCATTTCCTAACTGCTTTTTAATTGCATTCAATGTATCGGTTGCTGCTTTTTTTGCACTGTCAACTCTTGCCTGCACAAAATCCTTAACCTGCTGCTGCATCTGGTCAGCCAGCGTTTCGCCACTTTGTTTCAGATCAACTTTTAGTGTTGGGCTCTTTATAGTGCCACCCATGGCCATTTTAAGGTTTACTGTTTCTCCCGGTTTTAATGGTATGCCTTTGGCATTTACAGCTTTAGCAAGATTGTCAACAAATTGGTTACCCTGGGTTCCCATTAAAGCCCGGGGTAATTTTATATTGATGGCATAATTCATTCCTTCATCAAACCCAATGCCCTGCAGGCCACCAATTTCCATTTCAATATTTTTAATCTTAACCGTAAATGGTTTTATCAACATCTTTCCGTTCGAAAATTCAAAAAATGTTTTTACATCTTTCAGCGAAATTGACTGCAGCTCTTTTACATTCAGTACCGACGCAATTTTATCAAGTGGTGCAAATTTGCTTAAGAAACCTTCAATTAAAAATAAATTACCGTTGCCCGAAAGCGAGTTCATATCAATACTCATATTTTCTCCAAGTTTTCCGTTGGCTGATAAAACAGAAGTAAGTTTACCCGACAGAAATTTACCGATAGGCATCAGCTTTTGTGCCGTATTAAAAGCGTAAAATGTTTTCTGAATGTCTACCTGTGCCACATCATAACTCATGGCAATGGCAGGATTTGCCTTGTTTTCTTTTGTACTATAAGATCCATTGATCTTCATAGTACCACCCAACGCATTTCCGTTTACATTGTTCAACTTTATCGTCTCATCTTTCACCTGTATCAAGCCCGATAAATTCTGGATGTCCACCTGGTCATACTTGAGGTTATCAACGGTTGTATTTAAAGCAATATCCAGGTTGGCAGGTACCACAAAAGCTTTATCTGTACTGCTTTTTACAGTTTTGGTTGTATTTGCATTTACTGTTGTTTCTACCGGCACTCCCATCCAGTCATTCAGGTTAATCTTGTCTGCATTTATAGTAAGATCGGCACTCAACGGCTTTCCACTTAATAAATAACTCAACAGGTTATAAATTTGCCCGCCGCCATTAAAATTCGAATTCATGTACTGGCCACTCAGGTTTGATACATCAATTTTGGTGGGCGTAAATACAGTATGCACCGTATTTAATTTTACACCGGTTGGGTAATCACCCGACTTGTAATTAAAATTATTTACATCAACTGTTCCTGCGGCATAAAAATCATTGTACTGCTTATTTTCTATATCTTTTACATTACCCTTGATATTTACATCGGCATTCATTAATCCGGAAATGCTTGTACCCTTTTCAAGTTTTACATAATTGGCAACCTGGCTCAAATCCAGTTTACCTTTTGCGGCCGCATCCACAAACATATTGCTTACAGGCTTTTTTACAAGCAACCGAAAATCAAACGGTTCACCATCAATGGCGAGATGGCCGTTTGTAATATCTATAAGGGTATTATCCGTTTTTCCATCGGGATTATCAACCAGTATTTTAAAATTGATCCTTTCTACTCCCTTTGGTAAGTCGGTATATTTAAACGAACCATCTCTTACTTCGGCAGCAAGATGATAGCCAGGCATGGTTGAATCGGCGTACACACCTTTTACATACCCTTCAAACGTAGCAGCGCCGGTTGCTGTAACCTTGCTGAATTCTTTTTGATAGATGGGCGTTATTAAAGAGAGAATATTTTTAAAATCGGTTGAAGGAGATTTAAAACTGATATCCATCCCATATCCATTTGCCAATTTATTGATGACACCTTTACCGGTCAGTTTCAGATCGTTCAGCAAAATATCAAGGCCATCAAAACTATATACACCATTTTTACTGTCAATCTTGATATCTGTGTTTATAGTTGATTTTACTTTAGACAGATAGGGTATTGCTCCGTAATTAAATGAAGCTGCATCTGCAGCGCTTTTTGTTTTGAGTGTAAATTGATCTGATGTAAAATCTCCTGTGCCTGAGTGATTCAGGTTTTCTGCAACAAAGCTCATGTTACTTTGTACATCCATATAATTTATGTAGCCATTTTCAATGCTGTAATAATCAAGCTTAAGGTTAAAAGGTTTAGCAGCGTTGCTGTCTGCATCTTTTTTAGCGACTGTGGGTTTTACAATATCCCAATTGGCCAAGCCATCTTTATTTACAATAGCATTAATGCGGGGCGATACTAAATAAATATTGTTAATGTTCATACTGCTGCCACGGATGAAACTCATAAAGTCTACCGTTGCATCCAATCTCTTAGCCGATAACAAAGTATCGGCTGCAAAATAATCTGTACCAACAACCTGCAAATCATCTAAACCAATACTCACTTTGGGGAAACGCCTGAAAAAAGAAATATTCACATCCTTGAAATCAACTTTGGCGTTCAGGTTCTTATTCACTTCACTTTTCACAAGCGTAACAATCTTCCCTTTAAAAATAAAAGGCGTTGCAAACAACAATCCAATCAATATCAGCAGCGTAATAAAAAATATTTTAAAAAACTTTTTTAACTTCTTCATAAATCTATTTTAAATCAAATGGCCATGCTTATACATCTTTCTCTTAACCAAAAACTGTTCCAACATGGCTGATATAATGAAATGTCAGCCTGAGCCTGTCGAAGGCGGAATGCATAATGAGTAACCCGCCTTCGACAAGCTCAGGCTTACACTCCAATGAAGCCAATTATTCCAAAGTTGTTTCGTAATGCATTTCAGGCACTTCCACATCATCAAAGCCTTTGCGGATGAGGCGTTGCTGAAATTCCTGTTGCACGTTATACTCACCATGTACAATAAACATACGTTTTACCGCTGCCGGATTTTGACAGGCAAGGAACTGGCAAAGATCATCATAATCCCCATGGGCACTCATGCTGCGGATAGAACCTATCTCTGCATTTACCTCATGCTGTACTCCGTAAATATTTACTTCTTTGGCACCGGCCATTAATTTACCCCCTAGTGAACGTGGCTCGCAATAACCCGTTAATAAAATGGTGTTACGGCTGTTCTCAATATTATTGCTGATGTGATGTTTTACCCTGCCGGCATCGGCCATGCCGCTGGCAGAAATAATAACGAACGGTCCGTTTCGGAAATTCAACATCTTCGATTCGTCAACCGTTTTAATAAATTTCAACCCCTTAAAACCAAACGGATCATTATCCGATTGTAAAATTTTTTGAATGGTCTTATTAAAATACTGTGGATAATGTTTTACAATTTCGGTTGCTTTTACGCTCAGCGGACTGTCAACAAAATAATCCAGGTCTGGCAATCTGTTTTCCAGTTCCAGTTGGTTCAATGCAAACAAAATTTCCTGAGTCCTTCCAACGCTGAAAGCTGGAATAATCAGTTTCCCTTTTTTCTGCAGGCATGCTTTTTCAATCCAATGCAAAACCTGGTCGGGTGTGGTAGTGGCATTATCGTGCAGACTGTTGCCATAAGTTGATTCAATTAAAATATAATCGGCCTGCGAAAATGTTGCCGGTGACTTCAATATCACATCCCGGTACCTTCCCACATCTCCGCTGAAAGTAAGGCGTGTTACTTTGCCATCTTCCTTAATTTTTAAATGCACTGCAGCGCTGCCGATGATATGCCCGGCATCGGTGTACTGCACCTCAATATTTTCATCAATGGTAAACCAATCATCGTAAGGCACTGCCACAAAATGATCTTGTGTTGCCAATGCAGCGGCCGTATCGTACAACGGTCTCAGGTAAGGTAATCCCTGTTGTGCCCTTCTTTTATTTTCATACTTCACTTCGTTTTCCTGTATGCCTGCTGAATCTTCCAGCATTACACCTGCAAGTTCTTTTGTTGCCGGCGTGCAGAATATTTTACCATTAAATCCATCACTCACTAATTTTGGCAACAAGCCGCAATGGTCAATATGGGCATGCGATAAAATTACATGCGTTACTGCTTCCGCATCAAAACCAAAACTACGGTTCATGGCATCGGTCTCTTTACCAAGCCCCTGAAACATACCGCAATCAAGCAAATATTTTTTTCCGTTCTTTAAAGTAAGCAAATGCTTACTGCCGGTTACTGTACGGGCTGCGCCGTGGAATGCTATTTTCATAATTATGTTTTAATTTTTTTGAGCCGGGCTGTTGTACAAAATTTAGCTTCATTGTCGTTGGCTGCTTATTAATTTTCATTCTTTTAATAAAAGAGTAAAAATTAAGCACTCTTGTACAGTAAATCTTTATTGAACTTTTATTACTTAATTAAAAATCAACTTTGCCAAAGTTTAGAACTTTGCCAAAGTTTAAGCATCCGCTCCCAACCACGCCATCATCCCCATCCCAACCTCAATCATACTTTCATCAATATTAAAAGTTGGCGTATGCACGCCACTTGTAATTCCCTTTGCTTTATTACCGGCGCCAATTCTAAAAAAACAACCGGGTATCTGGTGACTGTAATAAGCAAAGTCTTCGGCACCCATCCGCAGTTCTGTTGTTTCTACATTTTCTGCTCCTACGTAAGCTTCTCCTTTTTCCCGGGCAAATGCGTTCAATGCTTCATCATTCAATACAAAAGGATATCCTACATCAATATGTATACTTGCATCTGCGCCCATGGCAGCCACCAGTTCAATGGTTTGTTTTTTTATCAGTTCGTGTGCTTTAAAACGCCACTCTTCATTCATCGCCCTGAAAGTGCCCATCAGCTTAACTTCGCTCGGTATAACATTGGTGGTATTACCGCCCTGGAAAGAAGTGATGGACAATACGCTTGGATTAAAGGGACTGTTGTTTCTTGCCACAATTTGCTGCAGACTTACAATTAAATGCGATGCAATTAAAATAGTATCGGCTGTAAACTGCGGTGCAGCAGCATGGCCGCCTTTACCTTTGATGGTAATATAAATTTCATCGGCACTCGCCATGATCATTCCTCCCCTGAAACTAAGTCTGCCGACTTCAACACCTGGATGAACATGCAACGCAAAAATGGATGAAGGTTTTGGATTTTCCAGTACACCCTCTTTAATTAAAATACTGGCACCACCGGGGTTTTTTTCTTCGCCCGGCTGAAAAATCAGTTTAACCGTTCCTTCCCACTCATCTTTTAATTCATTTAAAATTTTTGCAGCGCCCAACAGGCAGGTGGTATGTACATCATGTCCGCAGGCATGCATTACTCCCGGATTTTTGGATTTGTAAGGCACATCATTTTCTTCTGTAATGGGCAGTGCATCCATATCGGCACGCAGTGCAGTTACTTTTTTGTCAGGATTCTTTCCTTTTATCAAACCAACAACACCGGTTGTGGCTTTTACTTCAAAAGGAATTCCATATTCAGTTAATTTTTTTTGTACAAAAGCCGATGTTTCAAATTCCTGGTAACTCAGTTCCGGGTTAGCATGTATCTGGTGGCGTATATCAATAAATTCATCAGCATATTTTTTTGCCAGTTGCTGTATTTGGTCTTTTATCATTGCTTAAAAATAACGGTAAAGTATTAAACTAAAAAAGAGTTTCTAAAACAGAAACTCTTATATACAAATTGATTTATTTTGAATCCTCTTTTACTTCCTTATCCGGTTTTACTTCAATGGTATCGGGCACAATATAAATACCTCCGGTTACCACACCACCTTTAATAATTTGCTTTTTGCATTTTTCTGCTTCTTCCTTATCCAGGAAATCGCCAAACTTCATTTTAATAAATGGTGCCTGAAAGCTCATGATCACTTTTTCTTCGGGGAAATTCTGTAAAAGATAAGCCCTCACTTTCATGGCATAGCTTCTGTCGTCGGTTTTTAAAACAAACAACCTGTATCCCTTGGTAAACCTGCTGGCCATTTTACTGGCGGCAATACCTATATCAACCTGTGTTTTTGCCAGTATATCCAGCCTCGGATCTTTGTTGATGGTAACTTTTTGTACCACCGTTGTATCTTTTTCTTCATTAGTTGTTTGTGCATACGATCCATTAAAGGTTGCTGAAGCAAGTACTAAAAAAAATATCTTTTTCATTTGTTTTATTGATTTGGCAGCTGGCTAAAACAGTCTGCCCGTTTACTATTATCTAAAATCAAAAACCGTTCCTTAATTTTGCTGTAACATTTCCTGCAAAAGCGTAAGACTGTTATTGCAGCTTAAACGGTTGGCTCCGGCGTTAAATAAATTTTTTGCACTAATATAATCTTTTATGTCGGTTGCTACTTTAATCTGAATCGTTTCTGCCAAATGTTTCCGTATCAGTTTTATCTGTTCAGCAACCCGCAAATTTTCAATGGTTCCGGTTCCAGCCTTAATAAAATCCACCCCTGCGGCACCATACAGATCACAGGCAGTTATAATTTCTGTATCAGTCATTAAGCCTGTTTCAAGAATAGCGGTTATTTTTCTGCCTTTACTTTTTATAACCGGCATTATATTGTTTATTTCGCTTGCTAAAAACTGCCAGTCGTTGTTTTTAACGGCTGCAGTATTTATTACCACTTCAAGTTCATCGGCACCATCAATAACAGCCAGTACAATTTCGGCAATTTTAGCTTCAATGGCACTGTATCCGTAAGGAAACCCAATTACAGCAATTACCTCAATACCGGTTGCAGCAGTAAGTGCTTTTGCCGTTTTTATAAATAATGGTGGTAAACAAACTGACCCAAGTTTAAATTCAATTGCTTCCCGGCATAGTTGTTCCACATCCCCGATGCTGGTATCAGGTTTTATACAGGTATGATCTATGTGTTCAGTTATTGCCATATCTTTTACAAGAGCGTAAAATTAAGGAATATGATAAACTTTATTTTATAAATGGTAATTATTCCGCTTAATCATTTGTTATATTTATCGCCATATTTAAATAACAAAACCAAACTGCATGCAAAAAATTAAATTGCTTTTAGTGGGGCTTCTTTTATCCGGAACCTCACTTTTAGTAAATGCCCAGTCAACTTTTCCGGCCAACGATGTAGCAAACCCAAAAGATGGGTGTTACGCCTTTACCAATGCCAGCATTGTAAAAGATGCACAAACCACCCTGCAAAACGCCACGTTGGTAATACGTCGGGGTAAAATTGAAGCGGTTGGAACCAATATTGCCATACCAAAAGATGCGGTAGTAATTGACTGCAATGGTAAATTTATATACCCGGCGTTTATAGATATTTACAGCGATTATGGAATTACTGCCGCTAATGCAACGCAGCAAAATTTTACCAGTGCTGCTGCATTTTTCCGTACACAACAACTCACATCAAACACTAAGGGCGCTTATGGCTGGAACCAGGCGATAAAACCCGAGACAGAAGCCTATAGAATTTTTACTGCCGATGATGCTAAAGCAAAAGCATTACGTGATATTGGTTTTGGCTCAGTACTTACCCATCAAAAAGATGGTATTGCCCGTGGTACCGGTGCGTTTGTAACGCTTGCCAGCCAGGCTGATAATTTTGTTTTGATAAAAGACAGGGCATCGGCTCATTATTCCTTCATCAAGGGTAGTTCCAGTCAAAGCTACCCCAGTTCTATGATGGGGATGATTGCTTTATTGCGCCAGACTTACTTAGATGCTCAATGGTATAAGAGTAGTCCGGCTTCGGAAGGTATGAACCTGTCATTAAAAAGCTGGAACGATAACCAATCGCTGCCACAGATTTTTGAAGCGAATGACAAGTGGAATGATTTACGTGCCGATAAAATTGGCGATGAGTTTGGTGTACAGTATATAATTAAAGGCGGAGGAAATGAATACCAACGCATAAAGGAAATGGCCGAAACAAAAGCTTCGTTCATCTTATCATTAAATTATCCTGCTGCGATGGATGTTGATGACCCCAACGATTTACGCTTTGTTGGCCTGGATGATTTGAAACATTGGGAACTGGCTCCGGGCAACCCCGCTGCTCTTGAAAAAGCAGGAATTAATTTTTGTTTAACTACTGCTGATCTTATCAATGTTACGGAGTTTATGGCCAACCTCCGTAAAGCTATTGAATATGGTTTAACAGAACAAAAAGCTTTGGATGCACTCACCAAAGCGCCTGCAACCATGCTGGGCGTGTATGATAAAATTGGCAGCCTGGATGCAGGAAAAATTGCAAATTTCCTGATCACATCAGGACCTGTGTTTGCTGAAAAAACTGTGATAGTTCAAAACTGGACACAGGGAATAAAAAATGCAGTGAAAGAAGAAAACTGGCACGATGTAAAGGGCTCTTATAATTTAATGACCAATTCAATTGGAGGAGCAAGAGCTTTTTCGCTTGAGCTGAAAGACGCTGGTGTAGCAAGTTTCATCAGCAAAGATACTTTAACAGGCAAGTACAGTTACGATGGTAAATTGGTAAAACTAAGTTATACCGAGGGTCGTGGCCCCAATGCTAAAGAAACTATTTTAAGTGGCATTGCAACCGGCAATACCTGGAATGGCCGTGGAAGCGATGCGCTGGGGAATTTATTTACCTGGACTGCAATTTTTGATAAAAAAGCAGAAATAAAAGCCGATAGCATAAAGACTAAACAACCATTGGTTTTGGGAAAAGTAACTTATCCTTTTTTAAGTTATGGATTAGAAGAAATGCCTAAGCAGGAAAATCTCTTAATTAAAAATGCAACCGTTTGGACCAGTGAAAAAGATGGAAAGTTAGAGAACACAGATGTGTTGGTTAAAGCAGGAAAAATTGTTGGTATTGGAAAAAATTTAACAGATGCTACGGCGAGAGCTATTGATGGCACAGGCAAACATATAACTGCCGGCATTATTGATGAGCACTCTCATATAGCATCCTCTTCTACCAACGAGGGCGGACAAAGCGTTACCTCCGAAGTAAGAATTGGCGACAACCTAAACCCCGACGATATGAATATTTACCGTCAGTTAAGTGGTGGTGTAACATCATCACATATCCTGCACGGATCGGCCAATACCATTGGTGGACAAACACAATTAATAAAACTACGCTGGGGGGCCAATGACCAGGATTTAAAATTTGCTGGTGCTGATGGTTTTATAAAATTCGCTCTGGGCGAAAATGTAAAAAGAAGTTCTGCTTCAACAGGTAATACCCGTTTTCCTGATACACGTATGGGTGTTGAGCAGGTTTTTATGGATGCATTTCAGCGGGCAACCGATTACCAGAATGCAATGAAAGCTGCAGGCACAAAAGGTACTGTAAGAAGGGATCTGGAACTGGATGCGTTGGTTGAGGTTATGAATAAGAAAAGATTTATTACCTGTCATTCGTATGTACAAAGCGAAATAAATGCCGCCATGAAAGTGGGGGATAAATTCGGATTTACTTTCAACACCTTCACCCATATTTTAGAAGGTTATAAAGTGGCCGATAAAATGAAAGCGCATGGTGCCAATGTTTCCACCTTCAGCGACTGGTGGAATTATAAAATGGAAGTGGTGGATGCGATTCCATACAACGCTTACATCATGCACAAAGTTGGCTTGAATGTAGCCATCAATTCGGATGATCCGGAAATGGCCCGCCGTTTAAACCAGGAAGCTGCCAAGAGCGTGAAGTATGGCGGCATGAGCGAAACAGATGCATTGGATATGGTAACCATCAACCCTGCAAAAATGATGCATGTTGATGGTAAAACAGGTAGCATAAAAGTTGGTAAAGATGCCGACCTGGTTGTGTGGAGCGATAATCCATTATCTATTTATGCCAAAGCAGAAAAAACAATCGTTGATGGTATTATTTATTTCGACAGGGAAAAAGATGCTGCCATGCGTATTCAGAATAAAAATGAAAAAGCAAGGCTGATACAAAAAATGACCATCGCAAAAAAAGCCGCAACACCCGGTGCTGCAGGCGCAGCAGGCGGCCGCGGTGCCAGGCCCAGGTTTGAAATCATTAACAGTTGCGCCGATCATGATCATCACAACCATGGCCTATTAGGCATTGATGCAGATGAAGGAGAAAACAATAATTAATTAAAAAGTTGTCAGCCTGTGTCATCCTGAGCTTGTTGAAGGGTGTCAAAGGCCGGTTCAACAAAACAAACCGGTTTCGACAACATTTCAACAAGCTCAATACAACCTTACAGTCTTTAAATAAAAAATAATCAAGATGAAAAAAATAATTTTATATACCCTCTGCATTTTTATTGCTACAAATATTACAGCACAGGAAACCATTTTGCCGGCTTTACCGCAAAAAGAAACCATTGCACTAACCAACGCAACTATTCATGTGGGCAACGGACAAATAATGAATAGCGGCACTGTAATTTTTAAGAATGGAAAAATTACAGAAGTTAGTGCTAATGCTTCCACATCTGGTGCAAAAATTATTGATTGCAGCGGCAAACATATTTATCCGGGCCTTATCTTATCAGCATCTCAATTGGGTTTGATAGAAGTGAACAGCAACCGGGCAACGGTTGATGCTTCTGAGATTGGCGAAATGAATACAAGCATCCGTTCGCTGGTGGCATACAATACCGACTCTAAAGTAACCAACACTTTACGCAGCAATGGTATTTTAATAGCCAATGTAATTCCTGATGGTGCCGTAATATCAGGTTCCTCTTCTGTTGTGCAATTAGATGCATGGAACTGGGAAGATGCAGCGTACAGAGCAGATGTTGGCATTCATTTTCGTATGCCATCTCTATTAAACCGCACCCGTGGCAGAGGTGGCTTTGGCGGACAACAGCCAGCCACCGACCCCGTAAAAACCGGGCTAGAGCAGATTGAAAAAGTAAAAGTATTTTTCAGGGAAGCAAAAGCATACCTGGCAGAAAGCAAACATGAAAGCACAAACCTGAAGTTTGAAGCTGTAAAAGGTTTGTTTGATAAAAAACAAAAACTGTTCATTCATTGCAATATTGTAAAAGAAATGTTGCTGGCAATTGATTTTACAAAAGAGTTTGGTTTTGACGTGGTATTAGTTGGAGCAGTTGATAGCTGGCAGATTGCAGACATGCTGAAACAAAATAACATTGCTGTAATATTAAACCAGTTGCACAATTTACCAGCCATGATAGATGATGATATTGATCAGCCTTATAAAACACCATACCTGTTACAGAAAGCAGGTGTTTTATTTGCACTCAACGATGATGATGCAAACAGCCGCTACCGCAACCTGCCTTTTAATGCAGGCACAGCATCTGCTTACGGTTTAACCAAAGAAGAAGCATTAAGCGCAATCACTTTAAATGCTGCAAACATTTTAGGCATAGCTGATAAAACCGGCAGTATAGAGACCGGTAAAGATGCCAACATAGTGGTAAGCGAAGGCGATATTTTAGATATGCGTACAAATATTATTACGCAGGCTTTTATACAGGGCCGCCAGATTGATTTGAACAACAAACAAAAACAATTGGCAGAGAAGTTTGAGACGAAGTATGGCATAAAATAAAGTGTATGAAAAAGGAATTGATTGCAGAACTGAAATTGTGGTTATCGTTTTCCTGAATTCACGAAAATGATAAAGATTTAGGAATGCGTACAAAAGTTGTATTGAAAAAATGCACCATTTTGCTGACTTCAACAAAAATGGTAGTGTTAAGTGAGAGACAGCGAGAGAAATAAATGACAATACACTTAGAAATAAGTTAACAATTCTAATTTATTTTCTGCCTGCATTAACTGGATTTTCCATAACTTTAAATATGGCTAAAATAAAAAAAACAATAACCAAAAAAGCGGCCGGAAGAAGTACGACTTATCTTACCAAGCGCCGTTTAATGAGTGCAGCGCAAATGGGCATCCGGATGGCAGCAGCCAATACCATGAAAGTAATGGGTTATAACATAGTTGCTCAGGAAGGCTGGGTAGTAAAAAAATATGCCGACGGAACCATTGAAAAAATAAAACCACTTGCCAACCAGGAAGAAAACGCCGGTATCAGCCTCGACTAATATTCCCCATCTTCGTTTAAGGGTATTTGCCGGGCCTAACGGCTCCGGTAAAAGTACTGTTATAAACTACGTAAGTAATGTAAAAGTAAATAGCCGCCCAGTCGATTTTGGCTATTATATTAATGCTGATGACATTACGGTTCAACTAAGATCAAATGATTTTACTTTCAACAGGTTTCGCCTGGAGATTACAAACAGGGAATTTTGTGAAGTTGCCCGGGCTTCAGGTCTTATCAATAAAGAATTTTCGGAAAAGGAGTTCTCTCAATCATACACGCTTCGCTCTAATGTTGTGAGGCTGAAAAATCCTAAAGCCGATGAACGGTTGGGACAGGTGATTGCAGATTTTCTTAGAAAGAAATTATTATTGGAAAAGCAGAAATTTTCTTTTGAGACAGTTTTTTCACATCATTCAAAACTCGATATTATGCAAGAGGCTGTCGATGCCGGTTATAAAGTTTACCTGTACTTTGTTTCAACAGAATCTCCGGAGATTAATAAGTTTCGTGTGGAAGCCAGAAAAAAACAAGGCGGACATGATGTGCCGCCGGATAAAATTGAATCAAGATATTATCGTTCTCTTGATTTTTTATTTGAAGCCTGTCAATTGGCCTACCAGGTTTTCTTTTTTGATAATTCAATTGATGGGCAGGATTCTGCAATGTTTGCTCATTTCAAAAAAGAAAAAGACAAAAAAATGGGATCCGCTTGAAAAAAGAAATGTGCCAGGTTGGTTTAGAAAATATTATTCAGATAAGGTAAGCAAATAATTTCCAACGCTGATTATGTCTTCAATCAAAGCGTGGAACCTGAAATTGAATCCATTTAACGGTATCTTTACTGCATTAACGATTTACCTATGCAAAGAATCGCAGAATCAGAACTCATTATCAACCCCCGAGGCGCCATTTACCATTTGGATGTAAGGCCCGAAGAACTGGCAACTACCATCATCGTTGTAGGCGACCCTGAACGGGTAAAAAAAGTTAGTGTTCATTTTGATAAGATAGAACACCAGTTACAACACCGTGAATTTATTACCCACACCGGTTATATCGGCAATAAACATATCTCCGTAATTTCTACCGGCATCGGCCCAGATAATATTGATATTGTTTTTAACGAACTGGATGCCCTTGCCAATATTGATTTTGAAACCAGGCTGATAAAAGAAAATCTTACCAAATTAAATATCATCCGCTTTGGCACATCGGGTTCTTTACAGCCCGATATTCCGGTTGATAGTTTTGTAGCATCATCGCATGGACTGGGTTTGGATAACCTGCTCAATTTTTACCGTTACGAAAAAACTGTGGCAGATAAAGAAATGGCTGATGCATTCATTACACAAACAAATTTAGATACAGCCATCACCAATCCTTATGCTTTCAGCGGTAGTGAAATGTTGTTACAAAAATTTGGTGAAGGTTTTCATAAAGGCATTACTGTAACCTGTCCAGGCTTTTTTGGCCCGCAGGGAAGGGTACTGCGTTTGGGTTTGGCCAGCCCGGGATTGGTTGATAAGCTTACCCATTTCAATTTTAATAATCACCGAATCACTAACTTTGAAATGGAAACATCGGCCATTTATGGTTTGGGTAAATTGATGGGCCACGAATGCCTGAGTATAAATGTTATTATTGCAAACCGGGTGGTAAAAGAGTTTTCGAAAGACAGCAATGCCGCGGTAGAAAAAATGATTAGCAAATCGCTGGAAGCATTAATGGCTTCTTAGTTTTTTTGGGTGAGTCACCCTCTTGGGGTGACTCACCCAAAAAAACTGTTACTAAATAATATTAAAATGATTGCAACAAAAATAATTCCTGATTTCTCTGCTCCGGTTCACGTTGACCAGGTAGGTATTGAAGAAAGAGCATCGCGGTTTACTAAGCGAAGTATAAAAAACGAAACCAAATTAAATGGTTTATTGCTGGCGCTGAATATGATTGACCTTACTACACTGGAAGGAAAAGATACCGAAGGAAAAGTAAAACAACTTTGCTATAAAGCACAGCACCTGCATGATTCATATCCGGGCTTACCAACCGTAGCTGCTATTTGTGTTTATCCTTCTATGGTAAAAACGGCGAAAGCTGCATTGGGCAATTCAGGTGTAAAGGTAGCATCAGTAGCAACTGCATTCCCCAGCGGTCAGGCACCACGTGATGTAAAAATAAGAGATACTAAATTTGCAGTGCAACAAGGTGCCGATGAAGTGGATATGGTAATATCGAGAGGAAAATTTTTAGAAGGTGAATACAATTTTGTTTTTGATGAAATTGCAGCCATTAAAGAAGCCTGCGGTGATGCAAGATTAAAAGTAATTTTAGAAACGGGCGAATTAGTAACTTATGATAAAGTTCGTAAAGCAAGTGATATTGCCATGTATGCCGGTGCCGATTTTATAAAAACCTCTACTGGAAAAATTTCACCTGCAGCCACCATGCCGGTAACGTTGGTAATGCTGGAAGCCATCCGTGATTTTTATTACAAGACGGGAAAAAAGATTGCTATGAAACCCGCCGGTGGTATTTCAAAATCAAAACTGGCTTTGCATTATTTAGTTATGCTGAATGAAACGTTGGGTGAAGGCTGGATGAATAACGAATGGTTCCGCTTTGGTGCAAGTAGTTTGGCCAATGATATTTTAATGCAGTTGATGAAACAGAAGACGGGAGTTTATCAGTCACCGAATTATTTTTCAATAGACTAGTTTTATAAATAAATCAATTTTATGCAAGTTCAGGCACCCTTAAGTAACCTTCAGCAAGAATTATTGAAGCTTTACGCTTCCAATATTTCTGAAACCGACTTGTTGGTTATAAAACGTTATCTGGCAAAATTCTTTGCTGAAAAAGCTATTGCCGAAGCTGATAAAATATGGGATGAAAATGGCTATACAAACGAAACGATGAAAAACTGGCTGAACGAAGACAACGAAAAATATGAGTAAAGTTGTGGTAGATACAAATGCACTTGTGTCGTCTTTAGCATCAAAATCGGTATTTCATAAGCTGATACAATTGATTTTAGATGAAGAGGTCACCATGTTTGTTACTGATGAAATGATGTATGAGTATGAAGAAGTGCTGCATCAGAAATACTCAATATCTGTAGCACAAAATTTTTTATCGGCTTTGAAAGAATTACCAACAGTGGCCTATGTAAACATATATTTTAAATGGAATTTGCTCTCGCAGGGTAAAGACGACAATAAATTTGTTGATTGTTATCTTGCTGCAAATGCTGAATACCTGATTACGAATGATACGGGTTATAACGTTTTAAAAAAGATAGACTTTCCAAAAGTAAACCTTATAAAACTGGAAGATTTTTTAGAACTGTACAAATAAAACCATCGTTATTTTAACCAGATACTGATGTAAAAAAAATAAACAAATGGCAAAAGCAGTAAAAAACAATACCATCAAATTAAAATTCGACAGCGCAAGAAATTTGGCACCTGCACCGGAAAGTAAAAGTGCAGCCAAAATAGATCCGCAGTACGATCTCTTCATCAACGGCAAGTTTGAAAAACCACAAAGCAAAAAATACTTCCCTACCATCAACCCTGCAACAGAAGAAAAACTTTCGATGATTGCAGAAGCCAATACAGCCGATGTAAACAAAGCGGTTGGGGCTGCAAGAGCTGCTTACGACAAAACATGGAAAAAAATGCCAACTGCCGAAAGGGCAAAATATATTTACCGCATTGCACGTATGATACAGGAACGTGCAAGAGAATTTGCCATCATTGAAACATTAGACGGCGGCAAACCCATCCGTGAAAGCCGCGATTTTGATGTGCCCACTGCCGCCAACCATTTCTTTTATTATGCAGGCTGGGCCGATAAACTGGAGTATGCTTTTCCAAACCGCAGAACAGAACCATTGGGCGTGGCAGGTCAAATTATTCCCTGGAACTTCCCTTTGCTGATGGCAGCCTGGAAAATTGCACCGGCGCTGGCTTGTGGAAATACGGTTGTATTAAAACCTGCAGAAAACACATCGCTCACTGCATTAAAGCTTGCAGAAATTATACAGGAAGCTGATCTGCCACCCGGTGTTGTAAATATTATTACTGGTGCTGGCGCAACAGGTGCTGCAATCGTTAATCACCCCGACGTAAATAAAATTGCATTCACCGGCAGTACGGAAGTGGGAAAAATTATTCAGCGTGCTATTGCAGGCACCAATAAAAAAGCAACGTTAGAATTAGGTGGCAAAGCTGCTAATATAATTTTTGATGATGCGCCACTCGACCAGGCGGTGGAAGGAGTTATCAACGGAATCTTTTTTAACCAGG
>Ga0105044_10006132_pt1 | contig 16513 bp, 13 predicted proteins | sample MAT01_FD_78092 | JGI IMG/M metagenome (GOLD analysis project Ga0105044, IMG submission 78092) | Freshwater microbial communities from Lake Fryxell liftoff mats and glacier meltwater in Antarctica - MAT-01 | ecosystem: Environmental > Aquatic > Freshwater > Ice > Liftoff microbial mat | place... | reverse complement strand
CGCTCGCTTCCACAAAGTTTACGTTTTGCGCCGTTAATACACCTGATAAAAATGTAGCAGAAATAAGATAAAGACTTACTTTTTTCACAATTGCTTTATCGTAGTTTTGATTAAACGAAAGCTAAAGATAGATTTTTATTGTTAAAAACGATTGGCTGCGTCGTGTTTTTCGGTAAACTAAAGTTCACGTTGAGCTGGTGATTTATTTTACGCAACGTTCTTATTTTTTTCGACAAAACAGAAATCCGAAGATGATTTTTCGCAGCAGGAAAAACATGGTCCCGATAGATCTTTCCTTATACACAATTAGAAATCCGGGCAAAACCGTTTCAAATAGCTTTACAAAAAAGAAAATAGTAGTAGCCAGATCGCAGAACTCATCGCTGCTCAATAAACATCGGGGATAATTCCAGAGATTTATAACCACTGTCGAGGCTGCGCCAGGGATGTGCAGGGTTTAGCTCTTTTTGGCTTTTTCGGCCAAAAAAGCCGGAGCGAAGCGGAGCCCGGAGCAGCCCGGCCCGCAGGGAGGCGCCCAGATCGAGAGTCAAACCGAAATGCTCCCTAAAGTCGATTAGTGAGATGGTTCAATTAAATCCCAAAGATTTCCATAAAGGTCTTCGAATACGAGTACCTTTCCATGTGGTTCTGTGATAAGTGGTCTTACGATTTTTATTTTCTGTTCAATAATATTCTGATGGTCACGCTCGATATTGTCTGTATAAAGAAAAAGAAAAACCCTTCCACCTGTTTGATTTCCAATCCTGTTTTTTTGTTCTTCTCCGGACGCTTTTGCCAGTAACAACCTGCAACTTCCTAAGCCTTGTGGAGCAACAATAACCCAGCGTTTACCGGGGCTTAAAACTGTGTCTTCAATTAATCTGAATTTTAATTTTTGAGTATAAAAAGCGATCGCTTCATCATAATCATTAACGACAAGTGCTATCTGGGAAATGAATTGGTTCATGCGGTTAATTTTTTAAATAATTCGATTTCATTTTTTAATTCATGCTGACCAATCCACTGAATTCCTTCACGTCCCCGCAGCCACGTTAGCTGTCGTTTTGCATAGCGTCGTGTGTTTTGCTGAATTAATTCAACTGCCCTGTCAAGCGTTATCTTTTCGTCAATAAATTGAAACAATTCTTTGTAACCAACCGTTTGCAATGCATTTAATTCCCGATAATTAACAAGTGCTTTAATTTCTTCCAGCCAGCCTTTATCCATCATTAATAAAGTGCGTTGATTTATTCTTCGGTATAATTCTTCCCTCGGCAAATCAATAGCAATGTATTTTACGTCGAACGGCCGCGCTGCCTTAGATGAGGAACGCAATTGAGAATACGGCTTTCCGGTTGCTCTAATAACTTCCAGAGCTCTTAAAAGCCGCTGTGGATTATTTAAATCTACGGTTTCGTAATATTCAGGGTCAAATTCTTTTAATTCGTATTGCAAAGCCGTAATTCCGGAAATATCCAATTTTGCAGCAAGGGCCTTTCGAATTTCCGGATCTGCTTCCGGCAATTGGTCCATCCCATTTAGTAAAGTGTGAATATACAATCCGGAACCACCGCAAACTACCTGAACCGGGTTTTGCAGGAATAACTCCGAAAGCAAGGCCAACGCCTCACTTTCAAAAATACCTGCATTAAATGGCTCTGTAATGGAATGGCTGCCAATGAAATAATGCTTCGCGGAAGCCAGCTGATCCGCATTAGGTGCCGCGCTCCCGATTGCCAGCTCCTTAAATACCTGTCGTGAATCTGCAGAAATAATTGAGCAGCCATACTGTTGTGCAAGCCTGATGCTGAGATCCGTTTTTCCTGATCCAGTGGGCCCGCCAACGACTATTAAAAGATGCCTTTTCAAAACCACGATTCTTATTCATCGTATTCCTCGCGCTTTCCAAAACCTCCTCCGCCACTTCCGTACTCGTCATCCTCTCCATCGCCACTTCCGTATTCATCATCATCACTGGAGAATCCCAGTTCTTCATCGTCAGCAGCATCAGCATCGTTGGTTTCGATCGTGCTGTTGAACTCCTCGGCCAGCTTGGCAATTTCGTTATCTGTTTCGAGATCCATGTCAGCCGGCAATTCCAGGGTTTCTTCTTCTATTCCGGAGTCAGCCGCAACGTCAAGGTCATCGTCATCATCGTCCCCAACAGGGTTAAACGGTGGAATCAGCTCTTCATCATCGTTGACAACAACTTTGGGTTTACGACCACGGCCATCAGGCTCGGTCCGCTCGCGTGTTGGAATTACGAGGGTTTCTTTGTACTGAACCGGCGGAGCTCCAGCTGCCACGCTAACTTTCGGATATGTTACCCGGTATTCCGGCGATCCAAGGATACGAATCAGCTCGATCGTAAAGTTCCAGCGTGCTTCAGGATCGTAGGTGAAAAGAAATTTCTGATGTGGATCGTCAATATGATCCACAAGTTCTGCCTTATTCAGTGGCGCTTGCTGTTCTGCCGAAATCTCACCGATTTTATTGCCTTTTCTCCAGTTATGGTCGGCAAGGTAAAACTCACCTTTGTGTTTATTATCAAAGCCTACAGATTTGAGGGCTTCATTAAAAAGATCTGCAAACGTGTGCGAATCTTCAAAATCAATATCCCTGTGAATATCGTCGTAATCTTCGAATACAAGACGGAAGCGGAGAATGCTCATAGAATTGGTGGTTCAATATCGGAAATAGATGTGTTCAATATGCGGACTGGCGAAAGTCCGAGTTTTTTGCCTTCGTTCAGCATAAATTCGTAAGCTTCAGCAAAAGAATTAGAAATAATTCCATCGAGGATTGCTTCCCTGATGGCCATTTTTATCAGCCCAATTTCTTTGCCGGGCTTCAGACTAAAGGTTTCCATGACGTCATTTCCGGATACGGGCGGCTGCCAGTTTCGTAAACGATCCTTTGCCTCAATTTCCTTTAGCTTGAGTTTAACAAGTTCGAAGTTTGCGAGGTAGCGTTTTACTTTCTCCTTATTTTTGGAGGTGATATCGGCCGAACAAAGTGTCATCAGGTCGTCGATGTCGTCGCCGGCTTCAAACAATAAACGTCGCACAGCCGAATCAGTAACGACATCTTTACTCAAGACAATAGGTCGCAGATGCAGCAAAACGAGTTTCTGCACATACCGCATTTTTTCGTTAAGAGGAAGTTTCAGCTCCTTAAAAATTCCAGGAACCATTCGTGCTCCTCTGTCTTCGTGACCATGAAATGTCCAGCCGTGCTCGGGCTCAAATTTTTTAGTAGGCGGCTTCGCAATATCGTGCAGTATCGCGGCCCAGCGCAGCCACAAATTATCGGTGTTTTCGCTGATGTTGTCGAGTACCTGCAGAGTATGGTAAAAATTATCTTTATGACCTTTTCCGTCGATAATGTCAACGCCAAAAAGGGCCGTCATTTCCTTAAAAATGATTTCCAGAAGTCCGGTGTCAAACAATAGGGAAAACCCGATTGATGGCTTTTTCGAAAGGATGATCTTGTTGAGCTCATCGGTGATCCGTTCTTTGGAAACGATCCGGATGCGTTCTTTATTACGTGTAATTGCGTTGAGCGAATCCTTATCGATTGTAAATCCAAGCTGGCTGGCAAAGCGGATCCCGCGCATCATTCGCAAAGGGTCGTCACTGTATGTTTTGTCGGGCTCCAGCGGTGTTTTCAGAATCTTCAATTCCAAGTCCTGAATGCCTCCGAAAGGATCGATGACTTCCCCTGTGAAAGGATTCAGCGCAACTGCCATTGCATTAATGGTGAAATCGCGGCGTTCCTGATCTTCCTGCAACGTTCCGTCTTCCACCATCGGTTTACGGGAATCGTGTGAGTAGGATTCCTTACGTGCACCAACGAATTCCAGTTCGAATTCGTGATGGTTGATCATCGCAGTTCCGTAGGTTTTGAAAACATTGACGCGTGTATTATGCCCAATTTTTTTCGCCACGTTGCGGGCTAGTTCGATTCCCGAACCTTCAACAACGATGTCGATGTCCTTATTTGGCCGGCCTAGCAGCATGTCGCGGACAAATCCTCCGATGACAAAAGCACGGACATTATTTTCCTGTGCGGTATCTGCGAGAAGTTTAAAAATTGGATCGGTGAGGGGAATGTTGGGCAAATGGAATCTTGGAAACGGGCGCAAAAGTAGGATTAATCCAGCGTAAATTCCACCCGAACCGTTATCGATGCCGATTTATCCCTTGAACTCGTATTAAATGTTCCGCCCCAGGAATAATCTTCGTTGCTGTTTTGTCCGGTAATCTGGAAAATTCCCATGTCGCCAGTCTGCATTTTCCCTAACTCAGCGCCTGCATTTTCGGCAATTTTTTCTGCTCTTATGCGAGCATCTTTTGCGGCGGCGGCGAGAAGATCAATTTTAAGATCTGCCAGTTTTGTAAAATAATACCGTGGTGCATCCGAATTCATCTCGATGCCTTCGTTTATCAACTCGGTAATTTCACGGGAAACCATATCAACTTTATCAATTTCGCGCGACTCAATTGTTAACCTTTGGGTGAGCCGGTAGCCTGCAAATTCAGATGTTTCGGAGCCGTCAGGAAAGCGTTTCTGATTAAAATCTTTACCGATATCTACGGATGAAAATACCAGCTCATTTTCTTTAATTCCCTTTTTAATGAGGTACTGACGAATGGTTTGCTGATCGGTTTTTAATTGATTAAACGCCTCCTGCAAAACAAAAGCACGCCGCGTAAAATTGCCAGTCCAGACGATAAGATCAGAGCCAAAATCCCGGGTTGCAAGTCCTGTTACTGAAACACGGCTTTGATCACGTTTTGATTTCAGGAAATAGCTGCCTAGAATCCAGCAACCGCAAATAATTGCCAACGAAACGAGTAGGGTAGGAAGGGCGTTTTTCATGTTACGCAGATATGTTGTATTCTCTCAATGTTTGATTTAATGATGTTTTGAGATCGGTACTTTCTTTTCGTTTTCCGATGATTAACGCGCATGGCACCTGGAATTCGCCTGCTGGAAATTGTTTGGTGTAAGAGCCAGGAATAACGACCGAACGCTCAGGGATAATTCCGCGGTGTTCGACAGGAGAACTTCCAGTTACATCAATAATTTTCGTGCTTTGGGTAATTACCACATTAGCGCCCAGAACTGCTTCTTTTCCAATGTGAGCGCCTTCCACAACGATGCACCGTGAGCCGATAAAGCAGCCGTCCTCAATTATTACCGGGCTGGCCTGAACAGGTTCAAGAACGCCACCGATTCCAACGCCACCGCTTAGATGAACGTTTTTTCCAATTTGTGCGCAGGAGCCAACTGTTGCCCAGGTGTCGACCATCGTTCCTTCATCTACATAAGCTCCGATATTCACATACGAAGGCATCAGGATTACACCCGGCGCGACAAAGCTTCCATAACGTGCAATAGCATGCGGAACCACACGGACACCGAGTTTTGCATAGCCGGTTTTCAATGCCATCTTATCGTGAAATTCCATTGGTCCAACTTCCATGGTTGCCATTTTCTGGATCGGGAAATAAAGGATCACTGCTTTTTTGATCCATTCGTTCACTTTCCATGAGCCGTCGGCAGAAGGTTCGGCAATACGAATACGGCCTTTGTCGAGTTCTTCTATTACCTGCCGAATAGTGGATTTTACTTTGTCGTCGGTAAGCAGCTCCCGGTTTTCCCAGGCTTGTTCTATCGTGTTTTGCATTGGCTTTAAGATTTTCAAATATACATAGCGCAAGTCGAAAACTGTCTTTATTTTTGAGAGCCATCGATTTCGTATCCTGCTTTAAAAAACGATGATAGCAATTGCTTTGGACGAGGATATTTGCGTGCGCTTTAGCTCTGCCGGTTCTGAAACATCTGATGAAAACTATTTTTCTACTACTGGTTGTTAAGTTTTTTATCGCTCAGATTGAAGCCATTACGTCAATTGCTTTTATGTGCGATGTTCCGGGTGCCGAGCACACTAACGTTTTGCCGCTAGCCGGAGTTTGGGATTAGTGACGGAAATATGTCACCCAATGATGAAGATATAAAAAAACGAAAAGATAAGCGCTCCCGGATGCCCAAATTGCGGCTAGCACCTGTTAGGTGATGGCCCGTTGTCTTTTAAGAATGATTTGAAAAGCGGGATTTAATCTTTCTTTTCTGAAATCTTCACTTAAAGGGACTCTAAAAAGTTAGATATTGAGGCGATCAAGAAATTAAAAACGTAGGCGCGCCTTAGCGTGATGAAGCTTGCGGCCCGCGACTTTTAATTTTGATGTTCAACGGGGAGAGGTGGCTTTTTAGAGGTTCCCTTAATGCCATTTCTTCAGCGTTATGCAAAGCTCCTTCTCCAACAGTAAAGTCGATTTCTTTTTCGTGAGCTTTCATCATATTTTTCTTTGATAAAGATCATATTTTGGAAAGACAAGGTCATAGTCATTCCAATTAAGATTTCGATCAATTATACTAAATTGCGTGAATCTGACTTCGTCTAAATATTTTCGGATTGATGGATGAGATGACGATTTCAGAAATGTTTTGAAATCAACCAATTTATTAACTCCGTTATTAAAAATTATTCGGATTGCATAATCGCGAATAACGTTTCGCGGCTGGGCGTCAGTTCGGGATTAGTGACAGAAATCTTTCAACTTACAGCAATGAACCAAAATACGAAAATGTTTTAAGTTTCCGAGATGCCCGAATTGCGCTTGCACGCTGTTATATGCTGTGTTTTCTTAGTGTGATGCCGGTTTCGGAAGTCCCACTTTTTTCAAAACCTCATTCGCCTTATTCAATTTATCTTGAAATATAGGCATGGTCTTGTATTTCTCCAGGGATTTGTCTATTCTAACAACTGGAAGCTTCTTGTCGTTTAATTCCTTTATTGTTTTCATTGCTCAAGAAGAATGTGTGTAAAAATAACTATTTTTTTCTTCTTACCAAAAATGCAGAATACTCTAAATCCTTCACAAAATATTACCATTATCCATCTTTAAGACCATAAATTCAAAATTATCTTTTACATCGTCAAAATACTTAGCTATTCCCATTCGATAAAGTCTTGTTCTAGACTGCGTGCTTCCTGTGGCATAAACCCAAAATTTCTTTTGTTTTTCAGTAAATGAATAAACCGCAGAAACAACTGTAGCAAGAACCTTTTCACTATCACCGTTATTTGAAACAATATTATCATCAACTTCTCCCGTCAATAAGTCTTTATCTCCAAAAGCCAGGTTATAAACTCCTTCAATTGCGGTCTCGCTAAATTTTATCAATTTCTGAATGCTTCCTCTTGGTCCTTCACTAACAAATTCAAAAACAAATAATTCCTGTTCTGCCTTAAGTTAATATCTCGGTAATTTCATCCAAGCAATGTTTATGTTTCAATTTTCAAATCTATTGATAAAAATGTTTCAGGATTACGCGATGATGAAGAAATATAGCACATAGCTACCCGCCTCCCGCCAGGTTAGGCTTTCCAGAAACCAAAACACGATAAATGTATACTTTTCAAAAACAGTGACCGCGCCAACTCCGAAATTTTAAAAAAGCTCCCACGCCATTGTGCAGATCAACCCCGAATTTGAGCTTAATTCAGGGAACACTGCAGACAAACTTTGCCGACGGTAATGATGTTTCGATCTTTTAATTGTCCGGGACTACGATGAAGACCTGATGGAATGGCATTTATGAGAAAGTTGATGACATTAGCATGTGTGATCAAGCTTTAATTTATTCGTTTTTGGCGATCCGTTTATGATCTTCACCGAAACGGATTAATTTCAAGCGTTCCACATTAAAACGAAGGACAACCGGTGACCCGATAGCTTTTTTTCTTTTTTTGCCAGAAGTATTTTTTATGCTTAGTTGCTTTTTGCTGAGTTGCAGGCGCAGGTAAAACAGCGGGCATCTGAGCAATAATTTTTTCCGGCCTTTTTGTTAAACGGCTTGATTCGGAAACCGTTTCCGATTTTTTTGATTGGGCAGAAAGTGGTTTTACGTTAACACCTAAAAATGCAAGTACTGTTAATAGTTTAAAAACGAATTTGTAGTTGATCGAAAATTCAGGTGTAGAAACCTGTGTAGAATCAAAAATGCCACACACCTTTTTGGCAGAAACGGATGTAATTATTTCGGCGTTTGATTTATCTCTGAAATCAATGATCGTTTTATTGCAGCTTGAACAAGAAAAATGATCGCCGTTTTTTAACCGAGCAATCGTCATCGGACAAGGATTTTCAATTTTTACCGCAGGTTGGGTGGGGATCATTTTGGGAACGATTGGTTGATAGGTTAGGGATGATAAAGATATAATTTCCCCGGAATTATTTGTTAATAACGTTGAATAATTCTGGTCATGGAAGTTGATTTTCTAAATAAACGAGATTGGAGTTTTGCATTTTTTTAATGAGAACTGAATGTCTTTTCTGGCACCTCTGATTTTAATAATCCGACTGCCCGCGTGAAGGATTGACGCAGGTAGCTCATGGCCGTTGAGCTTGTCGAGACGGGCGTGACTACAGCGGAAAGCCTGACGGCGCTTTTTCGCGCCGGCACGCCCAAAAAATGATGATCGTTGTAACACGCGGGCAACAACTTCTTTCGCTGTTTTTAAGCTGCCGAAATGCGCGAAGACTTAACATGAAACAAATCTGTTTTGGAGTAACGATTCTACTATCTTCGCCCCACGAAAAAATTATGATCTCTTATTCACGTTTTACACTTTCCAATGGCCTCAGGGTTATTGTTCACGAAGATCCTTCGACACCACTGGCCTGCATCAATATTCTTTACGATGTTGGGGCACGGGATGAAAGTCCCGAACAAACCGGATTTGCCCATTTATTCGAGCATCTTATGTTTGGCGGATCGGTTAATATTCCGTCTTACGACAGCCCGTTGCAGGAAGTTGGTGGCGAGAACAATGCGTTTACAAGCAACGACATCACCAACTATTATTTAACGCTTCCTGCAGCTAACATTGAGACCGGGTTCTGGCTTGAATCGGATCGAATGTTAAGTCTTGCGTTTTCTGACAAAAGCCTGGAGGTGCAGCGAAATGTGGTGATTGAGGAATTTAAACAGCGTTACCTAAATCAACCTTATGGTGATGAGTGGCTGTTGTTGCGTCCGCTGGCTTATAAAGAGCATCCTTACCGCTGGGCAACAATAGGAAAGGAAATCAAGCATATTGAAGATGCCAATATTGAAGACGTAAAGGCATTTTTTCATAAGCATTATCATCCAGGAAATGCAATTATGGTAGTGGCTGGAAATGTGAAAGAAAAGGAGGTTAAAGAGTTGGCGGAGAAATGGTTCGGGCCTATTCCTGCGGTAGAAAAAGCTGCGCGTAATGTTGTTGCTGAACCGGCACAGACCGAGCTCAGGAAACTTGTCGTTAACCGCGATGTTCCTTCTGATTCGATCCATAAAGTGTATCATATGGGAAAACGCAGCGATGCAGATTATCATACTGTTGATCTTCTTTCTGATGTGTTGGGGCGCGGGCATTCATCACGCCTATACAATTCGCTTGTAAAAGATCAGCAATTGTTCACGGAGATTTCTGCATATGTTACGGGTAGTTATGATCCGGGATTATTTGTAGTTGACGGGAAGCTTAAGACCGGCGTTTTACCAGAAGCGGCTGATCTTGCAATACAGGCTGAATTAGCGATGATGGCAGAAGAAATGGTTCCGGAAACTGAGCTTAAAAAGGTAAAAAATAAAGCCGAATCCACGCATGTTTTCGGGGAAGTTGGTGTCCTGAACAAAGCAATGAATCTTGCATTTGCAGAGTTATTGGGCGATGCGTCTTTGGTTAATTCTGAGATTGACCGTCTCCAGGCTGTTACGGCAGAAGGAATTAAATCTGCAGCAGAAAAAATCTTTAAGGAAACTAATTGTTCCACACTTTATTATTTACGTAATCAATGAGCAGCCTTGACCGCTTGACTGCACCGGCTTCACACGCTGTTGCTGAAATTAATATAATTCACCCGGAAACATTTACGCTTCCTAATAATATCCCTGTTTACTCTCTTGGAGCAGGATCGCAGGAAGTAATTAAAGTGGAACTTGTTTTTAATGCAGGAAGCGCGCATCATTTAAATCCGCTCGTTCCTTCGTTTACCAGCTCTATGTTACAGGAAGGAACCAGCAGGCGTAACGCAAAAGAAATAGCTTCGGCGATCGACGATTTTGGGGCATTTCTTGAGTTGGATCACGACAAGGATTATTCATCTGTTACGCTTTATTCACTCAATAAATACTTGCCTCAAACCTTGCCTGTAATTCTTGAAATGATTACAGAATCGGTGTTTCCACAACATGAGTGGGACATTATGCGCTCAAACCGTTTGCAGAATTACATGGTTAACCTCGAAAAGGTGAGCTTTCTGGCCGGCAAACGTTTTCAGGAATTGATCTTTCACGGAACGCCGTATGGAGCGCATTTCGATGAATCTGATTATAATTCGGTAACCCGTGATGATCTTCATGAATTCTGGTTATCGCAATTTAAGCTTGCAAATACCCAAATTCTTTTGAGTGGTAATGTTTCTGAAGCTGTGAAGCAGAGCGTGTCGGAAACTTTCGGATCTACGATTCCCCTCAATTTTCAATTTGAGCAGCGGCTTCCCGAACATACTCAGGTTGCTCCGGCAGAACGGGTTCACTTTATTGAGAAAAGCGACGCTATTCAATCGGCGATCCGAATTGGGCGCAGACTTTTTACAAAGGATCATCCGGATTATTTCGGAATGAAGGTGCTCACAACAATTCTTGGTGGATACTTCGGTTCGCGGCTTATGAGCAATATACGCGAAGACAAAGGCTATACTTATGGAATTGGTGCCGGAATAGCTGCTTATCGCAACGAAGGTTATTTTTATATAAGCACAGAAGTTGGTTCGGATGTTTGCGAAAAGGCACTTTACGAAATTTACAAGGAGATTAGAATTCTTCAGGATGAGCTTGTTTCTGAAGAGGAATTATCGCTGGTCAGGAATTATCTCCTTGGTAATTTATTAAAGAGTTTTGATGGACCTTTTGAAAGGATGGATCGTTTTAAGGGTGCACATCTTTACGGTCAGGATCTATCTTTTTTCCATAAGTATTCGGAAGCGATACGTGCGATTGATCCAGCGTCGTTGCAGAAGCTTGCTAATGTTTGGTTGCAGAAGGACGACCTGCTTGAATTGGTAGCAGGGAAGAAGTAATTATTTCTGGTTTTTTAATGAGATGCTGCCCCGGATTTAAACCATTAATGAGTGAAGAAAATTAGGGGTTTTATTTGTAGAAATAAAAGGCTATTGAGTTTCCGGCAGATAATTATTTGTATTTAGCAGTCTTGTATTTAGAACGTGTTTTAGCGTTAATTGCTGTGGCGACGTAACTGGTGGTTTATCCTAAAACTTGTCGTGCTGCAGAAGATTTTTACGGTTATTCAGGAAACAATTTTCATACTGATTCACGGTACGGGAAAAATCCCTACTTTCGCCGCGCCTTCAAAAGCAAGAAATCAGTATTCATTTTAAGCTCCAACCATGAACGATGATTACGATCTTCCGAACATCAAACCGAAGACTCGAAGAGATCAGGGAGCCGGAACCTGGTTGCTGGGTTAACGCCGTTGAGCCAACAGAAGAAGAGCTGGCCTGGCTGATAAAAACATTTCCGTTTACAGAAGAATATATTTACGATGCGCTGGACATCGATGAGAAAGCTCGTGCCGAACGCGACGAGGATGTTCTCTTTACACTGATAAAAATCCCTCATTTCCAAGGGAAAAAGGATGAAGAACCATTCGTAACTATTCCGTTGGGCGTAATTATGAACAACGATTACGTCGTTACAGTTACCAAGGAAGATAACATTATTGTCCAGGAATTTGAGAATAACCGGGTTAAAAACCTCAATACTTCGAAGCATTATCGTTTTCTGCTCCTCATTCTTTTGAAGACCGCAACCAAGTTTCTACTGCACCTTCGCGAGATCAATAAATCGGTTGACCAGATCGAAGACGACCTGCGGGAAAGCATGCGTAATCAGGATATTTTCGATTTGCTGAAATATCAGAAAGCGTTGATCTATTACACCACTGCATTGAAGTCGAATGAGCTGATGATGGCCCGTTTGAACCGCTTGCAACTGCTTCGGACTTTTGAGGAAGACGAAGAGCTTTTCCAGGACGTTGTGACGGAATTTCAGCAGGCGATTGAGATGACCAATATTGCAAATAATATCTTAATGCAGATGACCTCGGCTTATGCGAGTATTATCAACAATAACATGAATAAGGTGATCAAGACACTCACGTTGATTACAATTGTTCTTTATGTGCCGACTGTTATTGCAAGTTTTTTCGGGATGAATGTACCGGTTCCGGGGCAGAATTCACCTTCTTCGTTCCTTGTAATAACTGGGATTTCCCTTGCAATTAGCGCCGTTGTTTTTTTAATATTTATGCGTCGTCGCTGGTTTTAAATAATTGCCATGCGTGCTGAATTAATTCTTCCGAACCGCGTCGAAACAGTTACCGTTGCTTTATCAAACGGTAAAATAAACCTGCAAGGAACTGCGGTGAAGATGGATATTCGTACGGCGGATATTTTTCTGGTTACTTACCCGAAAAAGAATATCGCGTTGGTTCGATTCGGGAACAATGGGGAAAACAAACTTAAGCTTGAATATCCTAATATTGAGGGTTATCTCAAAAATGAACTCGGATCTTTTCCCGAAAAATCAGGGTTTGTTTTTGGGACGGGCTTCGGTATATTTCTCATCATAGTTGGCGTTATTCTCACGTTATGCGTTCTAGCTTATGTATTTTTAATTCCATGGATAGCCGTGAAATCTGCTGAGCATTTTCCAAAGGAATATGAGATTAGCATGGGGAAAGAATTAAAAGATCAATACCTGGCTAACGAAAGAATTGATACACTGAAATCACGGATTTTAAATGAGTATGCAAATCAGATTAATTTCGCTTCTGATTATCCGCTCGAATTCACCGTCGTTACTTCCGAAACGGTAAACGCTTTTGCATTACCCGGCGGACAAATTGTTGTGTATTCGGGCATATTGAAGAAAATGAATCGTCATGAAGAACTCGTTGCTTTATTGTCGCACGAGGCTTCTCATGTTCAGTTCCGCCATTCAACAAGAAGCCTTTTCCGGCAGGTCTCCGGTGTTTTATTTATCTCATTTTTATTTGGTGATGCAGGCGACGTTGCCAGCGCTGTTGCGGGTCAGGCAGATCAATTAAATAATTTATCTTATTCAAGGGATCTTGAAAGTGAAGCTGACCGGGAAGGTTTTAAAATCATGCAAAACAATGGGTTCGATACCATGGGAATGCACGAGCTTCTCACTCATATTAGCAGCGGGAATGAAGGAAATGCAGCGCCGGAATTTCTTAGTTCGCATCCGTTGCCGGAGGACCGGATAAGGGAAGTAAAAGAACTTGCTGCAAAGGGAAATGCGGGAATTAGATCGCATCCGCAAATGGACTCGTTGTGGGTCCGTTTGAAGAATTAGTTTTCGAGGAAGGGGCAATTAAATTAAACAGAATTTACAAATGGAGCCTTTCTTTTTTGCGCATCAGGAGGATTTCAGAGCATGGCTGAAAGGAAATCATGCGACAGAATGAGAGCTTCTGGTGGGATTTTACAAAACCGGAAGTGGAAAACCCAGCATCGCATGGTCCGAATCTGTTGATCAGGCTTTATGTTTTGGCTGGATCGATGGCATCCGCAGAGCAATCGACGAAGAAAGCTATTCGATCCGCTTTACTCCGCGAAGGGAAGAAAGTACGTGTAGCGGCCTTAATATCAAAAAGGTGGCAGAGCTCACAAAAGCTGGATTGATGCAACCTGCGGGCATTTCTGCCTTTGAGAAACGGAAGGAAAATAATTCGGAGATCTATGCTTACGAAAATGAAGCAATGGACTTGAGTGCCGATTTTGAACAGGAATTTAAAAGTAACAAGAAGGCCTGGGAATATTTTGATAAGCAGGCCCGATCCTATAAGCGAACGGCTATTTTCGGAATAATGAGCGCAAAGACGGAGGAAACCAGGAAAAAGCGTCTGGCCAGACTGATATTGGATTCGGAGGCTGAGGCGCCTGTCAATCCATACATATCCGGAAAGAAGACTTTGTAAGCGACCAACCATGAGGGCGTGCCTGACAAACGGTTTTTTTTTACCTTTGCGGCCCTAAGAATCAAACATGGCAACAACCCAGGACGTAAACGTTGGAACATTTATCCGCTACAATGGAGAATTGTGCGTAATCATCGAATGGCAGCACCGCACGCCGGGAAACCTTCGCGCCTTTTACCAGGCAAAAATGCGGAACATTAAAAACGGTAAGCTGGCCGAGAACAGGTTCCGTTCGGGCGAAGAGATCGAAGTTGTTCGTGTTGAAATGAAGCCGCTGCAATATCTTTATAAAGATGGAAACAGCCTTGTTTGTATGGATAACCAGACTTACGAGCAATTATATATTGAAGAATCTTTCTTCGGTGACACCGCTAAATTCATGAAGGAAAACATGGAAATAACTGCTGCGTTCGAAGGCGACAATGTTATCTATGCAGAGGCACCTAAAAGTGTGGAGCTTGAGGTAACATATACTGAGCCTGGTGTTCGCGGAGATACTGCCAATAAAACATTAAAACCTGCTACGCTTGAAACCGGAGCACAAATTAATATTCCGTTGTTCATTAATGTGGGTGAGAAAATTAAGGTGGACACACGCAGCGGTGAGTACATGGAGCGTGTAAAATAATTGATTTTTAATTTCAGTAAGCCTCGGGAGAATTTTTCTTCCGGGGTTTTTTGTTTTAGTAGGTATGTTCTTTTTAGGAGAAATATCAGATTTCTGATTCAACGAAATACATATCCAGCTCACCTTTTCCTTTGGACGGTAGTTTACCTCTGTAACTACAATTGAATTGATTTTTTACCAGATCATAAGTGCTTAAGCTGATATTTATTTTACCCGGCTCACTTGTACTTTCCATGCGACTTGCGCTGTTAACGGTATCACCCCAGATGTCATAAGCAAATTTTTTCACCCCAACAATTCCAGCCACAACAGGGCCGGAATTAACGCCAATCCGAATTTTAAATTTTCCATTTTTTCTTTCAATATAATCCCGGATTTCAAGTGCCGCTTTAACCACCTTTTTTGCATGATCGGGGTGCGCTGCCGGAAGTCCGCAGACGGCCATGTATGCATCACCGATTGTTTTTATTTTTTCAAGGCCGTTGTGGTCGATGATTGTGTCAAATGCGGTAAAATTTCTATGTATTTCGGCCACCAGCTCTGTAGGACTCATCTGCTCACTGATACTGGTAAAGTTGACGAAATCGGTAAATAGAACTGTTACGTTATTGAAGTGTTTTGCATCAGCCGAACCTTTTGATTTTAATTCTTCTGCCACTTCTGCCGGTAAAATATTTAAGAGCAAAGCGTCACTTTTCCTTTTCTCCTTGTAGATCTTGTTTCTTTGCCTGTACACAATGCCTGAAAAAATAAGTGCAGCAAAAAGTCCCACACCAATTGAATTCCTGATATTCCGCTGCCTGATATCCTTTTTCTCCTGCTGCCGGAGAAACGCCTCTTCTGTTTCATCGATTTTTTTATCAAATGTAAGATCCTGGATGGAGTTAAGGATGGCTTCATTGTAAACAGTGTCCTTAAAGGTATCTCTCAGATTTGAATAGTAATAGGCGCTGTCGTATTGGTTAAGCTCTTTATAAATTTTCTGTAGTATGTTGGTTACATCAATTTTTAATGTTCCTGCTTTTAATCCAAATTCATTCTGGCGGAAGAGGCTATTCAATGCATATTGCTTAGCCTCTCCAAGTCTTTTTACCTCCAATAGTAATTTACTGTAACCATTCAGATTTTCAATTTCATTTGTCTTTTCATTATTTAATTTTGAATATTCAATTCCTTCTTTGAAATATTTTTCAGCAATATTCGTGTTACCCTTTTGTAGATTTATGTATCCTTTTATCAATAGGACTCTTGAGTTTCCAAACACATCTTCCTTTTGTAAAACTTTCTCCGCTTTCTTCATATAGAAGTAAGCTGAATCTACCTGATTGTCGGATAGAAACAAATAGACTTCAGCTAAATTAGCATAGATCGCTCTTTCGATCCATGTTCCACGAATAGTTTCTTCGTTAATAAGTGATTCTGCTTTTTTAAGGTATTTTATGGATTCGCCCCTGTTTCTGAGTTGTTTGTAAACGACAGCAATTTGTTCTGAAGTAAGGCAAATTCCAGGCTTATGATTTAACCTTTGTAATATGGAAAGGCTTTTTAAGTGGTACTCGATTGAACTTTTAAAATCAGGCTTAGCTTCATAATACGAGCCGAGGTAGGTATACACCCCAGCTATAAGTGTGTCGTTTTTTATTTTAAAGGACGCAGCCGGAACCTTCTGAATAGCATCTTTGAAACCGGCGTCATTATTTCGACTTTGATAGGTAGCAGCAATTTCGGACCACAATTGATAT
>Ga0105044_10006130_pt1 | contig 16515 bp, 12 predicted proteins | sample MAT01_FD_78092 | JGI IMG/M metagenome (GOLD analysis project Ga0105044, IMG submission 78092) | Freshwater microbial communities from Lake Fryxell liftoff mats and glacier meltwater in Antarctica - MAT-01 | ecosystem: Environmental > Aquatic > Freshwater > Ice > Liftoff microbial mat | place... | reverse complement strand
GATTCTTGTCATCGACTGAAACTTGGTTTGGCCGTCACCGATCATGTAGCTGATGTGGAACTGTTTTCCCATCTGCTCCAGCGAGACGCCGTTGGGGCCTTTTTCGGCGAGAGCAAACTTCTGATCATGTTTATTGTAGTAGCTCATTTCGCCGCCAGCCGGCCTCGTTTTCCATCGGTCATTCCCGAATGCCGCCCAGTTTTTTGCATTCTCCCGAGCGTGCTGTTTGCATAAAAAGGAATCGTCGAAAAGTCCGAAGGAGAGCGCTCGCAGTTCGTCACGTTCGGCCAGCGGTGTCGTCTCTTCGTCTGCCGCATCGACCGATACAGACCATTGCGTTTCAACAAACGTCTTGGCGAGATGCTTGGCAAACTGTGCTTGGTACTCTTTCGATGGAAACGTTTTGCCCATTGTCATCGGACCATCGTAGATGTGATACTCCGCCCATAAGCCAAAGCCTGTTTGTAAAAAACCAAGCCGTGGGTCGGAATCATACCGCCCAGCAAATGCAGAATAGAAGTCGAGCGTCGCTTGTTGGAGTGTCTTGTTCGACCAGTCGCAGAAAGTGGTTGCTTGGCCTTCGCTTTCGCCTTTGGTTTCTTCGTAATCAGGCAACGCTTTTATGTACGCCGGAACCGAACACTCTTTGCCTAGGTAGTCGAAGTAGAATCGCAAGATTGCTTGGTGACCTCGGGAAGCAATCTGAGTTAGCAGCGAATCAACACCGCTCCAATTGTAGGTACCGGGGCCAGTCACAACGTCGTCATACCGCATGTAACAATACTCAAGTTGAATTGCATCGGTTGAGTTCGCTTCATTATCAGACCACAACACGATTCCTGTCATCGGTTGGACCTTCGTGATCTGTGACGACAAAACGACCTCTCGCATCGCGTCATCGACAGCACTGGACTGCTGGATTGGCATCAGCATCGCGAAAAACATAAAAGCAAGAAAGCAATTCAACCGGATCATCGTAAACGCCTCAAAGATTCTTGTTCATAGTGGTCAACGGCTTTTGAAAAAGCCTTGAGGTCATTGTAGTTGCGTTGCCAAGTCGTGTACATCACACCAACGACACCTGGTATCTTGTTTTCGCCAACCGAATCTAGCCAACGTTTTATCTGATCAGGACCCGCGTCGTAGTAGCCAGCAATGATCTGTTTGTTTCCACGATTGGCGAAGAAGCTCAAACTGGAAACCCGTTTTTCAAAATTCCAATTGACAACCACAACTTCCTTTTGCAACCCCGACCATGATTGATGCAGCGTACCATTTACGAGGTAGTAATTGTCAACGGCGTTGTGATGGGGATCGAACATGTCGCTCCAAACCATGACGCGAGCTTGCGGCGACCGATCTTGCAGCAGTTTGGTACAAAAATCAACATTGGCGCTAGCGACTTGGCCGGGAGTCATGCCGAGCCGCGCGAACGACAGGTCCCAGCCCATCATTCGCCACTCGTCGTGTTGCATCATCCAATGATTTGTCTCCCAGAGCTTGGTCATCTCCGTTGCTTCACGTTCAAGCAATGCCGTGAACGCAGGCTCGGTAACACAACCGCAAACTTGGCCGTCGTGGATCACATGAGTGTGATAGTACGACACGCGCAGCCGAGTTCCATCGGGCCAGTTTCCAATCATTCGCAGCGGTGGCGATGCGTGCCAAGGTTCATATTCGCCCGTGTAAGGAACGACACCAAGTCGCGGGTCCGTGAACGGCTCGAAGTCACGACCTTCGACCAGCAAGGTCGCATTGGCATCACCAAGACGCACCACCAGCGGCGTGCCTGCGCGGCGCACCATATTGACTGCGCCGCATTCCTCCAGCATCGGGTCCGCGATCCACAAGCGACCAGAACCAGGTTGCCAAGCACCGAAGTAGAGGTTGATGCTATCGTGGTTCAGTGAATTGAAGGTCACGTGATAGGTTAGCCAATCTTGGCTCGGTGCAACGGCAAGGTTCGTGTAGCAAAGCGACTTGCCGTCGGCACCTAAAACTTTAATCTCAGGACGACCTTGAAGCCGGTCCGTTCGGATGCGAACGGAGGCGTGATATTGCCGGAACGGTGCCACACGGAGCGGCTTCATGATGCGGCAATTCGCCTTGCCCACATCAACAGCGACCAAGGCGTCACCGTCCAGTTGCCACGTGTCATCAATGAATCCCCAACCATCTCGTTCCGATAGCGTCGGTAAGTAAACAAGCGGCTCCGCCAGCACCTGGGCGACGCCGTCGCGGACGACAAACAATGCATCATTGACCGGCATCGCTTCAGCAAGATTCGGATCAACGCTCAGGATCGCGTTGGAATAGCCGACTGGGAAAACTGCGGGCGCGATTTCGATACCGATTGACTTCGCGGTTGCCTGGAGTTGCTTGACGTTGTCGAAATAGACTTTCTCCATTTCGTGCAGCCGCGAAAACTTTGCGTCGGCAATCATAAAATGCGTGTAACCATATTGCTTGGCTTCCCGCATCAACGCTTCAACGCGAGGCGTTTCGGTCAACAGGTTTGCCGGACAATAAACCCAGCGTTCGAGCTTCTTGACGACCGCAATTTCAACTTGTTGCGTAAACGCCAAAGACGAATCAACGGCGATCGCAATCATCGCCGAAGCCAAGGCAGCAAGGGTGTTTTTCATCAATCTCAGTCCCATCGCTTAGGTCATTCGTAAATCGGAAAGAACGTGTTGAACGCTGCTTCGGCAAAGTCACCGGGATCATTGAAGCGGCGATTTTGATTCAGTCCGCTGATGGTTTTCATCTCTTCTGCCGTCAATTCAAAATCAAACAAGGCGAGATTCTCGCGTAGGCGTTCCAGGTTCGATGTCTTCGGGACAATTGCGGTGCCGCGTTGAACTCCCCATCGCAAGACAACCTGCGCGGCGGAGCGTTTGTATTTTGCCGCGATCGATTGGACAATCGGCAACGTGATCACGCCTTCGTCAGGCTTGGCCATGTTGATCGAAAAATACGACTCTGCACCCAGCGGCGAAAATCCCGTGACAGCGATGCTGGATTCTTGGCAGAATCGCAATAGCTTTTCTTGCGTCAGAAAAGGGTGAAGTTCGATTTGCAACACTGCCGGTGGGATCGTTGCATAGGACATCAAGTCGCGCAGCAGCGAAGTACCAAAATTGCTGACACCGATCTCGCGGACCAACCCTTCGCGAACTAATTCCTGCATTGCTTCCCAGGTCTCGCGGATCGGGACTAGGTCCGATTTCATGGCAGGCGACGTCGCTTTCGGATCATAAAACCAGCCCGGTGGATAGCGATGTTCAAAAGGAACAAACGCGAGCGAAATTGGGAAGTGGACGAGATACAGGTCAAGATAGTCGAACCGCAAATCGGCAAGTGACCGTTTAACGGCTTGCCGAACATGTTCGCCCCGGTGGTACGTGTTCCACAACTTCGACGTGACCCAAAGTTCATGGCGACGAACTTTGCCTGACGAAATCGCGGCGGCGAGACCTTGGCCGACTTCGGCTTCGTTTCCGTAGTCGCAGGCAGCGTCAAAGTGCCGATAACCAACGTCAATGCTTGATTGAACGACGTCGGCAGCAACCGCCCGATCGATTTTCCAGAACCCAAGCCCAACGCTTGGTACGTCAGCACCGCTGGCGAGTTTAATCTTTTCGTGACTGATGATTGACTCCTGATGAAAAATGACGGAAGGATTCGAAACGTAGGATAGGCTGCCAGTGCTTTCAACCCAAGCCTGGAAGGGTATCACATTCAGGAAATTCCGCTGCCTTGTCGTTAAACTCAGGCATATGCTCGCCCGTCCAATCGTTTTCCCAATTGAGGCTGCAAGTCCGTGAATGACGTTGCCTGAAAGAACAGACTCGGGCTCTGCGGAGCGCACTTTTGCGTGTAGACTGTTCGCTGGAGACTGTAATGACGATGCAGCTTGATTCTTCTTGTAAATATGGAACGACACATGAAACAAAACCCATTGAATTCCAATGCGACAAGGTCAGACTCCATCGCCGGGGGTGAGTTAACAGTTTCACCAAACGATGGCTCCTCGCCAAAGAACAGTCTCGATTGCGGCGCAACCAAAGCTGACGCACCGCTACATGAGCAGTATCGACGCAAGTTGTTTCTTGTGATTTTTGCAAGCGGTTGTCTTCTCGCCGGAGTCATCTCCTGGTTAGGCGGGGGATCTTGGTTGAGATGCGCTAGCTACATACTCCTCGCGGTTGCGGGGTTGATGGGTGTATGCGTGCTTTACCGATGGGTTTCCGGTCGTTTTACAGCAGGAAGTTTACTACTGGATCTTGGAAGGGCACCGAACTGGAAACAGAGCATGTTTATTGGAGCATTTGCCCCGTCGGTGATAGGGATGTTATTTATGCGTGATCACGAATACTTGGTGTCCTCGATTTTTGGGATTTTGTTGGTTCATAATTTTCTGACGGGATTCGAGAAACGTCAGCTTCGGGGAAGCGGCATTTGGAACTATCTTTATTTAGTGAAGTGGGGTGAGATCCAATCGTATTATTGGAAGCGAAGAAATTGTTTGATATTGACAACAAATCGCTCCACTTATTTTGTCCCCAATGAGGTGACCATTGTCATTCCCATCGAGCAAAGAGAGGCAGTGGACGAAGCACTGGAAAAATTCCTACCTGAAAAACTGGTTCAATCGGTTCAGTCGAGTTCTGCATCCTGAAGGGAATGGAAATCTTTTAATGAAAGCAATCATCGAACCAAAGCACTAGTTTTGTTCTTCGCCTACACACGATTAACTATCCCATGCCCCCCTCCCGCTTGCGGACGTGGCGGCCTTTCAGGGCTAGCGAGTGTGCAGCGAATGGAAAACCCGCTCCGTCCCTGAAAGGCCGGCTCTCCCTCACGGCTCGCAACAAGTGTAACGCGACCTTGAAAATGTCGGGCACGACAAAAATCTGAATCGGCGGTTTCATCAAGCACACGGAGTTCCGGCGTTGTTATACTGCGTCTACGCTTCGGTCATTGTCCCGATCCGTTCATCCTGCCTCCCGCGAAGGGTCTTTTTCATGTCGCTGAGTTCTGCAAATCGAGTGGTCGTGCTACCCGCCTTTATGCTCGCGTGTCTTCTCTCGTCCAGTGCTTTCGGAAACGTCAACGACGATGCGAAAGAGATCATCAAGCTCGGCGAGGTCTCCGGTGGTTTCGTGGTCCACCTGGGCTGCGGAACGGGCGAATTGACCGCGGCGCTGCGCATCAATGATGGGACCCAAGTCCAAGGCTTGGACCGTGACGCCGCCAACGTCGCCGCCGCTCGATCAAGATTGTTGAAGGCCGGGACGTACGGCAGCATTGCAGTCGACAGCTTGGCAGGTAACGAACTTCCCTACGTTGACAACTTCGTAAATCTGCTTGTTGCGGAAGATTTAATCGATGTGCCGATGTCAGAAGTCCTTCGTGTGCTGGTGCCCAATGGCGTGGCGCTGGTCAAGGTGAATGGCAGTTGGCAACGAACCGTAAAGCCGCGTCCAGACAACATCGACGAATGGTCTCACTATCTGCATGATGCAACGGGCAACTCGGTCGCGCATGATGACGTCGTCGCACCGCCGCGCCACCTGCAATGGGTCGGCAGCCCACGATGGTCCCGGCACCACGACCGTATGGCCAGCATGAGCGCACTGGTTTCCACCGGCGGACGGATGTTTTACATCATGGACGAAGGCAGTCGCATCTCAATTCAGCTTCCGCCGAAATGGAAATTGATTGCGCGTGATGCGTTCAACGGAACGGTGCTTTGGAAACGTGATATCGATAAATGGCAAAACCATCTTTGGCCGCTGAAGAGTGGTCCAACACAATTGTCACGCCGGTTGGTTTCGACAGGCGACACGGTCTTCGTGACCCTCGGGATCGATGAACCGCTAACGGCTATCAATGCTGCTACGGGCGAAACCATACGCACCTACGAAGGCAGCGACGCGACCGAAGAGATCATCACGACGAACAACATTTTGTTCTTGGTCGTGCGGAAAGGTGAAGCTGAGTTGGCCGATTATTCGCCGCTGCATGGGCAGGTCGGCGATCAAGCTCAAGTTCGCGATTACTTTTGGAACGAAGAACCCCGTGTGCTGATGGCCTTCGATGCCAAGTCAGGCAAAAAACTATGGGCGAAGCAAACGAAAGTTTCGCCGCTGACGCTTTCCGCCAACGATACAAATGTCTTCTTCCATGATGGCGATAAACTTGTCAGCCTAAACCAGACGACGGGCGAGATCGCCTGGGAAACGGAGCCTGTGACGCGTCGTCAATCGTTCACGTTCAACTTTGGCCCACGCTTGGTAATTCACGAGGATGTGGTGCTCTTTTCCGGCGGCGACGGGAAAATGGTCAGCATCGACACAAAATCCGGCAAAGAACTTTGGAGCTCCACCTTCCCCAACAGCGGCTATCAGTCGCCGCAAGATTTGATGGTCGTGCAAGGCTTGGTTTGGCTTGCACCATTAACAGCAGGCAAGGACAGCGGAGTCTACACCGGTCGCGACCCCAAGACTGGCGAAGTCAAACGCGAGTTTGCACCGGATGTCGATACGTATTGGTTTCATCACCGCTGCTACATTGCCAAGGGGACAGACAACTTTTTAATTCCTTCGCGAACGGGCGTCGAGTTCGTCAATCCAATCGATGAGCATTGGGATATTCACCACTGGGTTCGTGGCGGATGTTTGTACGGTGTGATGCCCTGCAATGGCTTGACCTACACGCCACCTCACGATTGCGCGTGCTATCCCGAAGCGAAGCTATACGGATTCAACGCACTAGCTCCCGTTGCGCCAACTCGTCCGATTCCCGCAGTCGTTCCCGAAGCAGGGCGACTGGAGAAGGGGCCTGCTTACACCGTTGCGCTTGGTAACCTGCCTGATCCGACTGGTGACGATTGGCCCGCGTTCCGGCATGACCCCGCGCGGAGCGGAACAACGAACAAACCGGTGCCCCCAAAGTTAAAAACGAAATGGGAACTGTCGCTCGGTGGCAACCTCACGGCCCCCGTGATTGCGGAAGGCTTGGTTTATATCGCGAAGATCGACGCTCATACTCTCCATGCAATCGATGAGGCCACCGGCAAAGAACGCTGGACCTACACGATCGGCGGTCGTATCGATTCACCTCCCACGATCCATCGCGATCGAGTCGTGTTCGGTGGCATGGATGGTTGGATCTATTGCTTAACCGCAGACGAGGGAAAGCTGATTTGGCGGTATCGCGCCGCACCGCTGGACCGTCGCACGATGGCTTATGAACAGCTTGAGTCTCTCTGGCCCGTTCATGGCAGTGCGTTGATTCACAACGATATGGTTTACTGCGTGGCGGGGCGCTCAATCTTTCTCGACGGTGGCTTACGGATGGTTCGATTGGACCTGAAGACCGGTGAGAAACTTTCGGAGACGATCATGGATGATACGAATCCAGAGACTGGCAACAACATGCAAGAAAAGGTTGCGACGTTGCAAATGCCGGTTGGCTTGCCTGACATTTTGTCTTGTGATGGTCGGCATATTTTCATGAAGTCACAGAAGTTTGACCTCGAAGGAAATCGACTTGAGATCGGTCCAAATTCCGGTGAATTCATTGCTCAGGTTGCGAAACAGCGCGGCGAAGACGCTCACATTTTCGCACCGATGGGATTCCTGGATGACACTTGGTTCCACCGCTCCTATTGGGTTCTGGGCCAGAGTTTTGCAGGTGGCCACGGTGGCTATTTCCAAGCGGGCCGATTCGCGCCATCTGGGCGATTGCTCGTCAATGGCAACGGCTACGTTTTTGGATACGGTCGTAAGCCAGAATATTTACGCTGGACAACGACGATGGAACATCAGCTATTCGCTGCCGAACCTAACCCGCCCGAGATCACCGGTGGTGGCAGTGGGAATGCAAACGGCAAGGCGAAAGGTAAAGTTGAACAAGGGCCTGTTATCGGTACTTATGCTCGCTTTCCAAAGTCGCCCAGCCTAGACCCGGTGGACAAGCCGCTGACGATCGAAGCTTGGTTCACGTCAACAAAACCAGCCGGAGTGATCGTCGCGGGAGGGGGACCAGCGGAAGGTTTTGCTATTCGTTTGGAAAACGGCAAGCCGGAGTTTCTGGTTCGATCTGGAAGCGAGTTAGGCAAAGCGATCGGCCCCAAGCCGGTGGTCGGCGGTTGGCATCATATCGTTGGTGTGCTGAACAATGACAAGAGTATGAAGCTGTTCATCGACGGCGAGTTGGTATCGACGGCAAAGGCACCGGGCTTGATTTCGAAGGATCCGGCGCAAGGGCTCGAGATCGGCGATGACATCGGTGGCTCTGTCGGTGACGGTGAATCTGAGACTAGCTTCACGGGCATCGTTGATGAGGTCAGGCTTTATTTCCTCGCGGCCAACGACGAACACGTCGCGCGCCGATTCCGCGAAGGCTCCGAGATTTCAAGCGAAGCGGTACTGGCTGTTTGCTTCGACGATGGCACGGCACGCGATGATTCCGTGAATCGAAACAACGGGACACTGGAAGGCGGCAAACAAGTTGATGGCAAGGTTGGCAACGCCATTCAGTTTTCCGCTCTAGCCGCTCGTGGCCGCCGTAACGAGGGTACCAGTGAAAAAGCACCGCAACATCAAGGCAATTCGTTGGTCAAACCGAAGTGGACCCAGGACGTGCCAATCTATGTTCGCGCCATGGTCTTGGGTGGACCAAATTTGTTCATCGTCGGTCCACCGGACATTATCAACGAAGAAGACACGTTCCAGAAATTGTCTGAGAAGGACCCAGAAGTTCAGAAGCTATTGGACGAACAGGACGCAGTGATGGACGGCAAAGACGGAGCACGGTTGCTGGCCGTTAACGTCGACTCAGGCGAAGTCGAGCACCAGCTTAGAATTGAGTCATTGCCATCGTGGGACGGCATGGCAGGAGCGAATGGGGCGCTGTTCCTGTCAACGTTAGATGGGAAATTAATCTGCTTTAGCGAATAATTGGTTATGAGGCTTGTGGTGCGTTCTTCCTTGGCAGCAAAACAACCGCGAAATTTTCATTCCTCCATTCGAATCATGATCCCAACTCGCTACGCCATCTGCCTTTCATTCATCGCCCTGGCATCCGTTGCTGCCGCGTGCAATATTCCGGTGTTTCGCTACGCTCTTGAACGTTGGCGTTCCGACGGATACGAGTTCGTAGTCGTCCATGCAGACAACCTGTCGACCGACCAATCAGCGTTTGTGGACCAGCTCGCTGCCGCATCGTCTGACGCTGGCGGCACAACGAACTTAACCGTTGTCAAAGTAGTCGATGCGAACGCAACCGTTCCGAAACTTGCTGTTCGCATTGCCATGACAGGCGGTCGCATGGTAACTCATTGGCATTGCACGCTGGATGAAGCGATGCAAACCAGATTGCTCGACTCTCCGAAGCGACGTGAACTGGCGAAGCGACTGTTGGCTGGCGATTCTGTCGTTTGGTTGATGCTGCGTTCCAGCGACGAAGCTCGTACAAAAGCAGTTCGTGATCTGCTGAAGAAATCCTTTGAAACTCTCAACGTGAAGATAAAACTGCCCGAAGGAATCGGACTACCGGGCAGTGAATTGCACAGCGAAGTGCCGCTGGTGGTCAAGTTCAGCATGATTGAAATCGAGCCCGCCGATGCGAAAGAGCAATTCCTGGTTCGTTGGCTGAGCGAGTTTCATTCCGAAGCGTTTGCCAAAGGAGAGCCGTTGCTGGTTCCGGTGTTCGGACGTGGCAGGGCGTTGGAAGTAATCCCTGCGGAGGACTTGAGCGAAAGCCTGATCGAAGACTTGACGTTGTTTCTAAGCGGTGCCTGTTCCTGCCAGGTAAAGGAACAAAATCCCGGATTTGATTTGTTGATGTCGATTGACTGGGACACCGAATTGTATGGGCCTGATGGGCTTCGACCGCCGCCTGCGAAGACGATTGATGAAACTTCAAAGCCACCGGTATTGCTGACCATTCCCACAGGAAAGCGGAAATAGATCATGAATCGAACGCTGATTGCCATTGCCGGTTCCGTCTTCTTGTTGATCGGATTGTTGTTTGTCTTGGCAAGCGGTTCGCGCGGTAGTAATACTGGCCGCAATTCAACCAGCGGAACCGCGAACTCCCTGGTGCTGTTTTGCGCCGCCAGCAATCGCGCTGTGATGGAATCGATTCGGGTTGATTACGAACAGGAGTTCGGAACAACCATTCAGATTCAGTACGGTCCATCGCAAACGTTGCTGTCGTCGATCGAAGTCAGTGGCACCGGTGATCTTTACTTACCGGCTGATGAAAGTTACATCGCGATCGGTATTAAAAAATCGCTGATCGCGGAGACGTTGCCGCTGGCGACGATGCGAGCCGTCGTTGCCGTGCCGCGCGGAAACCCTAAAGCAATTAAGACGTTTGATGACTTGCTGCGCAGCGACGTGCGTTTGGTCCAAGCGAGTCCAGAAATGGCCTCGATTGGAAAAGTTGTCAAAAAGTCGCTCCAAGCATCGGGCAAATGGGATCAGTTGGCAAAGGCCACAGTCGCGTTCCGTACCAATGTCAACGATGTCGCAAACGATCTTGTGATCGGTGCTGCCGATGCTGGCTTGGTGTACGACGCGGTTCTTAGCAGTTACAAGGACCTCGAAGCGGTAGAACTGGACGAACTCTCGACCGTGATTTCCAATGTCTCGCTCGGGATTGTGGCAAGTACGAAGCAACCGCAAGCAGCGTTGCACTTCGCCCGCTACGTCGCAGCGCGGGACCGAGGTCTACTCCACTACGAGAAGCACGGTTTCTTTATCAAAAAAGGTGACGTATGGGAGGAAACGCCGGAGTTGACTATTTTCGCTGGCTCGATGCTTCGCCCCGCAATCGATGCTACCGTCAAGGCGTTTGAGGAACGCGAGGGCATTCGTGTCTCAAGAATCTACAACGGCTGCGGTATTTTGGTCGCACAAATGAAAACGGGGCAGCATCCAGACGCGTATTTTGCTTGCGACAAAGAGTTCATGAAGCAAGTTCCTGATCTGTTTCCTGAGTCGGTTGACGTCTCACAAAATGAATTGGTGATCCTGGTTCAAAAGGGAAATCCAAAAAACATTTCGTCTCTGCAAGACTTGGGACGCAAAGGCTTGCGAGTTGGCGTTGGTCATGAGAAACAGTGTGCGATGGGCTGGTTGACTCAAAATACATTTCGCGAGGGCGGTGTTCAAAAGGAAGTCATGGAAAACGTGACGGTGCAAACACCAACCGGCGACATGCTGGTCAATCAAATGCAAACCGGTTCGCTCGATGCCGCCGTCGCTTACCTCAGCAATGCCGCCGGCGCTGGCGAGTTTTTGGACGCGATTCAAATTCAAGGCATCGAGTGCAGCGTTGCAACCCAGCCGCTGGCGATCGCCGTCGATTCGCCCCACGCTCAAACCGCAAGTCGCTTGTTTCAACGCTTGTGTTCGCCCGAGTCGCAAGCAAGCTTTGAAGCCGAAGGATTTCGCTGGAAAATCGACAGCAAGCCCAAGGATGATTCAACCGTTGGCGACTCAGCAATTGGCGACTCAGCAATTGGCAATGATGAGCAGTAGCGATGAACGGATCGGTGACGACCAAGTAAAACCCTTGGGGCAGCCGCGCCAGCGATCCGACGTACCGTTCTTTCTGGTGATGGGCGGCTTGTCGTCGTGCTTCATCCTCTTGATTGTCTTGATGCTCGCCGCTGATGTGATGTTCACATCGTTCGCGGATTTCAGAACGGCACTAGGAAAACCTGAGATTCAAGCGGCATTTAAGCTGACGCTCATGTCGTGTACGGTGGCCGCAATTCTGTCGCTCCTGGTCGCCATACCGCTGGGATATCTGTTGTCGCGATACCGATTTCCTGGCCGCTGGATCGTTGACACGTTGGTCGATATTCCGATCGTATTGCCACCGCTGGTGTTGGGCCTGAGTCTGTTGATCTTGTTTCATTTGCCGATCTTCGGCTGGGAACTTGAGCGATGGCTGCGCGACGACTTAGGTTTTGGCGTGACATATCAATGGCCAGCGGTCATCTTAGCGCAGTTCTCAGTTTCGTGTGCGTTCGCAGTGCGTACGATGCGCGTCACCTTTGATCAAATCAATCCGCGAGCGGAGGATGTCGCTAGAACACTGGGCTGCACCCGTGCACAAGCTTTTTTGTTCATCGCCGTTCCGCAAGCAGCAAGAGGCATGATTGCGGCGGTGACCGTTGCCTGGGCAAGGGCCTTGGGTGAATTCGGTCCGATTCTTGTCTTCGCCGGCGCAACACGAATGCGAACGGAAGTGCTTTCAACGACCGTCTTTCTGGAATTGAGCGTCGGTGAACTGAATTCAGCCGTGGCTGTTTCGTTGATCATGGTGATGATTGCCGCAATCGTGTTGTTGGTGTTGCGGCTACTCGGTGCAGGACCCGCAACATGATCGAGCTTCGTGAAATTTCGATTCGAGCCGGAAAATTTTCGCTAGAAAATATTTCACTGGAAATTCCATCAGGTCAATATGCCGTATTGATGGGACGAACCGGTCGTGGGAAGACAACGCTACTCGAGTCGATATGTGGCCTTAGAAAAATTGCCGGTGGACGCATCTTGATTCACGGTGTTGATGTCACAAGCTGGTCGCCGAGTGATCGTAAAATCGGATACGTTCCGCAAGACCTTGCACTGTTTCCAACGTTAACCGTTCGAGAACATTTGGCATTTGCGCTACGTCTTCGAAAACAGTCGGCCATGCAGATCAAGCAGCGAGTTGACGAACTGGCAGCGATGCTCGGAATCTTGTCTTTGCTCGATCGAGGCGTCACGCATCTCAGCGGCGGCGAATCGCAGCGAGTGGCGCTGGGGCGGGCCTTGTCGTTTCGCCCTGCGGTTTTGCTACTCGATGAACCACTGAGCGCGCTCGATGAAGCCACTCGCCATGAAATGCATTCGCTACTGCGGCAAGTGCAAAAAACAAGCCGAGTAACGATGCTCCACGTCACTCACAATTCAGCCGAAGCCGAAGCGTTAGCAGATCGCCGTTTTGTGCTCGCAGATGGCAAGATTCACCAACAAGCCGGTTGACGCGTCCGCTGGGTCAAAGTACCGCTTTCTGTGTTGGATCTAGAGTGTTCCAGATGCGGATCGCAGCAGACTTATAAGCACTAATCGCTGTGTTCGCGGAGTCGACTTGTGCTTGCTTAGCGACACGCCTCGTCAGGGGAATACGTACAATATAAGATCTTAAGACCTTGTCGGCGTAACCTTGTTGCGTCAGCAATTCGATTAGGTCAATTTCGATCTGCAACTCATCCGAATTTGGGATTCGCATTACGCGACCAACGAAATCCGTCAAGATTTCAATTTCTGCGGGCATTTCTACCGCTAGGAGTTTTCTTACTGCTTTCAGAGGATTCGTGATTGCTAAAACACGATCGTGACAGATCGCGTCGTCCTTGCTTTGCAATATGGCGACCAATTCAGGCAACACCGCGATTGCACCAGGACCGATGTCACCGAGCAACCATGCGGCCTCGGCGCGGTGCTCCAGTGTACCCGATTGTAAAAGTTGACGAAGCGACGCGACGACTTCATCGACGTTTGTCTTCATGTCGATCAATTTGCGAACTGCGAAAAGTTGCACCGTAGGGTTCACGTCGCCTAACGCCGTGCTTAACTGCTTCGCCGCAGTCGCCCCTTGAACCACGTAATAGAACGCATTCAGCGCACTAGATCGAGTCGCGGGTTCTGGGTCGTGGGCCAATCGTTCAAGCCGCTTGATTAACTTTGCTGAGACATTGCCATTTAAATACGATGCTGTTGCCGCTAGTGCAAGTACGAACTTTCCACTCGTCGCGTCAAATGGCTCCAGTTCGCCGACGATTGCTTCGACGACCAGTTGAGGATCGCGAGCCCCAAAGAATGAGTCGGCAACGTTTGATAACCGAATCGTCCCACCAGCCTAGAGCCAACGCGAGCAACATCGCCCCTGCGGCTATCAGCGCCGGCCAGCGATTGCGTTTGTTTGGTGGGAGGTCTGCGTGAGCCAGAGCGAGATTGCCTGTCAACCCTTTTCGTGATGGTTCTCGTGGCGAAGATTTTTGGTTTTGCTGACGCTGTTGTCGAACCTTGGTCGCTTCTTTAACACGAGCGGTGAGCTTGTGATTGGCGGTGAATTTTTCCAATTCGTCCGCGATCACCTGCATCGTCTGCGGACGGTTTGCTGCTGCGGGTGCCAACATGCGATCGATCCAATCGCACAACGCGACCGGTAATTCCGCTCGACGGCTTGCGATCAGTGGCGATGGCTCTGACGCAATGCGTCGAAGCTTTGAAATCAGCGGCTCGGGGGACGAGGTCGAATGCGGCGTTTGACCGGTGAGCATTTTGTAAAGGGTGGCACCGAGTCCAAAGATATCGCTGCGTTCATCAACTTGATGCGAGTCTTCTAATTGTTCCGGTGCCATATAGTCAAGCGTGCCCATCAATTGACCCACCGTCGTCAACTCATCGGCCGCTAATTGTTCGCCGACAACTCGTGCTAAACCGAGGTCGAGGACTTTGACTTCGCCGCCGGACGTGATCATCAGGTTAGACGGTTTTAAATCGCGGTGTTTGATGCCATGTTCGTGGACATAAGCCATCCCGATCGCGGCTTGACGTGCGATCTCGCACGCATCCGCCACCGGCAACGGACCGCAAAAACTGGATCAAGGCACCGCCATCAACACCGTCGTAAAGTTCCATCACCAAGAAATGGATTCCATCCACTTCACCGCCATCGGTTGCTTGAACGATTGCGGGGTGACGAAGCGAGCCCACGGCTTGCATCTCGCGTTCAAACCGCGCGACGATGGCTGAATCCCTTAACCATCAATCGGGCAGAACCTTGACAGCGACCTGGCGATTCAATCGCGCGTGACGAGCACGATAGACCAATCCCATCCCGCCCTGGGCCAGCGGTTCGATCAATTCATAGTCGCGCAGCTTTGGCAGCGTTGTTTGCGATTCGTTAGGAATCTCTGCACAATAGGTTGCGGCTCGTAGCGCTGCAAGGCGATAGGCCGACACCAGCTCGGGTTGGATAACCGGTTTTCGCAGTCCTTCGATTAGCGTATCGGATTCTCGATCCAACACGGAAACGGTCGCTTCACAAATCGCGCATGATTCGAGATGCGCGAGCACCCGCTGGGATTCCGGATCGGCTAGGTCGCCGAACAAAAACCCACGAAGTTCGTCGCGTGAATAGCAGTCGATCGCCATGATTAGGTTTGGGTTGTGAGGAATGATGAAACAGACACCCGATAACCACGCAACTGCGCGACACAAAATCGATCGCCAATGAAAATAACTTCATCGTGTGTCAGAAAGTTCCAATTTCAATCGTCGTCAGACCCGTGACTTGGCTTGACGGACACCGTTGGCGGAGAGCCCCAATGCCTGTGCAATCTCGTCGGTCGGTTTTTCTTCGACGACTGACATCCAAAACGCTTGTTAGGTTTGCGGTTCAAAATCGGCACGGATCAATTTCCTGGCGCGGTGGTAAAGGGCGCGCACGTCATCCCGCGTAACCTCAGAATTATCGTCGTCCCAACTCTCGGGCAATTGAACGAGAAGAGCAATCGCCGTATCGCCACCACGGGCTTCGAAGGGCGATCTACGGCGGTAATGGTTGCGAACTTTGTTGCGAGTGATCGTCCATGGCCAGCCTCGAAATCGGCCTTTCGCGGACGGATCAAATCGCCCGATCGCTTTAGCGACCGATGCAAAAACTTCCTGTATCACATCGGCGGCGTCGTCGTGCGACAAGCCTCCTCGACCTGCCCAAGCGAATACGAGCGGCCCACAAAGATCGACGAGTCGTTGCCATGCCGTCGCCTCGTTCGCCCGAACTCGCGCGACCAATGTCGGTGAAGTCGGAAGAGACGAATCGTCAAAAGTGGAAGGGGATTTCATGCAATTAGTCTACATCAACGAGGATCGCTTGATTGCGGCGAAGTAGAAATGCACTTGGTCAGGCTTATCGAAGGAGCAACTCCGGGAGCAGGTGGCAGGGTTGTTTTACAAGCAATTCGTTATTCATATGGACCACTCGCCGCTTGATCTATGCTGGACCTGAGCTGCAAGTTACCATTAACTTACGATTGTTTCCCACAAAATCCTACCCCTTTTGAACGCAGTGAGATCATGAACATTTTGCCAATCGCTAATTTCGCCCTCAGTTTGTCGCTCGTCTTACCATTGGCTGCCGACGCTCAAGTCTTGTCGAAGTATGGAGCTGACGTGGACTTGACTACTGCCAAGAAAATCATAGTTGCCGCAGAAGCGGAAGCGAATCAAAAAGGTTGGCCGGTGGCGATCGCAATCGTTGACACCCATGGTCTGTTAGTATCGTTCCAGCGACTCGATCAGACTCAGCATGGCAGTGTGAATGTGGCTATCGAGAAGGCTCGAACAGCGGCACTGTTTCGCCGTGAATCGAAAGTCTTTGAAGATCAGATCGCGCAAGGTGGCGTCAATTTGAAACTACTGTCACTGCCAGGCGCAT
>Ga0105044_10006128_pt1 | contig 16521 bp, 18 predicted proteins | sample MAT01_FD_78092 | JGI IMG/M metagenome (GOLD analysis project Ga0105044, IMG submission 78092) | Freshwater microbial communities from Lake Fryxell liftoff mats and glacier meltwater in Antarctica - MAT-01 | ecosystem: Environmental > Aquatic > Freshwater > Ice > Liftoff microbial mat | place... | reverse complement strand
GGCTTTCTCGCCTCGCTGGTCGACGGCGCGCTCGGCATGGGCTTCGGGCCTACCTCGTCGAGCATCCTGCTCAGCAGCGGCATCAGCCCTGCCGCGGCGTCGACCACCGTCAACCTGGCCAAGGTCGCCACGGGGCTGGTGGCCGGCGTCTCCCACTGGCGGTTCGGCAACATCGACCGGCGCCTGGTGCTTCAGCTCGCCATTCCCGGGGCGCTGGGCGCGCTCGTCGGCACGACGGTGCTCGTGAACGTCGACGGCGACGATCTCCGACCCGTCCTGGCGCTGGTCCTGTTGCTGGTGGGCCTTCGGATCCTCGTGCGGTTCAGCCAGCCGCTCCCGACTCCCAGCGTCGGAGCGGACGGTGACGTGGACACCACCATGCCGCCGTTCAACGAGCGGGGCGTGAAGGTGGCGGCGGCGACCGGCGGTGTCACCAACGGGCTGGTGGGGGCGTGGGGCCCGGTGGTGACCCCGTTCCTCCTACACCGGGGCCTGCCGCCTCGTTACGCCATCGGCTCCGTGAACACCGCCGAGGTGGCGGTGGCTGTTGTGTCGGCGGCCTCCCTGATCGGCTCCCTGGGTGGAGCCGGACTCGAGGTCGGCGTGGTGCTCGCCATGCTCACCGGCGGGATGGTCGCCGCTCCGATGGCGGCCTACGTCGTCCGCTTCCTCCCGGCTCGCCTCCTCGGGTTGGCGGTGGCGGGCCTGCTTCTCACCACCCAAGCACGAGAGCTGGTCACCTACTTCGACCTCGGCGCCAGCCGCTGGTTCGTGTACGCCGCCATCCCGCCCGTGCTCCTCGCGGCCGCGCTGCGTCCGCGCCTGTCCCGAGCGCGCCAGGCTCGGCGCGCGACGGCCGACTGAGCCTCGATCCCGGTCGGGAGGCGCACGCGTCTGTCTGACTTATCGTCACGCCATGGCTCTCGCTCCCGGTGACAAGGCTCTTGCGATCGAGCTCTCGGACCAGTCCCGCAAGACCGTGTGGCTCAAGGACTTCAAGGGTCGGAGGTTGCTGGTGTTCTTCTAGGCCGAAGGCGTCGAGGAGCTGAGTCCCGGAGCCCGGCGGCGAGCAGCGGTGCCCTGCGCTGCTCGGGTTGTTGACAACAGCCCGACGTACTGCCAATGTGATGCCATGCCTACCACGACCAAGGACGATCGGCTCCAGATCCGGGTCGACCCGGGGGAGAAGCGGCTGCTCGAGCGCGCCGCAGCGGCGTCGCACGTGTCGGTGTCCGCGTTCGTCCTGCAGTCCGCGGCGGCGGAGGCAGCGTCAGTCCTCGCGGAACGGCCGTTGATCGAGATGGGTCCTTCGGCGGCTGCCGCCTTCACAGAGGCACTCGAGGCACCCGCTGCGGTGAACGAGCGTCTTGCTGCCGCCCTGGCGCGGCCGCGGAAGTTCCGCTGGATTGACTGAGCTTCGCCGGCCGGAGCCGCTCGATCCCAAGGGTCACGACCGGTCGACCTTCGACTCTGGGGCACCTGAGCTCGATGACTGGCCCCGGCGCTACTCCACGCAGAACCGCAGGCGAAACACGGCTGCGACGTGGGTCGTCACCGACGCCACCTCGGTCGTTCAAGGCTATGTGAGCCTGTCGATGACGGGTGTGGATCGGTCGAGCTCACCGGAGGCGCTCGCGAAGCACTCGCCCGATCCGGTACCAGCTCTGCTGATCGGCCGGCTCGCCGTCGACCGGTCCGTCAGCGGCCTGGGCATCGGCACGATGCTCGTGGCCCATGTCCTCGCCAACGCGGTCGCCCTCAACGAGCAGGCTGCGTGTCGGGCCGTCGTCGTGACGGCAATCGACAACGCCGCTCGCTCCTGGTGGGAGCGACTCGGCTTCCACCCCTTCGACGTCGACGACCCGGACTCGTTCGACCTCTACCTGCCGACGACGGAGATCGCCGCCACGCTCGAGTCACTCGCTTGATGCGTCAGCGCTTCGCTCACGCGGCTGGACTGCTGGCGTCTGGCTCCGCTCGGAACGACGAGTCATCACCCATGTGGAAGTAGATCCGACCTTCCAGCGAACCATCGGGCGCAACCTTCGCCCAGCCACGTCCACTAGCCGGGTCCATCTCGTCATTGCCTTCCCAGGAGAACTCGATGCCCGGGTGGCCATCGCGGTCGACCCGGCGAGTGTCCATCCAGCCCTCCACTGCGATGAAGCGGAAGCTCCCCTGGTCGTCGGAGCGCAGCTCGATGAACGCGGGCCCGACGAGATCGATCGCCTCCCTGTCCCAGACCTCCATCTCGACGATGCGCCACCGCCCCTCGATCTGCATCCGCATAGTGTGGCCGCATGCCGCTCGAGCCAGGTGACAAGGCCCCCGACTTCACCCTCCTCGACCAGGACGGGAACTCGTTCACGTTGTCGCAGTCGCTGAAGCAGCGGAAGATGTGGCACTTCCTCTTCTTCTATCCGAAGGCGGATACACCGGGGTGCACCACGCAGGCGTGCGGGATGCGGGACATCCTCGGCGACATCGGCGACACGGCCGTGCTCGGGATCAGCCCCGACAAGCCGGCCAAGCAGGCCAAGTTCGACGAGAAGTACGGCCTCGGCTTTCCCCTGCTGGCCGACGAGGAGCACGCCGTTGCCGAGGCCTATGGCGCCTGGGGCGAGAAGTCGATGTACGGGAAGAAGTACATGGGGATCGTCCGCTCGGCGTTCCTGATCGACGAGACCGGCAAGATCCAGGAGGCGTGGCCCAAGGTGAGCCCCAAGGACACCCCCGCCAACCTCCTCAAGACCCTTGGCTGAGCTGCCGGCGCCGGCCGACGTACTGCCGCACCGGCCGCCGTTCCTGTTCGTCGACGAGCTGCTGGCCGTCGAGCTGGGGCAATCGGCCACGGGGCGTTGGCACCTCACCGGTGACGAGGCGTTCTTCGCCGGCCACTTCCCCGGGCGGCCCACGTTGCCGGGTGTGCTCATGGTGGAAGCGCTGGCTCAGGTGGGCGCCATCGCCGTCCTGCTCGAGCCACGCTATGCCGGCAAGCTCCCGCTCTTCGGGGGGATCGACGGCGTGCGCTTCCGACGCCAGGTCGAACCGGGCGAGACCCTCGACCTGCACGTCGACATGGGTCGCCTCTCCGCTCGGGCGGGCAAGGGCCACGGTCGCGCCTCGGTCGGTGGCGAGACAGCCTGCGAGGTCGACCTGCTCTTCGTCATCGTCGACGCGTGATCTCACGCGCCGGCCCTCCCGTGCGTTGACCTGACAGTGAACCCGCCGCCCTTCCAACACCTCCTCGACGCTCACAGCGCCGTCCTGCATCGCTTCTGCCTGGCTCAGGCCGGCCCGCATCACGGGCCGGACTGCTTCCAGGACACGGTGGTGTCGGCCTTGCGGGCCTACCCGGATCTGACGGATGCCCGGAACCTCCGGGGGTGGCTGTTCACCATCGCCCACCACAAGGTGCTCGACCACCACCGAGCCACGACACGGCGACCGGTGCCGGTGCCCGACGTGCCCGACCGGGTCAGCTCAGACGGTCCGGTCGTCGACGACGACCTGTGGGTCGCCGTGGGTCGGCTGCCCGAGAAGCAACGCGGCGCGATTGCGCTCCGCTACCTGGGCGATCTTCCGTACGCCGACATCGGCGCGGTGCTCGGCTGCTCCGATGCCGCGGCCCGCCAGAACGTGCGGGCCGGCCTCGCCGCGCTCCGCCAGGAGGTATCCCCACGATGACCACCGACTCCCTCGAGACCGCGCTGCGCGGCTCGTCCACTGATCCCACGGCCGACCTGGCCGCCGCCCTGGCCAGGGCCGATGCCGAGGGACTGGTCGACGTGGCCTACGCCCAGACGGACAGCCCCATCGGCCCGCTCCTCGTGGCGGCCACTCCGGCCGGCCTCGTGCGGCTCGCCTTCCAGCGAGAGGCGCGGGATGACGTGCTGGAGGAGCTCGCCGAACGCATCAGCCCTCGGGTCATCGAGGCCCCCGCCCGGGTGGACGAGATCCGCCGCGAGCTGGATGAGTACTTCGACGGCCGCCGTGACCACTTCGACCTACTGCTCGACTGGCGCCTCTCGTCGGGCTTCCGCCGCACCGTCCTCGAGACGCTCTACGCCCACGTCGCCATCGGCCACACCGTCAGCTACCTCGAGCTGGCCACCATGGTCGGCAACCCCAAGGCCAGCCGCGCCGTCGGCACTGCCATGGCCACCAACCCGATTCCGGTGGTGGTCCCGTGCCACCGCGTGCTCCGCACCGGCGGCCAGCTCGGCGGCTACGGCGGGGGGCTCCCCGCCAAGGTCCGCCTCCTGGAGCTCGAAGCCGGCGACCAGACCCTGTTCTGACCCCTGCCCGGCTCCCGAACTTGCGACAAAACGCGTCGCAAGACGACAGGAATTGTCGCAAGTTCGGGTAGCCCCCGAACTTGCGACAAAACGCGTCGCAGGACGACAGGAATTGTCGCAAGTTCGGGTCCTTGCGTGGACCTACGCGGGCGCGAGGACGAGGGTGCCGTTGTGGCCGCCGAACCCGAAGCTGTTCGACAGCGTGGGGCCCGGCGTCCAGGGGCGGGCTTCGCCCATGACGAGGTCGATCTCGGGGAGGTCGGGGTCGACGGCGGTGGTGACCGCAGTGGGGGGGATGAGGCACCGGCGCATCGACTCGATGACGGCCACCGCCTCGATGGCACCGGCGGCGCCAAGCGAGTGGCCGGTGACGCCCTTGATGGACGTGACAGGCGGACCCGGCGAGCCGAACAGCTTGGTCATGGCCTCGGCCTCCGCAGCGTCGTTGAGCGGGGTGGACGTGCCGTGGGCGTTGACGTGGGTGACGTCGACGGCGGTGAGCCCGCTGGCCGCCAGCGCGATCTCCATGCACGCCAGCGCGCCGCGCCCGCCCGGGGCCGGAGCGGTGATGTGATGGGCGTCGGCGGTGGAGGCGCCGCCGAGCACCTCGGCCAGGATCGTGGCCCCGCGAGCTTCGGCGACGTCCCACGCCTCCAGGATGAGCACGGCGGACCCCTCGGCGATCACGAAGCCATCGCGCGTGGCGGAGAACGGCTCGGAGACGTGGCGCGACGACATCGCCGTCATGTTGGTGAACCCGGCCAGCCCCACGGGGGTCATGGCCGCCTCCGAACCGCCCGCGGCAACCACGTCGCACCGGCCACTGGCCACCCACATGGCGGCGTCGACCAGGGCATGGGTGCCGGCCGCGCAGGCGGTGCTCACCGTCTGGCACGGGCCCTGCCAGCCCCATCGCATCGAGACGGTGGCGCTCGGGGCGTTCGGCATCATCATCGGCACCAGGAACGGCGACACCCGGCGGGCGCCCTTCTCGGCGTAGAGCGTGATCTGTTCCTCGAGCGTGCCGATCCCGCCGATGCCGGTGGCGATGAGCACACCCCGACGCAGCGGGTCGACGTCGACGGTGCCGGCCTGGGCGAGGGCTTGGGTGGCGGCCGCCAGCGCGAGCTGCGTGACGCGGTCCGCTCGTCGCGACTCCTTCGGGTTGTCGAACACCGACGCCGGATCGAAGTCGTGCACGCGCCGCTCGCCCTCGGGCGGCGCCGCGTTGAGACCCTGCCAGAAGGCATCGACGCCGGTGCCGCACGAGGACACGACACCGAGGCCGGTGACCGCGACCCGCCGCAGCTCCACCATGGCTAGGACGCTGCCCCGAGCTTGCTCTCGACCATCGTGAAGGCCTGCCCGACCGTCCTGATGTTCTCGAGCTCGTCCTCCTCGACCGTGATGTCGAACTCGTCCTCGAGGGCCATCACGAGCTCGGCGAGGTCGAGGCTGTCGGCATCGAGGTCGTCGGCGAAGCTGGCTTCCTTGGTGACCGTGTCGGCCTCGACGGCCAGCACCTGCACGGCCAGGGCCTGGAACCGCTCGAAGGTGTCGCTCATGGTTGGTCTCCTGTGATCGGGGGGGTGGATGAAGGGTCAGAACCCCATCCCGAGGCCACCGTCCACAGGGACGACGGCACCGGTGATGAAGGCGGCGGAGTCGGACGCGAGGAAGGCGACCGTAGCGGCCACCTCGTCGGGCGTGCCGATGCGGCCGACGGGGACGACTCCGGCGAGGGCGGCCCGCTTGTCGTCGGGGAGGGCGCTCAGCATGTCGGTGTCGATGGGCCCGGGGGCCACCACGTTGGCGGTGATGCCACGAGGCCCGTACTCACGGGCGATGGAACGAGCCAAGCCGATGAGGCCGGCCTTGGATGCGGCGTAGTTCGCCTGCCCCGGGGCGCCCACGTAGGCGCCGACGGACGACACGATCACGAGGCGTCCCCAGCGGGCCTTCATCATCCCCGGCACCACCCGCTTGGCCATTCGCCACGTGGCCGTGAGGTTGGTGTCGATCACGGCGCAGAAGTCGGCCTCGGACATGCGCACGAGCAGGCTGTCGCGCGTGATGCCGGCGTTGGCGACGAGCACCTCCACCGGGCCGAGCTGCGCCTCTACTTCACCGACGGCGGCGTCCACCTGCGAGGGGTCGGTGACGTCGCAGGCCAGGGTGAGGAGGTCGGGTTCGTGCACCGGCGTGGACGACGAGGTGACCGCGACACGGTGACCCTGCGCGGCGAACCGGCGCGCGCAGGCCAGGCCGATGCCTCTACTGCCTCCGGTGACGAGGATCGTGCGAGCGGGTCCGTCGGTCATCTGGCCCATTCGATCACGGCGGAGGCCCAGGACATCCCGGCGCCGAAGCCGACGAGAAGCACCCGGTCGCCGGGGGCCAGCCGGCCCGCGTCGGCCGCCTCGGCCAGCGCGAGGGGAATGGACGCAGCCGACGTGTTCCCGGTGGTGGCGAGGTTGCTCACCGTGCGGTCCTCGCTGATGCCGAGCCGCGCGCAGGCGGCCGTGATGATGCGGGTGTTGGCCTGATGCGGCACGAACAGCGCGAGGTCATCGGCGCTGACGTCGGCCTCCGTGAGGGCGCGCTGGGCGGAGTCGACCATCATCCGCACCGCGCGGCGGAACACCTCCTGCCCGTCCATCTCGATCGTGCCGCCCACCTCCGCGTGGAGGATGTGCCGGAGCGATCCGTCTGATCCGAGGTCGAAGCCCAGCACGCGTCCCGGGCCCTCGCCCCGTTCGAGCACGACGGCGCCTGCGCCGTCGCCGAAGAGGATCGCGGTGCCGCGATCGTCCCAGTCCACGATCCGCGACATGGTCTCCGAACCGATGAGCAGCACCCGCTGGAGGCCGGCCCGCAGGAATCCGTCGGCGGCCACGAGCCCATAGACGAAGCCTGAACAGGCGGCGTTGAGATCGACGGCGCCGCCCCGCACCCCGAGCTCGTGCTGGATGACGCTGGCGCTGGCCGGCATCGACTCGTCGGGGGTGGAGGTGCACAGCACCACGAGGTCGATGTCGTCGCCCGTGACACCGGCCCGCGCCATGGCTCGCTGGCCGGCCTCCACGCCGAGCCCGGTGGTGGTGCCCCCGATCCGGCGCTCCCGGATGCCGGTGCGTTCGAGGATCCACTCATCGCTCGTGTCGAGGGTGTGCCCGAGATCGGCGTTGGTGACGACCTTGTCGGGCAGGGCGCTGCCCCAGCCGGTGATGCGAGCGCTCGACGATGCCACTGCGCTCATCATGCTGGATCGCCCCCGCCGATCGGCGCGTGGAACGCGATCTTCATGCAGTGCGCAGCCAGGCCACCGGCTGGCTGCGGGTGAGGCGCTCGCCGGCGACCGCCAGGAGCCCCTTCACGGTGCCGCGGAACGGCGAGCGGACCTCGTGGCCGGCGACGTGGCCGACGATGCGGCCGCGCTCGATGTGCTGGCCCTCGACGACGTCGGCGGCGGGCACGAACAGACCAGCGGCCGGGCTGACGACCAACCGCTCGGAGGCGAAGAGGTGCTCACCATCGTGGTGGTCGAGGGACCCGACCGCGGTGGCCACCTCGACGATGGTGTCGAGATCGCCGGGTTCGGCAGCCGCCTTGGCGGTGCCATCGGGGGCGGCGCGCCGAGCCAGGCCTGTGAGCACCGAGCCGGGACCGAGCTCCACGAACGCCGTGATGCCGTCGGCCACCATGCGCTCGAGCGTCTGACGCCACCGCACCGGAGCCGTGAGCTGAGCGTCGAGCAGGTGGGCCCACTGATCGGCGTGCTGATGGGGGAGGCCGTCGACGTTGGCGATCACCGGCACCTCGGCGTTGGCGAACGCGGTGGCGGCCAGCGCGGCGCGCAGGCGTTCGGCGGCGGGCGCCATGAAGGGGGTGTGGAACGCGCCGCCGACCGAGAGGGGGAGCACCTTGCGAGCGCCGAGCTCCTTGGCGATGAGGGTGGCTTCCGCTATCGCCTCGGCGTCGCCGGAGATGACGACCTGGCCGGCGCCGTTGGTGTTCGCCACCCACACGTCACCACCGGCGCGGGCGCACGCCTCGATCACGAGGTCGTCGTCGGCGCCGAGCACCGCGGCCATCGTGCCGGGACGGGCATCCGCGGCGGCCTGCATGGCAGCGGCCCGTTCGGTCACGAGCCGTATCCCGTCGGTGAGCGACAGGGCGCCGACCGCGGTGAGGGCGGAGTACTCGCCGAGGCTGTGCCCAGCGACCACCCGGCCCCGCACGCCGAGCGCCCGCACGGCGTCGTGGACCACGAGGCTCAGCACGTAGGTGGAGAGCTGCGCGTTCTCGGTACGGCGGAGCTCCTCGGCGTCAGCGTCGAGGAGGAGGGCGGCGACGTCGCGACCGCTCGCCTCCGAGGCGATGGCGACGAGCGCCCAGGACGGATGGTCGATCCACGCCCGGCCCATGCCGGGTTGCTGGGATCCCTGACCGGGGAAGGTGAAGGCGAGCATTGGCGGTCCGACTGCTCCGACGCGCGCAGCGTTTCACGATCCGATCAAGTTTCGGTCGGGTAACACCGTGCCCGGTACGCTCGACGCCCACGCCCGGATGGTGGAATGGCATACACGGCGCACTCAAACTGCGCTGCCCGTAAGGGCTTGCGGGTTCAAATCCCGCTCCGGGCACCACGTCGCGGCGCAGGAGTCAGTGCGCGCGACCCTCGGCGAGGGCCGCCAGGGCCGACGGCGCGTCGGTGAGCTCGTCGATGGGGACCGGCAGCGCCAGCGACCAGTTCGAGCGCTCGAGGGTGGTTCCGGGCACGTTCGGCCGGGGGCCCATGCCCATGACGTCCTCGAGCGTGGCCAGCACGAGGGCGGCTGGGGCCTGGCCCAGCCGACGGTGCACCTCGTCGACGACGGCGACGGAGTGGGTGAGGGAGGGATCCGGGAGGAGCGCGGACAGCCGTCGGTGCACCTGGGCCGCAATCTCGGGCGGTGTCGGTCGGCCGAGGGACACCAGCTCGGCCTGGTCGGTTCCCGACCACTCACCCACGAGCGTGGGGAGGTCGTGGGTCGTGACCATGCCGACCGATTGGTAGGGGTAGGCCTCGGGCGGGCTGTCCTCGAACCACACCACGCGGGTGGACAGGATGCCTGTGCGGGCCAGCTCCTCGCGGAACCCTGGCTCCACGGTGCCAAGGTCCTCCCCGACGACGATCGCCTCGGCCCGGGCACTTTCGAGGGCGAGCACCTCGAACAGCTCTCGGCCGGCGAAGTGCACGTAGGCACCCTCCTGTGGGCTGGCGCCGTCCGGGATCCAGAACAGCCGGGCCAGGCCCATCACGTGGTCGACGCGGAGGCCGCCACCCTGCACGAGGGCAGAGCGAAGCAGCTCGGCCAGCGGCCGGTAGCCAGCGTCCCGGAGGCGCCAGGGGATGAACGGAGGAAGGCCCCACTGCTGCCCGTCGGGCGCGAAGTCGTCAGGGGGCGCGCCAATGTTCACCCCTTCGGCCAGGAGGTCCTGCCAGAGCCACGCGTCGGCACCATCAGGATCCGCACCGATGGCGAGGTCCTGCATCAGGCGCACTCCCTGCGCCGTTGCGGCATGCAGCTGGTCGTCGAGGAGGAGCTGGAGCCAGGCGTGGAGGGCGATGCGATCGGCGAGGGGTCCGGCGGCGGCGGTCGCCACTGCCGGGGCGTGGGGGTGTCGGAGCTCCATAGGCCACGAGCGCCAGTGCGCGCCGTGTCGCTCGGCCAAGGCGCAGAAGCGCGCCCATCCTTCGAGGGACGCGCCGTGCGCCGCTCGGAACCGAGCGAGGTCGCTGGTTCGCCGCTCGCGTTCCTGGGCCCAGAGCTGTTCGAGGGCCGCTCGCTTCAGCGTCCACACCCGGTCGCGGTCGACCACCCGTTCGGCGAGGAGCGACTGGGCCTCGCGTTCCAGTGGGCCAGCGTCCGGGAGACCCAACGGGCGCAGATCGATCAGCAGCGGGTTCCGCCAGCGACGACTCGAAGGCGAGTAGGGGCTCGCCGGCACTGGCGCGATCGGCGTCGGCGCGTGCAACGGGCTGAGGGCCAGGGCCCGACCGCCCTGGGCGCTCACCCATCGGGCGACGGTGGCCACGTCGCCAAGGTCGCCGATCCCCCAGCTCGTCGTGGAGCGAGTGGTGGGAACCTGCATCGTGACGCCCCACTCCCGCAGGTCGTCGGGCAGGTGGCATCGCCCCGGGCTGACGATCAGGTTGGTGATCGGTCCACCATCGAGCGGGGTGAGCTCGTGGATCCCGAGCGGGAGATCGACGGGCAGGCGGTCCACCTCCCCGACATCGTCGCCCTGCTCCAATCGGAGGTGACATCGGGCATGGAGCCCATCGGTCGCGCCGGGTCGCACCACCCAGATCGGATGGGCCGCGTCGGGATCGCCCATGGCCGCCCGCAGGGCAGAGATGGTGGCGTCGGGCACGCGATGCCAGGTGCCGGCGGTGTCGACCCATTCGTGATCGATGCCCCACCGGTCGGTGGTGGTCACGGCCCCTGACCGGAGCGCTCGGCCACGAACTCCTCGACCTCAGCGATCGCCAGCGAGCCGCAGACGCGCTTCGATCGCCAGGCGGTGGCCACGATGGTGTCGGGGAGGTCGGAACCGGGGGCGACCACGACGCGGTCGCCGGCGAGGGCCTCCAGCGCGACCCGGTCGGAGCGGGACAGCTCGGGGGAGTACTGCAGGAGGACGTCGCCTCGCTCGAGGATGCCAACCTGCACCGGCCGGCTTAGAGGCCCGTCGACCACGCCGGTGTCGGGAGGGCTGGGCTTGTGGGGTCCCGAGGTGGGGGGATCCGAGGTGTACTCCACGGGCAGGTCGTCGTCGATGATGTGCACGAGGTACGCGGGGTCGAGGGCCTCGCGCGTGATGGGGCCGCAACCACCATCGGAATCGGCGCCGCTGGTGCATCCAGGCAGCGCTCCGACGGCCAGCGCGACCAACACCGTCGGGCGCCGAAGGATGCGCATCCATGCCATCCGTGCAGGATGTCAGATCGGAGCGGGGGCTCGGCCAGGGGTACGCTGCGACCCATGTCACGGTCCCTCGTCGAGCGACGTCTGTCGGAGCTGGGCACACGCCTGCGCCAGCTCCGCGAGGAGCTGGCCGTGTCCGAGGAGCAGCTCGGCCACCTGGCGGAGGCCGCGGACGACGCCCGGCTCCGGTCGCTGGTGTCCGAGACTCCGGTCGCCGACCGTGAGCACCAGGACGCCCAACGCCACGCCGACGCCATGCACCGCCACCGGGCCGACCTCGTCGAGCAGATCGACCGGCTCGAGAAAGGCCAGGACGATCTGCTCGATCGTCTTCTCGCGGAGACGAAGCAGTGAACCAACATCGCCGACCTCCCGCAGTGAAAGGACCCCGACGGTGAGCACCCGCGTCGTCATCGCTGAAGACGAGGCCATCATCCGCCTTGACCTGAAGGAGACCCTCGAAGAGGAGGGTTACGAGGTCGTGGGAGAGACAGGCCGCGGCGACGAAGCCGTGCAGCTCGTGCGCGACCTCTCGCCCGATCTCGCCATCCTCGACATCAAGATGCCCGGCCTCGACGGCCTGGCCGCGGCTCGCGAGATCAGTGCCGACCGGCGGGCGGCCGTGCTGATCCTCACGGCCTTCTCGCAGCGCGACCTGATCGAGCAGGCTCGCGACGCGGGAGCGTTGGCCTACCTCGTGAAGCCCTTCCAGCGGTCCGAGCTGATCCCCGCCGTCGAGGTGGCGCTCGGTCGGTTCCGGGAGATCCAGGCCCTTTTCGACCAGAACGCCAGCCTCGAGGAGCAGCTCGAGACTCGCAAGGTCGTGGACCGCGCCAAGGGCCTCCTCATGGACAACCACGGCCTGAGCGAATCCGAGGCCTTCTCCTGGGTGCAGAAGCGGGCGATGCAGGACCGTCGCACGATGCGGGTGGTCGCGGACGACGTGATCTCGGGCGACCTGTCGCCCGAGCGCTAGGCCTCGGTGGCCGGACGCACCGTCCTTCTCATCGACGGCAACTCGCTCACCTATCGCGCCTTCTTCGCTCTCCCCACCGACCTCGCCACCGCATCGGGCCAGGTCACGAACGCGGTCTTCGGCTTCACCTCCATGCTGGTGAACCTGCTGCGCGATCACCACCCGGACGTGATCGTGGTCGCCCTCGATCGGCCCGAGCCCACCTTCCGGCACGAGCGGCTCGACACCTACAAGGCGAACCGCGAGTCCGCCCCCGACATCCTCCGTCAGCAGATGGGGCTTGTCCGTGAGGTGGTGGAGTCGCTCGGGATCCCGATCATGGAGGTGGTGGGGTTCGAGGCCGACGACGTCATCGCCACCCTGGCCACCGAGGGCCGGGACGCCGGGGACGACGTGATCGTCGTCACCGGCGACCGCGACAGCTACCAGCTGGTCGAGGATCCGTACGTCAAGGTCCTCTACAACAAGCGTGGCGTGTCCGACTACGCCCTCTACGACGAAGCGGGGATCGCGGAGCGCACCGGGGTGCCGCCGGCCCTCTACCCGCAGTACGCCGCCCTCCGCGGCGACCCGTCCGACAACCTGCCCGGTGTGCCCGGCGTGGGGGAGAAGACGGCGGCCAAGCTGATCATGGCCTACGGCGGCCTGGACGGGATCTTCCTGCACCTCGACGACCAGACCCCCAAGCTGCGCGAGAACCTCGCCACCCACGAGGCCAACGCCCGCCAGAACCTCGAGATGATGATCCTCGTCCGAGATGTAGCGCTGGACCATGCGCTCGCCGACCTCGCCTTCGACCCCGCGGCCATCGATGTCGACGAAGTGCGGCGGCTCTTCGAGTTCCTCGAGTTCAACACGCTGTTCGACCGCCTGGCCGCCGCCCTCGACACCGACCTCGGGCCGTCGACGGCCGAGGCCACCGTGCTGGAGGCCGAGGTGGAGGTTCTGACCACCCCCGAGGCGACGGTGACGGCGCTGGCCGCCCTCGCCCAGGGGTCGGCACCCCTCGCCCTGGCCGCCGCCTGGGCTGGCGAGGAAGGGCGATCCCCGTTGGAGGGGCTCGCTCTCGTGCGCGACGGGGCGAGCGGCGACGTCGTCTGGCTCCCGGGGGAGCACCTTCGCCATCCGAGCGTGCGCGAGGCCATGGCGGCGCTGGCGGCGCTCGGCGGCCGCTCGCTCGCCGCCCACCAGGCGAAGCCGATCGTGCGAGCCCTCACCAGCCTCGACATCGACGTGCGCAGCCTCGCCATCGACTCAGCCCTCGCGGCCTACCTCCTCGATCCGGCGGAGAGCCGGTACCTCCTGGAGGAGCTCGCCCTTCGCTACGCCGGCGCCCGCGTCCCCGAGGGGGATGCGGCCGCCGACGGGCAGCTCGACCTCGATGGCTCCTCCACTCCGGGCTCGATGATCGCGGCGCGGCGTGCGCTGGCCGTCGACCGGCTGGTCGCGCCGCTGTTCGCCGCCCTCGACGCGCAGGGCCTACGGGCGCTGCACGACGACATCGAGGTGCCGCTCGTCGGCGTGCTCGCCCGCATGGAAGACATTGGCGTGGGGGTCGACCGGGTGGAGCTGCAGCGCCTGCGCGATCGCCTCGTGGCCGACGTGGAGCGCCACCGAGCCTCGATCGTCGAGGCGGCGGGGCACGAGTTCAACGTCAACTCCACGCTCCAGCTCCGGGAGGTCCTGTTCGACGAGCTGGGGCTGGCCCCGCAGAAGAAGACGAAGACGGGCTTCTCCACCGACGCGGCGAGCCTCGAGAAGCTGGCCGGGCAGCACCCGATCATCGAGCACCTCTTGGCCTACCGCGAGGTGGAGAAGCTGCGGTCCACCTACGGCGACGGGCTCCTCCAGGAGGTGGGTCCCGACGGCCGCATCCACGCCACGTTCAACCAGACGGTGGCCCGCACCGGGCGCTTGTCATCCGATCAGCCGAACCTCCACAACATCCCCGTGCGTTCCGAGCTCGGTCGCGAGTTCCGCAAGGCCTTCGTGCCGGCGGAGGGCTACGAGCTCCTCGTGGCCGACTACAACCAGATCGAGCTGCGCTGCATCGCCCATCTCGCCGAGGACCCCGGGCTGATCGAGAGCTTCGAGTCCGGCCGGGACATCCACTCCGAGACGGCCTCGCGCATCTTCGCCGTGGAGGCCACAGCCGTGACGATCGAGATGCGCTCGAAGGCGAAGATGGTCTCCTACGGGCTCGCCTACGGCATGGAGGCCTACGGTCTGGCCCAGAGGCTCAACATCCCCACCGAGGAGGCGGCGGTCATCCTCGATGCGTACTTCACGGCCTTCCCCGCCGTGCGGGCGTACATGGATCACACCGTGGCCGAGGCACGCGAGCGGGGCTACACCGAGACGCTGTTCGGTCGGCGCCGACAGATCCCGGAGCTGGCGTCGTCGAACTTCCGGATTCGCCAGGCCGGTGAGCGTCAGGCCATGAACGCCGGCATTCAGGGCCTGGCCGCTGACATCTTCAAGGTGGCGCTGGTCCGGCTCGACGACCGCCTGGCGGCCGACGGGGTTGACAGCCGGCTGATCCTTCAAGTGCACGACGAAGTGCTGCTCGAGGTTCCTCCGGACGCCGTGGAGAGTGCGGGGGCGCTGGTGGTCGAGGTCATGGCAGGGGCGGCGGTGCTGGTGGTTCCCCTGGAGGTCAACCTGTCGGTGGGAGCGAGTTGGGCGGCGGCCAAGGGCTGAGCCCGGGCCGAGGTCGAGGACAAGGAGACGAGATGGCTGGATCCAGAAAGTTCGACAAGCGGGGGAGCGGCCCCATGTTCTGGCTGCTGCTCGCGACGGTGGTGTTCGCGCTGTACTCCGCGTCGGTGGCGGCGCTGACGGCGGAGGACTGCGGCGAAGGGACCACGCAGACATGGAACATCCTCCCGCCGGGCTGGGAGTGCTCCAACCGTCTCCCCGGATACAGGTGAGTCGGGCGGGTGTCGGTGCCTAGCCCGGGATGAGGCGTCGATCGACACGCCGGAGCTGCTCCTCGTGGCCTCTCGGCCGTGACCTGGCGGGGGGTGCAGGTGTACTCTCACCGGCGCGTTGTGGCGTCGCGCCCCGCGCGCCCTCGATTCCCGTCCCCTACTCCTGAAGGCCCCCTCCCTTGTCCGACGACACCCTGACCTACGAGCCCAACCCCGAAGCCACCGATGAGGCCCCCGGCGCTCCGTCGACCTTCGGCACCTTCGCCGAGGACGGCACCTACACCCCGCGACAGATCACCGATGACGATCTGGCCGGCGGGTTCGAGGCGGCCATCGACGGCACGCTCGTGTCGGTCGAGGACGGCCAGCTCGTGGAAGGCACGGTGGTCAAGGTCGACCGCGACGAAGTCCTCCTGGACATCGGCTACAAGTCCGAGGGCGTGATCCCCAGCCGTGAGCTGTCGATCCGCAACGACGTCGACCCCAACGAGATCGTGTCGCTCGGCGACAAGATCGAGGCGCTCGTCCTCACCAAGGAGGACAAGGAGGGTCGGCTCGTCCTGTCCAAGAAGCGGGCCCAGTACGAGCGGGCCTGGGGCGACATCGAGCGCATCAAGGAAGAAGACGGCGTGGTCATCGGCCCCGTCATCGAGGTCGTCAAGGGCGGTCTCATCCTCGACATCGGCCTGCGGGGCTTCCTGCCGGCCTCCCTGGTGGAGCTTCGGCGGGTCCGCGACCTCCAGCCCTACGTCGGCAAGACGATCGAAGCGAAGATCATCGAGCTCGACAAGAACCGCAACAACGTCGTGCTGTCCCGCAGGGCCTGGCTCGAGGAGACGCAGAAGGAGCAGCGCGAGGACTTCCTGGCCAACCTGAAGCCGGGCGAGGTCCGCAGCGGTGTCGTGTCCAGCGTCGTGAACTTCGGCGCCTTCGTCGACCTCGGCGGCATGGACGGCCTCATCCACGTGTCCGAGCTGTCCTGGAAGCACGTCGACCACCCCGGCTCCGTCGTCGCCGTGGGCGACGAGGTCACCGTGCAGGTACTCGACGTCGACCTCGACCGGGAGCGCATCAGCCTCTCGCTCAAGGCCACGCAGCAGGATCCGTGGCAGGAGTTCGCCACGTCGCACAAGATCGGCGAGCTGGTCTACGGCCGGGTCACCAAGCTCGTGCCGTTCGGTTCGTTCGTCCAGGTGGGCGAGGGCATCGAAGGTCTGGTGCACATCTCCGAGATGTCTGCTCACCACGTCGACCTGCCCGAGCAGGTCGTCACCCCCGGCGAGGAGCTGTGGGTGAAGATCATCGATCTCGACCTGCAGCGCCGGCGGATCAGCCTCTCGATC
>Ga0105044_10006127_pt1 | contig 16524 bp, 17 predicted proteins | sample MAT01_FD_78092 | JGI IMG/M metagenome (GOLD analysis project Ga0105044, IMG submission 78092) | Freshwater microbial communities from Lake Fryxell liftoff mats and glacier meltwater in Antarctica - MAT-01 | ecosystem: Environmental > Aquatic > Freshwater > Ice > Liftoff microbial mat | place... | reverse complement strand
GCCAAGGGCATCTCCAAGCCGGTAGTGGCCTCACTGGCCGGCGACGTCGAGGTGGAGGAAGCCGCGGAATACCTGTACGACCACGGCATCCCGGCCTACGCATATTCGACCGAAATCCCGGTGGCGGTGCTCGGCGCCAAGTACCAGTGGGCGCGCGGCGCCGGCCTCATCAAGTAGTTTTAGTATGAGCGGCGCCGGGCCGCCCCAAGCCGCTCGCCCCCCCGGGGGGGAGGGGCGCGTAGCGCCCGTCGGGGGGGAGCCCTCCAGCGGCGCCGGGCCGCCCCAAGCCGCTCGCCCCCCTGGGGGGGAGGGGCGCGTAGCGCCCGTCGGGGGGGAGTCCCCCCTCTGCGGTCCCTGGAATCCGGGCATCACTTCGCGCATTCCGCGCGAGGTGATGCCCTTTGCGACGATCTTCCGTCCAGAGAACGTCTCCAGCACCATCGCCGGTGCGGAGGAACTGCGCGACCTCACCGGATTCGACGTGACCGAACTGGTGGCGTTCCGGCCGCAGCGGCTGGCATTGCATGAACTGTTGATTCGCGTCACCGCCGATTTGTCGGTCTCGTCGGGCACGACAGTTGCAGACCTCGGCATCAATTTCCGGCAGATGGTCGGCACGATTCTGGCCAATCATGTGGATGCAAAGATGCCGACCATCGTTGCCGCGTTCAATGCCACGCGGCAGCGGTTGGCGAATTTTATCCGTGCAGAGGTCGATATATGTCTGTTCGCCTCCGCCACACCTGTGTCGCCACCTGCGCGTCGTTTCTTCGGCTTGCTGCACGCGTCACCGGCGGTGACGCGTGCGCCGGAACCGATGTCACCCGATGCCGTCGTGCGCCTGTGGGAACAACGTGCCAACGACGCCGGCGACCCGCTGCACCGCGCGGCCTTTCGGGCGATGGCCCGTGTGGTCGCGGCATTGCTCAGCCGACACGGTGAGCTCTGGGGCACGACCGAATTGATCACTGCTGTTGCCACTGATCTTGCCTGCAATGATTTCGGCAGTGAGGAAATCGGCCGCCTGCTCGATCCGATCGTGCGCAATGCCGCACGGCGCGAGCGCTACGCGTTGCTGCCGCCGCAGCCGCAGCCGGTGATCATGAACACCAAGGGCGCATCGGCGGCCGGCAAAAGCACGATGCGACCGGAGCAGAAGATGCTGGCGAAGCGTGTCGGTGTGGCGTGGGATGACTTTGCGCTGATCAGCCCCGACATCTGGCGCAAGCAGCTTCTTGACTACAGCTCACTTGGCGATGCTTACAAGTACGGCGGCGCGTGCACCGGCGATGAGTTGCACATCATCGACCAGAAGCTTGATCGGTACATGGCACGCAAGGCACATGACCACGGCACGACGCATCTGCTGATCGACCGCTTCCGTTTCGACAGTTTTGCGCCGGACTCGGCCGAGGCGGGCAGCAATCTGCTGACTCGTTTCGGTCACACCGTCTACATGTTCTTCATGCTGACGCCGCCGGCAGCGATCGTGGAACGTGCATGGCAGCGTGGCCTCGATGTGGGCCGCTACAAGGCCGTTGACGATCTGCTGGCGCACAACAACGATGCCTATGCAGGTATGCCAGAGCTGTTTTTCACGTGGGCACTGCGCAATGACAAAGAGGTGCATTGCGAATTTCTGGACAACACTGTGCCCTTTGGCGAGCGACCGCGCACTGCGGCATTTGGCTGGAACGGAGAACTCAATGTGCTCGACGTGAAAGCGATGCTCGACATCGAGCGCTTCCGCAAGGTGAATGTCGACGCGACGCAACCGGAAGCCCTGTATCTGGATCCTGAGGTGTTGACGCCAGCGCGAAACACGGCGTTCCTGATGGCATGTGCGCGGCGCTTGCGGACCCTCAATTTTGTCGACCGCGACACCGGGCGGATCTATCTGCGCGTCGAGGCCGGGGTGCCGCGCTGGGCTGATGCACCCATGCTGGCGCAGGTAATGACGGACGGCGACGTTCGCGCAGGAATCGCCGCAGTGGCACCGACGGCGATCGATGGGCGACTGCCGTCACCCCCGGAACCGGTTGTGCTGCAGGATCTGCTCGGTGCTGAACGCATCCATACGCTGGGCCGCTGGGGGCCTCAACATCACGCAGCTGCAATGTAGGCGGGGCTTCAGCCTCGCAGCGAAATCGCGGCGTCGACCCCGCGAAGCCGACGCCCCGCCTACAAACTTCCCGGCTTGCGGCTGAACATCTCCCGCAATACCGTCTTCTGCACCTTGCCCATCGCATTGCGTGGTAACGCGTCGACGATATGCACGTGTTTTGGCACCTTGAAGTTGGCGATCTCGCCTTTCAACGCAGCCCTGATCGATGCTTCGGTTAGCGTGTGCCCCGGAAGGCCGACGATCACGGCGGTGACCGCTTCGCCGAAATCCGGATGCGGAATGCCGATGACGGCGGACTCCTCCACGCCCTCCATGTCGTCGATGCGTTCCTCGATTTCCTTCGGATACACATTGAGGCCGCCCGTGATGATCAGGTCCTTGGCGCGGCCAATCAGGCGCAGGTATCCGCGGCCGGGATCCGCATCCACCCACTCGCCCATGTCGCCGGTGCGGAAGTAACCGTCCGCGGTGAATGCCTCGCGCGTCTTCTCCGGCATACGCCAGTATCCGGCGAAGACATTGTGGCCGCGCACTTCCACGCCGCCAATCGCCGCGTCGACCGCTTCATCCTTGACGATCCGGACATTGACGCCGGGTAGCGGCTTGCCTACCGTGCCGCCCACGCGTGCGCCCTGCAGCGGATTGGTGGTGATCATGCCGGTTTCGGTCATGCCGTATCGCTCGAGTACAGCGACACCCGTATGGGCCTCGAAGGCAGCAAACGTTTCCGCGAGCAGCGGGGCTGATCCGGACACGAAGAGCCGCACACTGGCCGCCATCTCGCGCGTGAACGAGGGCTCGGTCAGCAGGCGTGTGTAGAACGTGGGCACGCCCATCATCACCGAAGCGCGCGGCAGTAGCGATACCACCTCGCGCGCATCGAACTTGGCGAGCCACAGCATCCGCGCGCCCGCCAGCAGCACGCAATGAATGGCAACGAACAATCCGTGCACGTGATAGATCGGCAACGCATGCAGCAGCACGTCGCTGCGCGTGAAGCCCCATTCCTCCACCAGCGCGAGCGCATTGGACGCGAGGTTCCGATGCGTCAGCATCGCGCCCTTCGAGCGTCCGGTGGTACCCGACGTGTACAGGATGGCCGCGAGGTCATCCGGTGCGGAGTGCACGGTGTCGAACGTCGAATCGAGGGCGCAGGCGCGTTCGTCCAGCTCGTCGAGCGTCAGCACAGTGGCCGACCCGGCCAGCGAGGCCACGGTGCCGAGTTGCGCGTTGTTGCAGACGATCACCAATGGTTCGGCGTCGGTAAAGAAGTAGCGAAGTTCGGTCTTTTGGTACCCGGTATTGAGCGGCAGGTACACGAGGCCCGCGCGCAGGCAGGCGAGATACAGCGCAAGTACGCGCGGATCCTTGTCGAGCTGGACTGCAACGCGATCGCCTGGCTTGCAATCCGCGGCCATCAGCGCATTTGCGTAGCGCGCGGAGGTTGCCGCGATATCGTCATAGTGGATGACCGGCCCGTTGGGGATCACCAGCAGCGGCTGCTCGGTGCTATCGGGAAAATGGCGCTCGAAGAGGGCGTAGAGGTTGGCGTTCATCGGTCCACATTCATCCCGGCAGCGAATACGCGTGCAACTTCTTCGGCACGCGCTTCCAGTAGTGATGCGGCGTTGGCGATGCAGGCGTCGAGCGTGGCTGGCCCGTGCGGCAAGCCGAAGCACCCCGCGAAGTGCTCGCGCAACGAGGGCAGCGCACGCGCGTCGATGGCACCGGAGATCAGCGTGACCGGCACGTCCCGCGCGGCCGCCATCCGCGCGACGATGAAGGGTGCCTTCGCCAGCAGCGTCTGCGCATCGCTGCGGCCCTCGCCGGTAATGGCCCAATCGGCCTCCGCCAGTGCTTCGGGCAACCTCACCAGTGCTGCCACCACGTCGGCGCCAGACGAAAACCGGCCCCCCACCAGCTGCAATGCAAAGCCCAGCCCGCCCGCGGCGCCTGCACCGGGCAACAAGGCCGCGCGACGGCCCACGGCGGCCTCGGCCAGCGCGCCGAAATGTGCAAGCCGCGCATCCAGCGTCACGACCGCGCCTGCCGCCACGCCTTTCTGCGGGCCGAAGATGGCCGTGGCACCGGTCTCGCCGCACAATGGATTGTTGACGTCGGACATGATGTGCAACGTGCATTGCGCGAGCCGCGAATCGAGTGCAGCGGCATCCACGCGCGACAACGCGGCCAGCCCCGCTGGCGTGGGCACGACGGGGTTGCCATCGGCGTCCACCATGCGCAGTCCCAGCGCGGCCAGCAATCCGCACCCGCCATCGTTGGTGCTGCTGCCGCCAAGGCCGATCATGAAGCGGCGCACGCCCTGGTCAAGCAGCGCGGCCATTAATGCGCCCATCCCATCGGTGGAGCGATGCTCGACGGGCACCGCCATTCCTTGCGGATCGGTGATACTGACCACCTGTGCGGCCTCGATCACGGCGGTGACATCACCGGCCGCGTCGAGCAATCCGTAATCCGCCGCGATCGTGTGACCCGCCGCACCGCGTACCTGCAGCGACCGGCGAACCCCGCGCGGGCCCACCGCCGCCAGCACGGCATCGAGCGTGCCTTCGCCACCGTCGGCCATCGGGCACTGGCGTACCGAGGCATCGGGGATCGCGCGCCTGACGCCGCGCGCGATCGCGGCCGCTACTTCATGAGCGGCAAGCGAACCCTTGAAGGAGTCCGGGGCGATGACGATGTGCAGCATGGGAATGTGAACGGGACTGCCGGCGCGGGAGACGACCGGCTCGATGCGATAGTAGCGCAGCGGGAATGCGCCTGCGCACGAGCTGTTACTCGGGGCTCAACGCCATGCGGGGGTTGCGAACATTCCGCATCAAGGCGCTCCGGTCACGTAGGCCGCCGCACGAACGCCACGATACGCGGCCCCACCAGGTCGTCCGCCGTGTTGATCTGCGCCATGCTCGACATGTGATTGTGCCGGGTGAGCGAGAAGAATGGCGGCGCGCGGCGCTGTACCTGCGCAATGCGATGGATCAGCTCCGCCGAATGCACGTCGATCAGCGGATTCTCGTACTCGGCCACGCCAATCAACGTAGGAACGCTGTCCGGGGCCACATGCGTCACCATGCTGCCTTGCGCCATCGCATCCTGGTCATCACCGAAGTAGGCGATGACATTGCGTGCGAGCGGATTGTCCGGCAGCGTTTCCGCGCGCACGCGGCCGGACAGCACGATGAGGCCGGCCACGCCGGACCCGTCCTCCGGATGGAAGCGGCGATCGTACGCATACGAGCCCACGTGCAGCGCGCCGGCGGAGTGACCAAACAGGTAGATCTGCGTCGGGTCACCGCCAAATCGCGCGATGTTGGCGCGCGTCCAACGCACGGCCGCCGCCACATCCTGCGTCACGTCTGGATACTTGGCTTCTGGCGCCAGCCGGTACTCGAGGTTGATGCCGATCATGTCATGGCGCGTCATGAACCAGCAGACGTTCGCGTGGATCTCGGACGTGCGGTCCTTGTGGCCGTCGATCAGCGCACCGCCGTGCGCGAAGATCACCACCGGTACCTGCAGCACCCCGGCCCGCGCATAGACATCGAGCACCTGACGGGCGTGCGCGCCGTACGAGATGTCCTTGTGCACTTCGCCCACCTTCGGCGCATTGGCCAGGATGGCGCTGAAGCCATCCACCATCCGCATCGCGTGGTTCCTGATGTCGGTGGCCCAGCGGGGACCTACTTCGTCGATCGCCTGCCAGAGTGACGAAGGAATCGGCGGCAGTGTCATGCGGTGTCTCCGTCCTCCGCATGCACGGCGCGGGTGATGCGATCGACGATCGCGAGCCACGCATCCGACGTTGGCACGGCTTCGATCAGGATCTCGTGTGCGCCGACAGCATCCAGCGTGCGCAGGTTCGCGTAGAGATCATGCGCATACGCGACCGGGTCGCGCGAAGCGCGAAGCCACTGGCCGCTGAAGCCAGCGGGGGCATCGGCCGTGCGAGCCAGCACTGCAATACGTCCCTGTGCCTTCGCCGCCTCGGATGGCAGCGCGGCGCTCATCACCGTCCGTGCAGGGGTACGGGGCGCGTAGTGCGATTCCAGAGTGCCCGAGGCACGCGGCGCGGCCGTGTCCGGTACGCTCGGGGCATGCCCGAGCACGCGCACGATGGCGTCGATTGCAATGCCGCCCGGCCGCAACAGCACCGCGTCCGCGCCGAGGAACGCGACGATCGTGCTTTCGATCCCCACCTCGCACGGACCGCCGTCGACGATCAGGTCGACGCGGTCGCCGAGATCGTCCTCCACATGCGCGGCGGTGGTTGGGGAGATGCGGCCAAAGCGATTGGCCGACGGCGCGGCGATGCCACGTCCGCCCCGTTGCACAAAGGCCTGCAGTAACGCGCGCGCAGCAGGGTGCGATGGCACGCGCAGGCCGACGCTGTCCTGGCCACCGGTGACCACGTCCAGCACGCCAGGCGCGCGCGGCAGGATCATCGTCAGGGGTCCGGGCCAGAAAGCGGCGGCAAGCCGGTGCGCGCTGGCAGGAACATCGCGCGCCCACGCCGCAATAGCTGCGACGTCGACCACATGCACGATTACCGGATGATCGGCCGGTCGGCCCTTGGCCGCGAAAATGGCACGGACGGCGTCGGCATTGTCCGCATCTGCGCCCAAGCCATAGACCGTTTCCGTGGGGAAGGCAACGAGCTTGCCCGCGCGCAGCCGTGCGGCTGCATCGTGCATCACGGCGGTCGACGTGGGTACGATCCGGCCGCTCATGCGCTCAGTCCCGTTCCGCAACTCCATGGGTGCGGTGAGCATGGGGCCGACTCGGCCAAACTGCTAGAATTCAGGACTTTGCGAAGCACTTCGCGGCAAGGAGTGGTAATGAGCAATTTCCTGTTCACGTCGGAATCGGTGTCGGAAGGTCATCCGGACAAGGTCGCGGATCAGATTTCCGATGCGGTACTCCACGCGATTCTAGAGCAAGACCCCACGGGACGGGTCGCCGCGGAAACGCTGGTCTCCACCGGACTCGTCGTGATGGCGGGCGAGATCACCACCAAAGCCAACGTCGATTACGCCCGCGTGGCGCGCGACACGATTCGCGCGATCGGCTACAACGACCCGCAGTTGCGCTTCGATGCCGACGGCTGTGCGGTGATGGTCTGCTACGGCAGGCAATCGCCCGACATCGCGCAGGGTGTCGATCGCGCGTCCGACGATTACCTGAACCAGGGTGCGGGCGACCAGGGCCTGATGTTCGGCTATGCGTGCGACGAGACGCCATCGTTGATGCCGTTTCCCATCTATTACGCGCACCGGCTGGTGCAGCGGCAAAGCGAAGTGCGCCGCGACGGCCGCCTGCCGTTCCTGCGTCCCGACGCGAAGTCGCAGGTCACCGTGCGTTACGAAGGCGGCAAGCCGGTCGCGGTTGAAACCGTGGTGCTGTCGACCCAGCACGACCCGTCGATGAACGACGCCCAAGACAAGCTGGCCGAGGCGGTGATCGAGGAAATCATCAAGCCGGTGTTCCCGGCCGCGATGATCGCCAACGCACGCTTCCTGGTGAACCCCACCGGCCGCTTCGAGATCGGCGGCCCGCACGGCGATGCCGGCGTCACCGGCCGCAAGATCATCGTCGATACGTATGGCGGGGCTGCCCCGCACGGCGGTGGCGCGTTCTCCGGCAAGGATCCATCGAAGGTCGATCGCTCAGCTGCCTATGCAGCGCGTTACGTCGCCAAAAATGTCGTCGCCGCGGGTCTCGCGCGGCAGTGCCAGGTGCAGGTGGCCTACGCGATCGGTGTCGCGCAACCGATGAACGTCACCATCTATACCGAGGGCACCGGCGTCATCCCCGACGAGAAGATCGCTGAGTTGGTTACCGCCAATTTCGACCTGCGTCCGAAGGGCATCATCCGCATGCTCGACCTGTTGCGTCCCATCTATCTCAAGACCGCAGCCTACGGACACTTCGGTCGCGACGAACCCGAGTTCACCTGGGAGAACACCGATCGCGCGACAGCCCTGCGTGCCGCGGCGGGACTATAGGCCACGCCATGCGATCGATTGCAAAGCGTGCATTGACCCGAATCGCGCCGCTGACGTTGGCGTTCGTGCTTGGCGCATGTGCCACGCAACCGCCCGCGGTCGAAATGGGCGAACTCGAGAACGCGGCCGATGGCACCTCCATTACGATCAAGCGTGGTGGCGAACTGACGGTGCGGCTCGACGCCAGACTGAGTACAGGTTTCCAATGGCAGGGTCCGACGGCCGTTGCTCCGGTGCTGGCGCCCATCGGCCAACCGGTCTACATGAACAAGGCCGACGATCCGCGCAACCTGAGCCAGGGTGGCTTCAATGTATTCCGCTTCAAGGGCGAGCAGCCGGGCACCACCACGCTTCAGTTCAACTACAAGCGGCCCTGGGAGGCGAACGTGGCCCCGGCCAAGTCCGTGCGCTACACGGTCGTTGTGGCGCCTTGACGCCCCGCGTGCGATCGCGCATCGTCCACTACCAGCAGCATTGAAGGAACGAACGACATGCACACCCGCACCTGCAGAAGCAGCCGGCATACCCTTGCGGCTGTGGCCGGACTTGCTGCATTGGCTGGCTGCGCCACGCTCGAACGCGAAGGGGTCCTGGTGCCACCGGAAGGCGGGGCCGTGGTTGTCCGCGACGGTGCGCCGATGGTCGTCAGCCTGCCGCCCGAACCCGGAGCCGGGTTCGGCTGGGTTCTGAAGACCACCGGTCCGGGGCTGGCCTTCATCGGCGGCCCGGACGTCACCGTCAGCCCGAAGCCCCCGTCGATCATGGGTGTGGCGGAAACCACCACCTTCCGGTTTCGCGCCAAGGCACCCGGCACCACGGTGGTTGAGTTCGCGTATGTCGCTCCGCCGGGACAATCCGTCGCCACCGAGCGCACGGTGCGCTACGACGTCACCGTCACCCCCTCCGGCTTCTTCGGGATCCTCTGACCGTCCGGCCGCGCCCCGTAGTGGCGGCCGGCGCCAAGTTCATGTAAAATCGATGGTTTTCGCGGGTTGCCGGCGGTTACGCCAGTCCGCGCGACCCACCAGACAAGGATTGACCATGGCCGAACGTTCCCGCACCCGCCGCAACACGCTCGAGCGTCGTTGCCTGCCCAAGACTTTCAAGCGCATGTTCGTCGGCGCGCCGAAGGGTATCTTCAAGATGCTGGAAAAAATCAAGAAGATGTAGTTCCGCTGCCGTATCAGTTTTACGAGGCCGCCTTGGGCGGCCTTGTTATTTGTGGGGTTGCGGGTGCCATAATCCCGTCATGGTTTTTGCCTATTACGAGATGCTGTCTCCGGCGCGCAAGGAGACTTACCGGCAGAGCGACGCGATCGCCACGCTGGAGTTGCCGCCCGGTCTCGATCTCGGCAGTCGTGTGGTCGGCATCCGCGATGGACTCCTGCGGGCCCATCGTCCCGCGGTGCAGAAGGACGCGCAGGCGCTGATCAATGCGCTGGTCACGGGGTTCATCGTGCCGCCCGTGGATGTCAAGGTGCTGGCGGCGCGGCCCTCGGACGTCGAAGGCGAACTGCACGGACTCTATGAGCCTGACGAGGAAATTCCCGTCGCGCGCATCTCGGTGTGGATGCGCACGGCACAGAAGAAGCAGGTCGTCGCGTACAAGTCGTTCATGCGCACGCTCGTCCATGAGTTCCTGCATCACCTCGACTACGAGCACTTCAAATTGCCGGAGACCTTCCATACGGAGGGGTTCTACAAGCGCGAGTCCAGCCTGACGAATGCGCTGTTCGCGTCAACGCCTGCGGGCGAGTGACGGGCACCGTCAGGATTCAGGTCCCGGTTTTCGTCGAACTGCGGCAGCCGCGAAATGAGGTAAAATCCGCACTCTCGAGGAGCGTTGCAACAGCTTGCCGCCCGTCGCGCAGCTGCCAGGCTCGGGGAACCACCATCCGCAACTGCGCTCGTTGAACCGCGACCCCGCGCGGGCTGACGAGACGCTTACCCACCGTCCAAGGTCCCCGCATCGGTGTCGCTCGCCAAGGAGTGACCGATGAACGCTGCCCACGAAATCAAGAATTTCACCGACTTCCACGTCGCCGACTTGAGCCTTGCCGCCTGGGGCCGCAAGGAAATTGCGATCGCGGAAACGGAAATGCCCGGCCTCATGGCCATCCGCGAGGAGTTCGCGCCGCTGCAGCCGCTGCGTGGCGCGCGCGTCGCCGGTTCGCTGCACATGACCATCCAGACCGCCGTGCTGATCGAAACCCTTCAGGCCTTGGGGGCGCAGGTCCGCTGGGCGTCGTGCAATATCTATTCGACGCAGGATCACGCTGCCGCCGCCATCGCCGCCACCGGCACGCCGGTGTTCGCGTTCAAGGGCGAATCGCTCGAGGAATACTGGGACTACACCCACCGCATCTTCGACTGGGGCAACGGCGAAGGCCCCAACATGATCCTGGACGATGGCGGCGACGCCACGCTGCTCGTGCACCTCGGTACGCAGGCGCAGACGGACCCGTCGATCATCAGCCATGGCACCAACGAGGAAGAGATCGCGCTGTTCGCGTCGATCAAGGCCAGGCTGGCCGTGGACCCCACGTTTTACGCGCGGATCAAGGCTGGCATCAAGGGCGTGACCGAGGAAACGACGACGGGCGTGAAGCGCCTCTACACGATGCACAACGAAGGCAAGCTGGCCTTCCCCGCCATCAACGTCAACGACTCGGTCACCAAGTCCAAGTTCGACAACCTGTACGGTTGCCGCGAGTCGCTGGTGGACGGCATCAAGCGCGCCACCGACGTGATGATCGCCGGCAAGGTCGCCGTGGTGGCTGGTTACGGTGACGTGGGCAAGGGGTCGGCGCAGGCGCTGCGTGCGCTGTCCGCCCAGGTGTGGGTCACCGAGATCGATCCCATCTGCGCGCTGCAGGCCGCGATGGAAGGCTATCGCATCGTCACGATGGATTACGCCGCCGACAAGGCCGACATCTTCGTCACCGCCACGGGCAACATCGACATCATCACCTTCGAACACATGAAGCGGATGAAGAATCAGGCCATCGTCTGCAACATCGGCCACTTCGACAACGAGATCGAGGTCGTGGCTCTCGAGGCGTGCACGTGGGAAAACGTCAAGCCGCAGGTGGACCACATCATCTTCCCGGATGGCAAGCGCATCCTGCTGCTGGCCAAGGGCCGGTTGGTGAACCTGGGCTGCGGTACCGGGCACCCGTCGTACGTGATGAGCTCGTCCTTTGCCAACCAGGTGATGGCGCAGATCGAGTTGTGGGGTGACGCACGCACGGGCGGCAAACAATACCCGGTGGGCGTGTACGTACTGCCCAAGCACTTGGACGAGAAGGTCGCGCGGCTGCAGTTGTCGAAGCTGGGCGCGATGCTGACGCCGCTGTCCGACAAGCAGGCCACCTATATCGGCGTGCGCAAGGACGGTCCTTTCAAGCCGGATTCGTACCGGTATTGATATGGCGGATGATCCCGTGGGCGAGGCTTCAGCCGCTCGCGCATATCCTCACGAACGCGATGCCAGCGAGGCTGAAGCCTCGCCTACAGGGAGGTAGCGTGCGCATCGCGATCATCGGCGGGCGCAACGCGGTCGTCGGCGTGCGCAACGCGATCATCGACGCGGGCGGCGCGGGAGGCTACTTCGGTGGCCGCTTGGCCGCGGCGGTCGGTGCCACCTTCTTCGTGGCAATGAAGCCTGATATCGCTGGTCCACCCGCCGGGCCTCGAACCTAGACAAGGACCAACCCATGCGTCTCGTCATCACGTGGCTCATCAACGCTATCGCATTGATCGCGCTGCCCTACATATTCACCTCCATCTCGGTGGATTCCTTCATGACCGCTCTGATCGTCGCGGTGGTGCTGGGCCTCATCAACACGGTGATCCGGCCCATCCTCGTGATCCTCACGCTGCCCGTCACGCTGCTCACGCTCGGTCTCTTCATCTTCGTGATCAACGGTCTCCTGTTCTGGGCCGTGGGTTCGTTCCTGCCCGGGTTTCATGTCGATGGCTTCTGGTCGGGCGTCTTCGGTGCCATCGTCTACAGTGTCATTTCGTGGGCACTCGCATCGCTGCTGATGCCGAAGAAGGGCTGACGCCGGCAGCATGGCCATCATGGAACACGCTTACAGTTTCGAGTTCTTTCCGCCGAAGACGCCGGAGGGCGTGGCCAAGCTGCGCGCGGCTCGGGCGCAGCTGGCCCAGTTGCGCCCGGCCTTCTGTTCGGTCACGTTCGGCGCCGGCGGTTCCACGCGCGAAGGCACGTTGTCGACGGTGTTGGAGATCCGCAGCGATGGCCTGCCGGCCGCACCGCACCTATCGTGTATCGGTGGGACGCGCGAGTCGCTGCGCGACGTGTTGGCCGAATATCGCAATCACGGCATCCGGCATGTCGTGGCGCTGCGCGGCGACCTGCCCTCGGGCATGGCGGAGGCCGGCGAGTTCCGCTATGCCAGTGACCTGGTGGCGTTCATTCGCGAGGAGACCGGCGACTGGTTTCACATCGACGTGGCGGCGTACCCGGAGTACCACCCGCAGGCGCGCAGCCCGCAGGACGATCTCGCGCATTTCGAACGCAAGGTGGCGGCCGGTGCCAACTCCGCGATCACGCAGTATTTCTACAACGCCGATGCATACTGGAACTTCATCGACGCCTGCCAGGCGCGCGGGCTCGAGCTGCCGATCGTGCCGGGCATCATGCCCATCGCCAGCTCCAGCCGCCTCGCGCGTTTCTCCGATGCCTGCGGCGCGGAGATTCCACGCTGGATCCGCCGCAAGCTCGAGAGCTACGGGGACGACAATGCGTCGGTGCGGGCCTTCGGCCTCGACGTGGTCACCGATCTCTGCGCGGACCTGATCGAGGGCGGCGCGCCCGGTCTGCACTTCTACACGCTGAACACGGCGTCGCTCACCACGACGATCTGGCAGCGCCTGGGCCTCTGACGGGCGCTACGCGCCGCGCTGGTAGGACGCCAACTCCACCGTCATGTTCTGCGCGCGGATGTCGATGGCATCGCGACCGTCGCCACGCTCACGATAGGTCGCCATCTTGAACTCGCGCACCATGGCCCCCACGCTCGGTGCAAACCACGTCTCGTAGTTGCACTGGAACGGCCAGCGGAACGGGTTGTTGTCGTCCACGCTCATGATCGTGCGCATCAGCACGGCATCGAAGGTGCCGGCCGGCGTGGTGACCTTCTCGAAGCCGCCCACGCGGACGAAGCGGTTGATCGTCGGCCTCTGGCCGTTCAGCGGACTGACGGCGTTGCTCATGTTCTGCGTCCAGGTCTCGCCGAACGTGAGCGGAAAACGAAAGCGCTCCAGCGGCGGCGTGAAATCGCGCGTCTCGTCGTTGTTGAACACGGCACCGGACGCGACGACGCCCGGCGACGGCAGTCGCTCGGTGCGCACGGTGTTGATCGTCTCGCCCAGCAACGTGACGCGAACCTCAATGCCCCCGGCCGAGACCGCCATCACTTCATGCGTCTCGACCCAGGTGACCGGTACGCGGAACCCGTCGCGCGCGTTGTAGACCCAGCGATCGCCCACGCGCGGCACGGGTGCGGGGACAGGGGCCCCTGCAGTGCCACCCACGCTTACGCACGCTGACAATGCGCTCGCCGACGAGGCGACCAGGAAGGTGCGTCGATCCATGATGATTCCTTCGCCGTCGAATCACTACACTCACGCGCCCGCGCGCAACCCGATCACGCCCGCGATGATGAGGACGATGCTTGCCACCTGCATCGTCGTGAGCGTCTCGCGAAACCAGAATACGCCGATCAAGGCAATGGCGGTCGTGCCCACGCCGGACCAGATCGCGTAGGACACGCTGACGTCGATGCGCTTGACCGCCACCGTCATCAGCGCGAATGAAGCAATATAGAACACGAACAGCAGGATCGACGGCAGCGTGCGCGTGAACCCCTGCGACAGCTTCATCGAGATGGTACCGGCAATTTCCAGCGTGATCGCGCCGGCAAGGCAGAGCCAGTACAGTGTCAAGGTCTCGCGGGGCATGACGTCTTCGGCATTCAGGGCTCGATGATTTCGAGCTCGACATCGTCCAGCCATACCGAACCCTTGCCGTGCAGCATCACACCCACTTCGATGCTATTGGTGTCCTGGGGCAGCAGCAACGAGATCGTGTACCGCTTCCAGTCGGTGGTGCCGGTGATGAGCGCATCAAGCATGAAATTGTGCGCAATCGTTTCGCTGCCCTTCGACGCCAACAGGGTGAGGACGGCGCCGTTCGGATTGACATCTGCGGTCTTCACCCAACCCGAAAAACGCGCCACCTTGCCTTTCCACAGGCGCGCATCGAGCTTCTGCGCAATGGCGCCGTAGAACTCCGGACCGATGTTGTCGAGGCGCATGCTGCGCTCGCCGCTCTTCTGCTGCGCACCGTCCACCACGTACGTATACGACCGCGGCCCCGCATGCTGGAAGAGGAACCAGCCGGCAGGCACGTCGCTCGTTCCGCGGCGGATGGTTTCGAATCCGGCGTTGACAAGCGCAACGGACGTGGCCCCGGATGCCGACTTGGCGGGCACGGCTGCGGGCGCCGCGGGTGCCGGGGGCGGCACCATTGCCGGTGTAACCCCGGCCAACGGGGCCACCGGGGCCAGCGGGGCCACCGGGGCCACCGGGGCCACCGGGGCAGGCGGCGTGGCGCATGCCGTAAGACATGCTGTCAGCGCGAGCGCGGCAGCGATGCGGTGCGACCCAGGCTCAGCCATCGGTGATCGCGCCTTTGCTGGCGGTGGAGACGAGCCGTACGTACTTCGCCAGCAACCCGCGGGTATAGCGTGGCGGCGGCTGGCGCCAGGCCGCGCGTCGACGCGCAATTTCATCGTCCGGCACGTTGAGCTCGATCAAGAGCTTGTGTGCATCGATGGTGATCGAGTCGCCTTCATGCACCAGGGCGATGGTGCCGCCCTCGAATGCCTCGGGGGACACGTGACCGACGACCATGCCCCAGGTGCCGCCCGAGAACCGGCCATCGGTGATGAGGCCGACCGACTCGCCCAGGCCCTGCCCGATCAGTGCCGCAGTCGGCGCCAGCATTTCCTGCATGCCGGGGCCGCCCTTCGGGCCTTCGTAGCGGATCACGACGACGTCGCCGGCCTTGATCTGGTTGGCCATGATCGCGTTCATCACTTCCGGTTCGGAGTTGAACACGCGCGCCGGACCGGTGATGGAAGGATTCTTGAGGCCCGTAATCTTGGCGACACAGCCTTCGGGCGAGAGATTGCCGCGCAGGATGGCCAGGTGGCCGTGCGCATACATCGGGTTGTCGAAGGTGCGGATCACTTCCTGGTCAGCGCGCGGCGTGGCGGGCACGTTGGCCAGTTCTTCGGCCATCGTGCGCCCGGTGATCGTCATGCAGTCGCCGTGCAGCAGGCCGGCTTCGAGCAAAATCTTCAGCACCTGCGGCACGCCACCGGCCTTGTGGAAATCCACCGCGACGAAACGGCCCGAGGGCTTGAGGTCGCATAGCACCGGCACCTTCTGCCGTACGAGCTCGAAATCGTCGATCGTCCATGGCACTTCGGCCGCCGACGCAATCGCGAGATAGTGCAGCACCGCATTGGTGGAGCCTCCGGTGGCCATCACCAGCGCGATCGCATTCTCGATCGACTTGCGGGTGATGATGTCCCGGGGTTTCAGATCCTTCTTGATTGCCTCGACGAGTACCACCGCCGATTGCTCGGCGGAGTCCGCCTTCTCGGCATCGGGCGAGGCCATCTGCGACGAACCCAGCAGGCTCATGCCCAGCGCCTCGAACGACGACGACATCGTGTTCGCGGTGTACATGCCGCCGCACGCACCCACCGACGGGCACGCGTTCTTCTCGATCCCGTCGTAGTCTTCCTGCGACATCTTGCCCTGCGCGAACTTGCCCACGGCCTCGAACGGCGACACGATGGTCAGCGTCTCGCCTTTCCACTTGCCCGGCTTGATCGTGCCCGCATAGACATAAATGCCCGGCACGTTCATCCGCGCCATCGCCATCATGCCGGCGGGCATGTTCTTGTCGCAGCCGCCCACCACCAGGACGCCATCCATGCACTGGCCATTGACCGATGTTTCGATCGCATCGGCAATCACTTCGCGCGACACCAGCGAATACTTCATGCCTTCCGTGCCCATGCCGATGCCGTCGGTCACAGTGGGTACGCCGAACACCTGCGGCATCGCGCCGGCGGCGCGCAGGCCGTCCATCGCGCGATTGACCAGCGGCTGGATGCCGGCATTGCACGGGTTCATCGTACTGTGGCCGTTGGCCACGCCTACAATGGGCTTCTCGAAGTCGCCGTCGCCGAAGCCGACGGCGCGCAGCATCGCGCGGTTGGGGGAGCGGGCAATGCCTTGGGTGATGAGCCGCGAACGGCGGTTGAACGGCAT
>Ga0105044_10006125_pt1 | contig 16525 bp, 18 predicted proteins | sample MAT01_FD_78092 | JGI IMG/M metagenome (GOLD analysis project Ga0105044, IMG submission 78092) | Freshwater microbial communities from Lake Fryxell liftoff mats and glacier meltwater in Antarctica - MAT-01 | ecosystem: Environmental > Aquatic > Freshwater > Ice > Liftoff microbial mat | place... | reverse complement strand
TGATGCCGGGCGCCTGGATCTCCATGCGCCGGGGCACCACGTTGGTGAGCGGACCCTTGCCGTCGATGGGCTCACCGAGGGCGTTGATGACCCGGCCGAGGACCCCGTCACCGACGGGGACGTCGAGGATGCGCCCGGTCGCCCTGACCGTGCCGCCCTCCTGGACCTTCGCGGCGTGCTCGCCGTCGCCCAGGATGACGGCGCCGATCGACTCCTCGTCGAGGTTCAGCGCCAGACCCAGGGTGCCGCCGTCGAACTCGAGCAGCTCGTTGACCGAGGCGTCGGGAAGGCCCGAGACGCGGGCGATCCCGTCGCCGACCTCGAGGATGCGCCCGACCTGCTTGGACTCGACCTCAGGGTTGAAGTCGGCCAGGTTCTTCTGCAGGGCAGCGGTGATGTCGCTGGTGTTGATGGTGAGTTCAGCCATGGATTCTCGGTTCCTTGCGCGATGGCGGTGCGGAGAGACTCAGAACGATTCTTTGAGCTGGGCGAGGCGGTGACGGACGGTCCCGTCGATGACGGTGTCGCCGATCTGGGTGACGACGCCGCCGAGGACGGTGGGGTCGATGATGACGACGATGTCGACATCCTGGCCCGTCGACCGCTTGATGGCCGCGGCGAGCCGGTCCTTCTGGTCTTGGTTCAGGTCGACGGCGGAGCGCACCTCGGCGATGACCGACGACGTCAGCGACGCCGTCTTGTCGAGGAGGTGACCAACGATGGTGGGTAGGTCGCGGGAACGACCGGCCGCGACGACCAGCGACACGAGCGCCACCGTCGCCGGGAAGGCCTGGGCCCCGAGGAGGTCCTCGACGATCTGCTGCCGGCGGGCCGCCGGGATGTGGGGATCGCTCAGGGCGTCGCGCAGCGCGTCGTTGCCCTCGACCGCCTGGGAGAACCGGAACAGCTCGTCCTGGATCTCGTTGGCGTTGCCCTCGGCCAGGACGACGGCGTAGAACGCGTCTGCGTAGAGCTCGGCTCGTTCTCTCATGCCTGGGCCCCCACCTGGTCGATGTAGCGGTCGATGAGACCGGCCTGCGTGCTGGCATCGAGGTTCTGGGCGATGACCGCTTCGGCGGCGCCGATCGCCAACGTCGCGACCTCGGCCTGCAGGTCGGAGATCGCCTGCTGCTTGGAGGACTCGATGTCGGCCACCGCTCGGGTCTTGATGCTCTCGGCGTCGGCCTCGGCCCGGGCGACGATCTGGGCCTTGAGGGCCTCGGCGGTCTGACGGGCCTCGACGAGGATCCGCTGGCGCTCGTTCTCGGCGTTGGCGATCCGGGTCTGCACGTCGCTCAGGCGGGCGTCGGCATCGGTGGACGCCTTGGCGGCGTCGTCGATCTCCTTGGCGATCCGCTCGGTGCGGGCCTGCAGCGCGGCCTTGGCGGGCGGCAGGGCCTTCCACCACAGCAGTCCGGCGACGATCAAGAACGCCGCTGCCGCCCAGGGAAGCTCCTTCGGGTCGGGCCAGATCGGGTGATTGGGTCCCTCGGCGGCGAAGATGGTCAGTTGTTCGATCATGGGGTCTCCTGCCCGATCAGTTCTGCGAGCCGACGCGGTTGAGGTACTCGTCGACGATCGCCCGCTGGGCACCGGCATCGAGCGGCTTCTGGACCACGGCCTGGGCCGCCTGGACGGCGATCGCCGCCACGCTCTCGCGCATCGACGCGAGTGCCTCGGCCTTGGCCTGGGCGACCTCGGCGGCCGCTGCGGCCCGCAGCTCGCCGACCTCGGCCTCCGCAGCCGCGATCGTCTCCTTGCGGGTGGCCTCGGCCTGGGCCCGGGCGTCGTCGATGATCCGACTCGCCTCGACCCGTGCGCTGGCCAGCGAGGCCTCGTACTCGGCGACCGACGAGTCGGCCTGCGTCGCGGCCGTCTCGGCCTGGGCGAGGTCGGCACGGATCTTGTCGTCCCGCTCGGCCATGGTCCGCTGCACCGGAGGGAGCAGGACGAACTTCATGAGCGCCCAGAGCGCGACGAAGGTGATGAACCCCCAGAACATCTCGTTCGGGACGGGAAGGATGGGGTTGTTCGGCTGGGCCGCTTCCCCGCCGCTCTCAGCGGCGAAGACGACGAAGCTCGCGAACTGGACCACGAGGGTCTCCTTGGTTCAGAGGATCAGGGACGACGTCGAGTTCGACCTCGACGGGGAACGACCTCAGGCGAACTTGAGGAGGATGAAGACCACGAAGCCGATGAGGGCGAGGGCCTCGGTGAAGGCGATGCCGAGGAACATGGTCGTACGGACCATGCCGGCGGCCTCGGGCTGACGGGCCATGGCCTGCACCGACTGACCGACGAGCACGCCGATGCCGATGCCCGGCCCGATGGCCGCGAGGCCGTAGGCGAGACCGGCGTTCGTCGCCGCCGAGACGTTCTTCGCGTCCGCAGGGGTGAGTTCGGTCGCAGCTTCTGCCGCCATGGTGCCGAGAGTTCCAAGAACGCTCATCTTTTCGGTTCTCCTGTTGTTTCGGGGTTGCGCCACCGGCGGCACCGGCAGCGACAGCTGGTTCGATCACCCGGGGATCCGGGCAACGGGGATCGGGGTTCAGTGCTCCGGGTGCGCCGCGCCACCGATGTAGACGGCGGCGAGGATCGTGAACACGTAGGCCTGCAGGAACGCCACCATGACCTCGAAGGCGGTGAGGGCGACGAGCATCGGGAAGGCGAGGACCAGCGCCGCAGCAACGAACGAGGCGGTGAACAGGGCGATGCAGAGCACCGCGAAGGTCACCAGCAGGATGTGCCCGGCGAGCATGTTGGCGAAGAGACGAACGGCGAGCGAGAAGGGCCGAACGATGAAGGTCGAGATGAACTCGATGGGCGTCACCAGGATGTACAGCGCCTTGGGCACCCCCGGGGGGAACACGGCGTTGAAGAAGTACTTCGGGCCCTGCGCCTTGATGCCGACGCAGATGAAGAAGGCCCAGGTGAGCAGGGCGAGGATGGCCGGGTTCGCCATGCGGGCGTTGGCCGGCATCAGGAACGGCGGGATGAACGAGAACACGTTGCCGATGAGGATGAAGAAGAACAGGGACCCGAGGAACGGGATGTACTTCTGGCCGCCGTGCCCGATGGTCTGCTGGACGATGCCCTTGTCGAGGAAGTCGACCGAGACCTCCATGAGGTTCTGCACGCCTCGGGGCACGAGGGACTTCTTGGACCCGGCGATGAGGAACAGCACCGTGGTGACCACGAGAGCGGTGAGGTTGTAGAGGGCGATCTTGTTGAAGCCCCACCAGTCGTCGTCGCCACCGATGAAGTTCGGCCATTCGACCAGGTTCTCGATCGGCGGGAACTGAAGCTGGGCGAGGATCGGCAGTGTGGACGACACGGCGGTCAGAACTCCTTCTGGGCGCGAGCAGGAAGATCGGGCACCGGCGCAACCGGCGAAGCCTTGGCGGCCTTCGGCTTGAGCCCGGGATGAGCGAGGTTGGCGGAGACGTACTTCATCTCCCAGAACAGCAGTCCGAGGTGGGTGACCACGAGGGTGATGCCGAACGGCACCACGGCCATCCACGACGCCTCGCGGGCGGCGAAGAAGGCCCCGAACACGATGGCCATGCGGATGAAGAAGCCGAACATCGACATGCCCATGAGCATCCCGACCGAGATGCGAGCACCCGTCGAGTCGAGGAAGGCGGCGACGATGAAGTTCACGACCACGATGGCGATCGCGTAGCCGGTGGAGATGGCGCCGTTGACGCCCCAGATCAGGCCGAAGACCACGATCACGACCGGCGCAGCCATCGCGGCACGCTTGACCATGTCGCGGACGATCTCGGATTCGGGAGCGGGGCCCTCGAGCGGGCCTACGAACGCTTCGCCCACGGCCCCTCCGCTTCGTGCTCGCGCATCTCGACCTCGTACCCGAAGTAGATCTTGACCACCGCGCCGACGAGGCCGATGACCGCGAAGATCACCGTCAGCCACGGCGTGGTGCCGATCCAACGATCCAGTCCGTACCCCATGAGCGCGAGGATCAACGGGCTCACGACCAGCTCGAACGAGCCGTGGCTCTTGTTCATCGACTGCGTGAGTTCGCGCCTTTGCGAATCGGTCACTGAGACACCTGCGGGTCTGGACTGAGCGCCGGGATTCCGGTCGCCCGTCCGGTGCCGCCAGTCGGCGACAACCGGAGCTTGTGAAGCAATTCCCAAACTAGTGGTGGTCTTCGCGAGGCCGCAAATTCCGGTCCGGCGGTGCCACCGACCCCACTCGCGGCCGCACGCGAGATGGGTCGGAGCGACTCACGACTCGGTGGGTTCGGGGGCCGGAGCCGGGGCGGTGCGAGCCGCGCGCACGGGCACGTCGAGCGCCGCCAACGCCTCGGCGGGGGTGACGCCTGGCACCGCGGTCGGGGGATCGATGCGCTCGGACCCGCCCTCCGACGCCGCCGGCGCGGCCCCGCCCCCGTTCTCGGTCTCGGTCTCGCCCCCGTTCTCGGTCTCGGTCTCGGTCTCGTCGCGGCCTGCGGTCGGGGCGGCCACGGACCCGTTGGCGATCTCGGCGCGCCGGCCCGCCCGCATCGAGCGGACGCCCGGGTGCAGCACCGTGTAGAGCGCCAGGCAGAGGGCGGCGATGCCCACCGGGACCAGGGCGTTGCCCTTCCCGTCGGAGTAGGTGGGGTACAGGACGAGGATCGACAGCAGGGCCGTCCAGGCCCACAGGATCAGCACGCTGCGCCGTTGCCCGTGGCCCAGCCGGACCAGCCGGTGGTGGATGTGCTCGTTGTCGGCGGCCGACGGCGCCTTGCGCTTCGCGGCCCGCCGCACGATGGCCAGGAACGTGTCGAAGATCGGCACACCCAGGATGAACAGCGGGATGAAGAGCGGCGCGAAGAAGAAGTAGGTCTGCCCGCTGAACTCGACGCTCTGATCGACCCGCCCGCCGACGACCATCGTCGACGCCGCCATGAGCAGACCGAGGAGCAGAGCTCCGCCGTCGCCCATAAAGATCCGCGCCGGGTGGAAGTTGAACGGGAGGAACCCGACGCACATGCCGAGGACGATCACGGCGACGAGCGGAGCGATGTTGCCGTCGGTGAGGATGTCGAGGTCGAGCAGCTGCATCGTGTAGAGGAAGAACGTGCCGGCGGCGATGGCCACGATCCCGGCCGCGAGTCCGTCGAGGCCGTCGATGAAGTTGATGGCGTTCGTCATCCCCAGGACCCACACCACGCTGAGCAGGTAGGAGAGGTCGGGGGTCAGGACGATCACCCCGACGAAGGGAACCCGGAAGACCGACATCGAGATGCCGAGGAACACCAGCACGCTCGCGCACAGGACGATCCCGGCCATCTTCGCCGGTGCGGACACGTCTCGGATGTCGTCGATCGTGCCGACGGCGAGCATGAGCACCGCCGCGATGACGAGGCCGAGCGGTTCGGTGGAGTTGGTGAAGATCTGGTCGAGCACGTCGAGCTGGGCGGCGACGAGCATGCCGGCGAGGAACCCGACGAGCATCGCCGCGCCACCGAGGACCGGGGTCGGCCGGGGGTGGACCCGACGTTCGTCGGGCTGCTGGACGGCGCCGACCCGGAACGCGAGGCGGCGGAACAGCGGGGTGCACACGAAGGTGGTCGTCGCTGCGACCAGCAGCACGATCCCGTACGCCTGTGGTGTGGTCACTCGCTACCAGCCTCCGCGCCGAACCGGAGGGTCCGACACCGACAGTGTGCCCGCTGGGGGCTGGCGGCGATCGACGCCGGTGTCAACGTTGGGATCGCTCCGCTCCGCCGCCCGGTCGGCCCGGTCGCCACCAGGAACCAGCGGTCAGGGATAGGGAACGAACTTGGAGCAGAGGTTCGCCACCTCGTCGCGGACGGCTGCCAGCTCGGCCTCGTCGGTGCGGCACCGCAGCGCCCGACTGATGAGCTGCCCGATGGTGACCATCTCCGCTTCGGTCATGCCCTGGGTCGTCACGGCAGGCGTGCCGATCCGCACCCCGCTCGTCACGAACGGTGACCGCGGCTCGTCGGGGATCGTGTTCTTGTTCAGCGTGATCCCCGCGGCGTCGAGCACGTTCTGGGCCTCCTTGCCGGTGAGCTCGGCGTCGAAGGTCCGGAGGTCGACCAGGATCAGGTGGTTGTCGGTGCCGCCCGACACGAGTCGGAAGCCCTCGCCGGCCAAGGTCTCGGCGAGCTTCTGGGCGTTCGCCACGATCTGGGCGGCGTAGACGGCGAAGGTCGGGTCGGCGGCCTCGCGGAAGGCCACGGCCTTGGCGGCGACCACGTGCTCGAGCGGACCACCCTGCAACCCGGGGAAGATCGCCTTGTCGATCGCCTTGGCGTGCTCGGCGCGACTGAGGATGCACCCGCCGCGGGGCCCGCGAAGGGTCTTGTGCGTGGTGAAGGTCACGACGTCGGCGTAGGGCACCGGGTTGGGGTGCGCGCCGCCGGCGATGAGCCCGGCGATGTGGGCGGCGTCGAACAGGAGCAGCGCACCGACCTCGTCGGCGATCTCGCGGAACACGGCGGGGTCGATGATGCGCGCGTAGGCGGTGGCGCCGGCGACGATCAGCTTCGGGCGCTCCCGCTTTGCGATGGCGCGGATCTCGTCGTAGTCCAGGCGCTCGTCGCTGGGTGTCACCCCGTAGGACACGAAGTCGTACAGGCGGCCGCTGGCGTTCACCGGCGACCCGTGGGTCAGGTGGCCGCCGTGGTCCAGGCTCATGCCGAGGACCTTGTCCCCCGGCTCCAGCAGCGCCAGGTACACCCCGATGTTGGCGTTGGCGCCCGAGTGCGGCTGAACGTTCGCGTGGTCGGCCCCGAAGAGTGCCTTCACCCGGTCGATGGCGAGCGTCTCGACCTCGTCGACGAAGATGTTGCCGCCGTAGTAGCGCTTGTTCGGGTAGCCCTCGCTGTACTTGTTGGTGAGGACCGACCCGGTGGCCTCCATCACCGCCGGTGACGTGAAGTTCTCCGAGGCGATCAGCTGGAGGCCGGTGTTCTGCCGCTCGACCTCGCGGTCGAGCAGGTCGAAGACGGCGGTGTCACGATCGGTGGGCCAGCCCATGGAGCTGCCTTTCTCTGGAGCGGCGGTATGCAGGTGCGGCGTGCGTGCGTGCGCCGGGCCCGCGGGTTCACGGTACCCGCGCCGGTTCGGCGCCTCGACATCGGACACGGGGTGGCGGGCACCCTGGGTCATCACATGAGGGGCCACAGGAGCCCCACCAGCGACGTGGTGAAACCTTCGATCTCGACGGCGGTCTTCTTGAAGAAGCTGAACCGCCGCCCGATCGGGTCCTCGATGTCGTCGTCATCGGCGAAGAGGTAGTCCCGCGGCTCGCGCCCGTCCGAGGCGCGCTTGATCCACGCCTCGATGGGTTCCTCGCGGTGGCGAGGTCCGATCGCGCTCCCCCGGCGGACGATCTCCTTGAGGGTGAAGGAGCGTCCGAAGGAGTCGAGGTCCACCAGCGCGGCTTCGCGGACGTGGTCGCGGGTCATGCCCAGGACGAGATCGGCCGACACCAGCATGCCGGGGGTGAGCAGGCGGCTCCGGTGCAGCTCGAGGTCGAGGCCGCGCTTGTCCATCAGCTCGATGACCTCCTCCGCAGCCGCCATGCCGTCGCGGAGCGTGCCCGCAGAGCTGACACCGACGTCGAGGCGGAGCGCCTCGACGTCGCGACGGAGGAAGGCCTCGGCCATGGGTGATCGACAGACGTTGCCCGTGCACAGGGTGAGGATCTCGATGCGGCGATTGTACCGATGACGGCGAGCACCCGAGGACCGAGCAGCAGACATCGGGGGCGACCGTGCCCTCGATCAGCTCCGTCGCCCGTCCGGGACGGCGCGGATTCGGGGCGTGATCGGACCCGCCGCTATCTTGAGCGACCTCACACAGGTCCGGCGGGTCCGCTGCCGCGACCTCGATCAGGGCGGCACCGTTGGCGGGTCGCACCCGAAGGGGGACAGATGTCCGCGTCGCTCGACCCGCGCACCCCGGTGCTCATCGGCACCGGCCAGTTCAACAACCGCGTCGACCGTGGCGAGGCCGTCCTGGAGCCCGTCGACCTGATGACCGAGGCGCTCCGACGAGCCGAGGCCGACACCGGCACCCCCGACATGCTCGGAGCCGCCGATTCGGTCCGCGTGCTCATGCTGCTGTCGTGGCGCTATCGGAACCCGGGCGCCCTCGTCGCCGAACGGCTCGGCCTCGATGACCCCGAATCGATCTACACGGTGATGGGCGGCAACTACGTCCAGACGCTCGTCAACCGCACCGCGCTCGACATCCTGGAGGGCCGCAACGACCTGGTGCTGCTGACGGGTGCGGAGTCATGGCGATCTCGGACCGATGCCCGCAAGACCAACGCGGATCTGGGATGGACCGTCGAGGACGACTCCGTGCCCGACGCCATCGCGTTCAGCCCCGACCGTGATCTCATGGGTCCGGGTGAGCTGGCCCGGGGCATCTTCCTGCCCGTCCAGGTGTACCCCATGTTCGAGAACGCGCTCCGCGCCGCCGACGGCATCGGGTTGGACGAGCAGCGCGACCGCACGGCGCAGCTCTGGTCCCGCTTCAGCGAGGTCGCGGCCGCCAACCCCAACGCCTGGATCCAGCGGGCGTACACCGCCACCGAGATCGCGACGGTCACGCCCGACAACCGGATGATCGGCTTCCCGTACACGAAGCTCGAGAACTCGAACAACATGGTCGAGCAGGGCGCCGGGCTCATCATCTGCTCGGTCGAACGGGCCGAGGCGCTCGGGATCGACCGGGACCGGTGGGTGTTCCTGCACGCGGGTGCCGACGCGAGCGACCACTGGTTCATCTCCAACCGGGACGACCTCCACTCGTCGCCGGCCATCCGCACCGCCGGCCGAGCGGCGCTCGATCTCGCCGGGACGGCCGCGGCCGACCTCGCCCACGTCGACCTCTACTCGTGCTTCCCGTCCGCCGTTCAGGTCGCGGCGCGCGAGCTCGGACTCGGCATCGATCGTCAGCTCACCGTCACCGGCGGCATGAGCTTCGCCGGCGGCCCGTGGAACAACTACGCCATGCACGGCGTCGCCACGATGTCCGACGTCCTGCGCGCCGATCCCGGCACCACGGGCCTCTGCACCGCCAACGGCGGCTACCTCACCAAGCACGCGTTCGGGGTGTACAGCACCGAACCCCCGGCGTCGGGTGCATACCGGTGGCGCAGCACCCAGGACGAGGTCGATGCCCTGCCGTCGCGGGAGCTCGATGCGGAGCCGGCCGGCGACGTCGAGATCGAGACCTACACCGTGATGCACGACCGGGCCGGCGAACCCGAGACCGGCTACGCCGCCGTGCGCATGCCCGACGGAAGGCGAGGCTGGGGCACGACCACGGATCCGGACCTGATGAAGGCGATGACGACCGACGAGTTCGTCGGACGGGCCGCGTCGATCGTTCCCGACGGGACGTTGGCGGTCGACTGACCGGGCTACCTGGCGCGCAGGCGCGCCGCGAGGATCTCCATGACCCGGTCGTGGGCCTTGGGCATCTCCTCGAGCAGGGTCTTGAAGGCGCGGTTGTCGAACGCCAGGAGGCGCATCTCGGTCTCGGCCACGACGGTGGCGTTGCGCGGTCGGTGCTCGACGAGCGCCATCTCGCCGATCATCGAGCCCGGACCGTTGGTGGCGACGTGCTCGCCCGAGACGTAGACGCCGGCCTCGCCATCGAGGATCACGAAGCACTCCTGCCCGACCCGACCCTGGTCGACGATGAGGGCGCCCTGCTCGGCAGCGACCTCGTCCGCGAGCTGGACCACTCGGGTCAGCTCCTCGCCGGTGAAGCCGTCGAAGAACACGACCGTCGACAGGCGCGACGCGAGCCCGGTCGGGTCCTCGCCGGCTGCGACTGCCTTCTTCCTCTGTCCGAACATGCCGACCCCTCCTGTGCGGTCCCCCGGGCGCCCAGCGGGGCGCCGCCCGGGCATCGTAGGGCAGGCGACTCCGTGTCGCGTCCGCTTGTACCGTACGGCCGCCGGCATCCACCGGCGCCGGAGGAGGGGTGACCCATGCAAGCCGCCGTCATGCGCAACGCCACGTTGACCACCGATGAGGTCCCGGACCCCGTCCCTGGCCCGGGCCAGCTGCTCGTCCGCACGCTCGCATGTGGCATCTGCGGCAGCGACCTCCACACCCTCCGCCACGGTGACCAGTTCGTGGAGATGAGCGAGGGCGGCTCCGAGGGCCTCGGTCCGGGCATCCCCGCCCCGAAGATCATGGATCTCGGCCAGGACGTCGTCATGGGCCACGAGTTCAGCGCCGAGGTGCTCGAGATCGGCGACAACGTCGGCAACTGCCGACCCGGTGACATCGTGGTCTCCGTCCCGATCGTGCTCGATGCCCAGGGCATCCATCCGATCGGGTACAGCAACGACTACCCCGGCGGGTACGCCGAGCGGATGATCCTGTCGGACCTCTTCGCGCTCAAGGTGCCCGAGGGGGTCGACCCCCGCCACGCCGCGCTCACCGAGCCCATGGCGGTCGGGCTGCATGCCGTCAACCTGTCGGGCATCGCGCCCGGCGACGCCGCGGTCGTGCTCGGGTGCGGTCCTGTCGGCCTCGCGGTCATCGCGGCGTTGCGCCTGCTCGGTGTCGAGACCATCGTCGCGACCGACTTCTCCCCCACCCGCCGGGGTCTGGCCACGGTGATGGGGGCGCACGAGGTCACCGATCCCCGCACCGAGCCGGCGATCGACGTGTGGCGCCGGGTCGACGGCCGGCGCCCGCTCGTCGTGTTCGAGGCGGTGGGCGTCCCGGGGATGATCGACGACGCCATGCGCAGCGCCCCACGGGGGACGCAGATCCTCGTCGTCGGTGTGTGCATGGAGACCGACCACATCCGCCCGATGCGGGGGGTGGTGAAGGAGCTGCGCATCCAGTTCGCGTTCGGCTACGACCCGCTCGAGTTCAAGGCGACGCTCGATCGCATCGCCGACGGCGAGCTCGACGTCGCCCCCCTCATCACGGGATCGGTCCCCATCGCCGGGGTCCCGCAGGCCTTCGTCGACCTCGAGGACCCCGAAGCACACGCCAAGATCCTGGTCGAACCAACCGCATCGTCGAGCTGAGCCCCCGACGGCACGCGGCCCGGCCTACGACCACTCTGGGTCGGAAGGCCTACGCGTGGCGCGTTCACCGAGTAGTCTGGCGGCCCACCTCGTCCGAGACCGGCTGCCCGCGGGGGCCGGCGATCCCGAGAGCGCAGGGCCCGTCATGTCGAAATACCGTTGCCCGATCTGCGGCGCGACGCACAAGCAGTACCAGCCGAACTGCCGGCTCTGCGGACAGAGCCTGGCGGCCGAGAACATCCCCAGCGGCATGCCGAAGGCCGCAACCCCCGTCTCGGCCAACTCCAGCATCAAGGGCGTCTTCTGGATCGGGTTGCTCGTCGTCCTCCTCCTGATCGTCGGCGCCGTGGCGTTCGGCTTCGTGCAGAGCAACCGCACCATCGAGGCGGCCAAGGAGGTCGTGCTGCAGCAGAACGTCGACGGGTGGAGCCCGCTCGTGTGCTCCGTCGAGGGCAGCAGCACCGAAGCGACCCCGACCTGCACCGTTCCGGCCGGACAGGGCTTCAGCATCGAGCTCCCGGGTGACCGCACCAAGTCGAACACGCCGTTCGCCTCCGCCAGCGGCGCCAAGATGGAGACCTGGTCGACCACGATCAGCACCGACACCCTGCTCGAGGTGATCTTCGCCCCGGTCAACGACCCCCAGACCGGCGCGCCGCCGGTCAGCGGCGACAAGCCGGCGTTCGACCGCATCACCGACGAGTGGCTGGCCTCGAAGGGGCTCAGCCGCACCGTCAACAGCACCGGTTCGGCCGACGTTCGCGTCCAGGAGACCGGCTTCGGGGGGTACCCGGCGCGGATCATCACGACGCCCACCACCGAGGTGCAGCTGAACGGTGACGACGCCTACCTGCGCACGATGCTCGTGCTGCGCGACGACGTCCTGTTCATGGTGCAGGCGACCTCGATCTACGAGGCGTCCGAGCCCTTCGACCGCATGGTCGAGACGCTCGCCTTCAGCTGATCGGCACGGCCCGCCGGCGGGCCAGCACCGCCCGCTCCCGGCCCGCGAGGTCGCGGACCACCTCGACCTGGGCGAACCCGGCCGAGCTCGCCCGGGCGGCGATGGCCGACGCCTGATGCGGCGCGAGCTCCAGTACCAGCGAGCCGGACGAGGTCAGCCAGACCGGCGCCTCGTCCACGAGGGACTCGAGGTCCTCGACGCCCCGCGGCCCCGCGACCAGGGCACCGGCCGGCTCCCAGTCGGCGACCTCGGCGGGCAGGTCGTCGTTCGACGCGACGTACGGCGGGTTGCTCACGACGAGGTCGATGCTCCCGCGGAGCTCGCCGTCGAGCGCCCCGAACCACGACCCCTCGGCCAACTGGACCCGGCTCCCCCGCCGCCCGAGCCCGGCGAGGTTCGAGCGGGCCACGGCGAGCGCATCCGGCGAGCGATCGGTCGCCCAGACGTCGACGCCGTCGCACTCGGCGGCGATCGACAGGGCGATGGCACCCGAGCCGGTGCCGAGGTCGACGGCCCGAAGGCGCGGCGTGCCTGGCGCGGCGCCGGACCGCATGCGCACGAGCTCGGCGATGGCGACGCCGGCGACGACCTCGGTCTCGGGTCGGGGGATCAGGACGCGACGGTCCACGAACAGATCGATGGTGCGGAAGTCCCAGCTCCCGAGCACGTACTGGAGCGGTTCGCCACCGGCGCGCCGGGCGAGGAGCTGATCGAAGCGCGCGACCCCGCGGACCGTCGCCGGATCCCGCAGGGCGAGCGTCAGCTCGGGACCGACGTGGCCCGACACCTCCTCGACCAGGCGGCGGGCATCGGAGGTGGCGGAATCGAACCCGGCTGCCGCAAGCCGCTGCTCGGCCTCTGCGAGCAGCTCGCGCCACGGCAACGCCTCGCCGGTCCCTCCCGTTTCGGTGTCGCCGTCGGTCACCGACGAGCGATGCCCATCAGGCGGCGTCCCGGCCCGGGTCGGCCGATTGGAGCTGGCGGCTGCGCTCGTCGGCCACCAGGGCGTCGCTGACCTCATCGAGCTCGCCCGCCAGAACCTTGTCCAGCTTGTAGATCGTGAGCCCGATGCGGTGGTCGGACAGGCGGTTCTCCTTGAAGTTGTAGGTCCGGATCTTCTCGGACCGCCCGCCGCCGCCGATCTGGCCCTTGCGCTGGTCGGAGAGATCCGCGGCCTGCTCCTCCTGGGCCCGTTGCAGGATGCGCGCCCGGAGGACCTGCATGGCCTTGGCCCGGTTCTGGAGCTGGCTCTTCTGATCCTGCATCGAAACCACGACCCCGGTCGGTCGGTGGGTGATGCGGACCGCCGAATCGGTGGTGTTGACCGACTGACCCCCCGGGCCGCTCGAGCGGTACACGTCGATCTGGAGGTCGTTCGGGTCGATGTCGACGTCGATGTCGTCGGCTTCGGGAAGCACGCTGATGGTGGCCGACGAGGTGTGCACCCGCCCCTGCGACTCGGTGACCGGCACCCGCTGCACGCGGTGCGGACCGGCCTCGTGCTTCATGCGGGTCCAGACCCCCTCGCCCCGAACGAGGAACGAGATCTCGGAGAACCCGCCGAGGTCGGACGGGCGCGACCCAAGGATCTCGAGGCGCCACCCCTGCCGGGCCGCGTACGCCTTGTACATCTCGAAGAGGTCACGGGCGAAGAGGTTCGCCTCCTCGCCACCCTCGGCCCCGCGGATCTCGACGATGACGTTGCGACCCTCGTTGGGGTCCCGTGGGAGGAGCAGGAGCTTCCACTCCTCGTCGAGACGCTCGATGTCGGCCTCGGCCCGCTCGATCTCGTCGCGCAGCATCTCGCGGTCGTCGGCGGAGGCTTCGGTGTACATCTCCCGCGCCGCCGCGAGGTCGTCGTGGGAGGTGCGGAGCTTGCGCCCGCACTCGACGAGCGTCTGCAGCTCGCGGTAGCGCCGCGCCACCTCGGTGTAGCGACGCTGGTCCGAGACGAGTGACGGGTCGGCCAGGCGCGCCTCGACGTCGAGGTACTCACGTTCCAGGTCCTCGAGGCGCTCGAACATCGGGATCAGGGTACCGGCGCCCCGCCGGCCGACCCGCACCGCTCGAGGCGGGCGGTGCTCAGCGACGCCAGTCCCCTTCGATGGGCACGACCTCGGCGGGGCGGCGCAGCGAGGCCGCGAGGCTCCGGGTGAGGTCGTGGGCGTCTCGAGCGGGCAGTGCGATCACGAGACGGGCGCCGGGGTCGCGGACCTCGCGAGCCTCGGCGGCCAGGGGGACGACCTCGAGGTCGATGCCCACCGAGCAGGCGAGCACGACCGGCCGGCCTTCCGCGTCGGTGCCCGCAGCGATGGCGGGCACCACGTCGTTGACGCTCCCCCGCGGGATGGGTCCCTCGACCGCTTCGAGCTGCCAGCCCGGCAGGCGGTCGGGATCGCCGAGCAGGTGCGAGCGCAGCCACCGCTCCCCGGCCAGGCGGCTGAGCGGGTGCGAACCCGCGCCGACCCGACGCTGGGCGCGCACGGTGTCGACCACGGACTGCAGCGCCTCGTCGACCGGCAGGTGTCCGTGCACCATGGCGAAGGCCTCCCGGTCGGTGCGGCCGACACCGACCTCGACCTGGGCGATGCCGTCGGCCCCGACCACGACCCGGGCGACCTCGAGGCCGAGCACCTCGCCGCTGACCACCCCGTGGTCGACCACCACGTCGAGTCCGGCCCGGCTCAGGGCGTCGGCCGCCGCGAGCACGGTGTCGGGCGGAGCGGGTGGGTCGGTCCACGGCGAGGGCTCGGCCCGCACGAGACGGGTGCCGTCGACCCGCCACACGCCCGGTGTTGGTTCGAACGCGGCTGCCCGCCGGGCAAGGACCCCCGGGTCCGTGGCATCGGCGTCGGCCAGGACATCGAGCTCGTCGATGCCCCGTGCACGCGCCCAGGCCAGCACGGCACCGAGGCCGTGGTCACGACCGTCGAGCAGCACCCAGGCCCGCTCGCCCTGCACCACGGCCGCGCCGCCGCCGAACGCCACCGGCTCGCGAGGAGTGTCGGACGCGTCGAGGCCGACGGGCCACTGCCCGTCGACCAGGACTCGGATCTTGGTCCCGAGGAGCCGGGACCGCTGGTCGGGGTCGAGCGCCACGTCAGCCTCGGCGTCGATGCCGGCGAGCGATCAGCTCTCGTCGCTCTCGTCGCGGTCGACGTTGGTCGGGGCGCCCTCACGGCGTCCGTACCGACGCTCGAAGCGATCGATCCGGCCACCGGTGTCCACCAGCTTCTGCTTGCCGGTGTAGAAGGGGTGGCACTCGCTGCAGAGCTCGCTGCGCAGCTCCGGCTTGGTGGAGCGGGTGGTGAACGTGTTGCCGCACGAGCACGTGACCGTGGACAGCTCGTACTTCGGGTGGATTCCAGCCTTCATGGCGTTCGACTTCCTTCTGGTTCGGGATGCGAGGTGCCGCAGCCCTGAACCGGTGCGAGCGCTCCGACAGACGTCGGGGCGGTCATCCAGTGTGCCGGACAACAGGGGGGAACAGCAACGTGGCGCCGGTGGGCGCCGTCGGGTGACGAGCGGGTCAGCCCTCGTCGGAGGTCGCGGCCACCTCAGCCAGCAGCGCCTCGTTGGTCGGCGACGACCCGATGCGCTCGAGGAGCAGGTCGAGGGCGGCGCGGGTGTCGCCATCGGGACCGGCACCGGTGAGCAGCCGGCGCAGCTTCTGGACGTTCGGGAGGTCGGCGCCGTCGAACAGCAGCTCCTCGTGGCCCGTCGACGAGCGAACCACGTCGATCGCCGGGAAGATCCGCCGCTCCGCCGAACGCCGGTCGAGGCGCAGTTCCATGTTGGCCGTCCCGGCGAACTCCTCGAAGATCGCCTCGTCGATGGCCGATCCGGTCTCGACGAGCGCCGTGGCGAGGATGGTCAGCGAACCACCCTCCTCCGCCTTTCGCGCTGCGCCGTAGAACTTCTTGGGCGCGTAGAGGGCACCGGTCTCGATGCCGCCGGAGGGCACGCGGCCGGCCGCAGCCGCGGCCGCCGCCAGGTTGTAGGCACGGGCCAGCCGGGTGAGGCCGTCGAAGATGATGGCGACGTCCTTGCCCTCCTCGACCAGGCGCTTGGCCCGCTCGAGCGCGAGCTCGGCCACCATGGTGTGCTCCTCGGCCGGGCGGTCGAAGGTCGACGCGACGACCTCGCCGTTGGTGGCACGCGCCATCGCGGTGACCTCCTCCGGACGCTCGTCGACCAGCAGCACCATCACGTGCACGTCGGGGTGGTTGGCCTCGATCGCCTGCGCGATCGCCGTGACGATCGTCGTGGTGCCCGACTTCGGCGGCGCGACGATCAACCCACGCTGACCCTTGGCGACCGGTGCCAGCAGGTCGATGAGTCGTGGGGTCGGGTCGCTGCCGCCGGCGGTCTCGAGCGGGAGGGGCTCGTCGGGGTGGAGCGCCGTGAGGTCGTCGAAGTGGCGCCGGTCACGGTTGAGCTCCGGGTCGCCCTCGTTGACCTCGTCGATGCGCAGCAGCGCCGGGTTCTTCTCGTTGCGGGCTGCGGGTCGGC
>Ga0105044_10006124_pt1 | contig 16528 bp, 9 predicted proteins | sample MAT01_FD_78092 | JGI IMG/M metagenome (GOLD analysis project Ga0105044, IMG submission 78092) | Freshwater microbial communities from Lake Fryxell liftoff mats and glacier meltwater in Antarctica - MAT-01 | ecosystem: Environmental > Aquatic > Freshwater > Ice > Liftoff microbial mat | place... | reverse complement strand
GTCGCCGCACCACCCCGACCTCGACGAACTGGCCCGGGACGATGCCCAGAACGCGAACGAGCGGGCCCAGAACTACCCCCGCCAGTGGGGCGAGTTCGAACGCTGGCTCAACGGCGTCCTCGCCGACTTCGAAAAAACCGAATTCCAGGAAGGGAAAGGGCACAGTATTTTCGGGTTAATCCCCGAGAGCAATACCCTGTCCGGGAACGCGTTCATCGTCATTGGCGGCATCGTCGGCTGCGTCCTGCTCTTCTATCCCGCCCTGGAATTGGTGCGGGGAATATTCGGCCCCAAGGCGCGGTTGCCGCTGATCGCGGCCGTCGTCGTGCCGTTCGCCCTCGGGGGCTGGATCGGAGCCCTGATCCACAAAGCGGTTGGAGGGGCGCTCGGCCCCGCTCAGTCCGAGCCGCCCGCGGCACCTCCGCCGCCAGCCGAGCCCAGGGTCGTGGCGTGCATGAGTTGCAGTCAAAAACTTCGGGTGCCGGTCATGGATTCGGAACTGCTGGTGAAGTGCAAGACTTGCGGGAACCAATTCGTACTACCGCCCGGGTGAAACGGGGCAGGTCGGTGAGGTCGCGTTCGTTCGGTCCTCCCCAGTCCGGGCGGGCCGAACGGATGGGGCATTGCTTCGCCCGATCGGGGAAACCGACGGTCCTTTTTTTAGCTCCTGGACGCTTGGCACGGAGTCGTGATCGTCGTTCGACATCCCCGCTCGGAATTCGCAATCCGATGCGGAAACCTTCGGCCCGGGGACCGGAAGAGCGGGGTCGGACCCAGTGACTGTGGTCGATGAGACCCAAATTATGGGAGCAAGTTCGTCTGAAGGCCGATTCGCGATCCTCGACGCGCGATCTCGGCCGGCCGGACCGGAGCCACGAGTTGTTCGGCGAAAATGGCCACGCCGAATTCTTCAATCCGTGGTACATTTGGCCACAACTCTTGTTCGTCGATGCGGAAGGAAAGCTTCGGATGCCGGGGTTTCGACCACGTTCGGGTGAATCCTGCGGCGGTCCGCTCGACCGCCGCGCCTGGCTTCGGCTGGGTGGCCTCAGTCTCGGCTCGCTCGTCGCAGCAGAGGGGCCTTCCCTCGCTCGCGTATTTGCAGCGGCAGACGTCGCTCCAGAGAGGCATGTCGATCCGAACTTTTCCGTCATTCTGTTCTGGGCGAACGGCGGTCCGAGCCACCTCGACACTTTCGACTTGAAACCCGAGGCGCCGGCCGAGATTCGCGGCCCATTTCGTCCGACTCGCACTCGGGTTCCCGGGCTGCACATCAACGAGTTGCTGCCGAAGTTGGCGGGCATGGCGGATAAGTTTGCGATCGTGCGGAGCCTGCACCACCGGCGAGCCGAGCACTCGGGCGGGACGCACCGCTTCCTGACCGGATACCCTTCCGCGGCCGCGAACCTCGCCGAAGGCGAGTATCCCGATGTCGGTTCGATCGTCGCCAACCGACTGGAAGGGCGGGCGCGCGACGTGCCGCTTTTCGTTGGGGACACCAAATTCTACGGCGGCGGTCCGGGCTATCTCGGCCCTGCTTACGCCCCGTTCATGCCCGGGCCCAACCCGATCACGGCGAGCGGGAACAACACCTACGATCCCGTGCCGCTGTACCTCACCGAAGCCAGCCGGGCGAACCTCGCCCTCACGCCGGAGGGCACCGTCACGGTTCAGCGCCGCTTCGAGTTATTGCAATCGCTCGACGCGCTGCCGCGGGCGCTCGACCGCTCGAATGCGATGGCGGCGTTCGATCGCCACCAACGCCGGGCGATCGAATTGCTGGCCGGCCGCCGCACCCGTGAGGCGTTCGACTTGACGCGCGAAACTGAACGGACGCGAGAACGGTACGGCGACACGCACTGGGGAAAGACGCTCCTGACCGCTCGTCGGCTCGTCGAATCGGGCGTGCGCTTCGTCCAGTGCCAGGCCGGGTTCCGCCTGCGCGCGGAGACGGGGGTGACCAGCAACTGGGACGATCACTCCGTCAATTCCCACATCTTCAAGGCTTACGAAGAGAAGTTCCCCTTCTTCGATCAGTCGGTGTCGGCCCTGATCGAAGACCTCGGGCAGCGAGGTCTGGATCGGCACGTGCTCTTCATCTTCTGCGGCGAGTTCGGCCGCACGCCGCGGATCGCGTATCAAGACGCCAGCCGCCGGCCCGGCCGCGATCACTGGCCACGCGCGATGAGCGTCTTCCTCGCGGGGGGCGGATTGAAGATGGGTCAAGTGGTTGGAGCAACGGATGCGCGGGGCGAAGAGCCCTCGCAGCGCGGTATGGATAGCAACTGCTTACTTGCAACGATCTACGCCCGCTTCGGCATCGATACCAGCCAGGTCTATCACGACCGAATCGGCCGACCCATTCCGATTCTTCCGGAGAGCGAGCCGATTGCGGAGTTGCTTTGATTCGCGATCGTTCGGCCACGCCCGGCGATTCACGCCACCCAGTTCGGCTCCCAACCCTTGCGGTACGGCTTCGTGAGCAAGGCATTCGCGGTCGGTGAGTTCGTCACTTTCAAGGCCGCTGTGTTCCACTTCAGCGTCTCGCCCGGCGTTCGCATCGCTACGGTTCCGAGCAACACGGCCTCGGTCAGCGCACTCGCGTAGTCGAAGTGGGACGTCGTTTTTCCGACTCCGCGGCAGGCGTCGGCCCAGCCGATGTAGTGGTCAACGCCCGGCACCTTCTCGAACGGTTTGAAGTTGTCCTCCGGCAGGAGCTTGGGCATCGCGACGTGCGGGATCACGAGCGATCCCTTCTCGCCGATCAAAAGCGAGCCGGAATTCGGCAGTTTTACGTCGGCCGCTATGCCGAGGCGGTCACGCGATGGCAGCTTGCATTCGCCGTCGTACCACGTCAGCTTCAGTGTCGTACCGGCCGTGTAGTCGGTGCCGGGGAACTCGTAGTTCACGATCGACCACGTGGACCACACTTCGCGGTTCGTGATCGAACTCTCGGCGCGCACGGTGAGCGGGGCGGTCAGACCGAGGGCCATGAACACGGGGTCGAGAATGTGGCAGCCGAAGTCGCCAAGTTGACCGTTGGAGAAGTCCTGCCACGCGCGCCAGTTGAACGAATGGTATAGTTTCGCCTTGTACGGACGCGTCGGAGCCGTGCCCAGCCACTCGTCCCAGTGGATCGTTTCGGGGACCGGATCGGCGTCCTTCGGGCGGTCGGCGGCGAGCATCCACCCCATCTTGCCGGACTGCCAGGAGTGGACCTCTTTCACCTTCCCGATCGTCCCGTCGCGCACGAGCTTGACGGCGGTCCGATAGGCCTCGTGAGACTGGATCTGATTGCCCATCTGCGTGACGACGCCCGCCTTCTTCGCGGCGAGCCGCATTTGTCGGGCTTCGAAGACCGTGTGCGTGAGCGGCTTCTGGCAGAAGACGTGCTTGCCGAGGGCCATCGCCGGGAGCGAGACCGGGGCGTGCATGTGGTCCGGCGTGGAAACTGAAACGGCATCGAATTCCTTGGCGGTGTCGAAGAGTCGCCGCCAGTCGGTGAATGATTTGGCCATTGGAAATTTCTTCGCCGCCCGACCGAGGAACATCTCGCTCTCGTCGATGTCGCAAAGTGCGACCACGGACACGTTGGGGCTCGCGGAAATGCGGCTGACATCATCCCACCCTTTACCGCCCACCCCGACGGACGCCAGCCGCAGCGTCTCGTTCGCGCCGTAAACGCGGGACCAACTCGCGGCCGTGAGCACGGAGGCCGCGCCGAGGCTCGAGCGTTGCAGAAATTGCCGGCGCGAAAGGGTCGAGATCTGCACGAGAGTGTCCTGGGCTGTGTCGGAAAAGAATGTGTTGAGGGGTGATCTCACCAAATGTACCGAGCCGGGCCGAGCCGTTCAACAACCGAACCGACGGGCCTCACGGCTTGGGCTTGAGCGAATCGATGGCGGCTTGAGCCTCCTGGCCGTCCTCGCTCGCCTTCGCGCCCGAGACGCCGATGGCCCCGATGACCTTGCCGTCGAGGATGATCGGCAGCCCGCCCTCGACGGGGATGACGCCCGGGACTTTCAAAACGCGGAGGTTTTCTCCTCCCTTGGCGAGTGCCTCCTCGAACACCTTCGTGGGACGCCGGAACAGGGCCACGCACTTCGACTTTCCCAGCGCGACTTCGATGCTGCCGAGCTGGGTGCTGTCCATCTTCGCGAATGCCACCAGGTGGCCGGACGAGTCCACCACCGCGATGGCCACGGGCCACTTCTGCTTTGCGGCTTCGCCCTCGGCGACGGCGATGAGCGTGCGGGGCCCGTTCGAGCGTGATCGGGCGCCGTAGGGAATGGGCTCCTGGGCGACGCTCGCGGTGGGAAGGAGGACCATGCTGACGACCATTCCTACGAGCAGGCGGAGGGACATCGAGACTGCTCCGAAAAGGTAATCGCAGGACGAAGGGTATCCGAGGTACGGAGCAAGAGCGAGCGCCGGACAAGAGTGTAAGACGTTTGGGAAAATCGTTGCCGGCAACTCGGCGCGGCGGTACTGTCCACGCTCGATCCCGGTGAGTTCATCTCGGAAAGAAACGATCCTCCCATGCCCAGCGACACTTTCACCCTCGGCGATTTGACAGCGGTCATCGGCGATAACGATGCCAAGGGCGAACACCGCGCCGGGTACAACGGCCTCTGGTCGCTCACGCACAAGGCGGAGCCGACGAACCTGTTCGTCCCCGCCGTCGCGGGCATGAACTTCGAACACGTCTTCGACGGAGAAACGCTCGACGCTCCCGGGAAGACCGAAATCTTTTTCGAACCTCGCAACGCCAAGATGACGTTCCAAAAGGTGTCCGCGACCGTCGCGGAGTTGCATCAACCCGCAACGCCGACTTTCATGCTCGAAAGCACGACCCGGTTCACTTTGCGAGAACCGGACGCCATCGATTTCGAGTTCCGGTTCAAAGCGACTCAGCACGTCTTCCGGAGGGATTACATCGGACTGTTCTGGGCCAGCTACATGAACGCACCGGAGGACAAGAGCATGTACCTCCGGGGAAAAAACCTCTGGCTCCAGCACTGCACACCCGCGCACAATTCCGTCAGCACCGTCGTCCACCAGGACGACAAATTCGAAATGACGTTCGCCAGAGACCACCGCGACGCGCTCTACAAGAGCCTCTCGCCGCTGAAGTACGATTTGCCGCTCTACTACGGTCTGTACCGCAAGTGCATCGTCATCGTCATGTTCGACCGCACGAGCGGGCTGCGGCTCACGCACTCCCCGAGCGGCGGCGGTTCCAACGCTGCATCGCAATCCACCAACCCCGCGTGGGACTTCCAGTACGTCTTGCCGAAGTACGACGTGAACATCGATTACGGTTTCAAAGCCCGGATCATCTACCGCGCGCGATGTTCCCGGGAGCAAGCCCTGAAGGAATACGAGAACTGGAACAAGGAATTGAAGAAGGCTTGAGTATCGGCCTCGGTGCCGTTCAAAAATCGTCCGAAGATTGATCCTTCACAAGGAGTTTCTCCATGCCTCACAGCGACCGCCGAGCATTCCTGGCCAGTACGGCGACGAGTGCGGCGGGTCTGGCCCTCGGCAGTCGTGCCATTCGTGCGGACGACGCTGCAACTCTGAGTGTGATGATCTTCGGCGGCGAATTGCCGGAGGTTCAAAAAGACCTGGAAAAAGCGTACCGGGTGAAGGTCATGAAGGGCGGGCAAGTGCCTCCGAAAGACCCGGCCCGAAAGGACGCGGACAACGTCGCCGGTCTGGAACAACTCGCGATGGCCGACCTGTGGATCGGATCGATTCACAAGCGGACCTTCCCCAGCGAGGAGCAACTCGCCCACTTCAAGAAGTACCTGGCCACCGGCAAGCCGTTCGTCGGCTACCGGGCGGCGAGCCACGTGTTTCAGAACTGGCTCGAAGCCGATCGAGAGGTGTTCGGGGCGAAGTACGGCGGGCACCACTTGCTCGAAAAGGAGAAGACGCCGGGGCTGAACATCGAGCCGACGAAGGCCGCCGCGGATCATCCGATCTTGAAAGGGATCGTGCCGCCGAAGCCGCTGAGCGGATCTTACTTCTACACCGAACTGGCGGCGGACGTGACCGTGCTGCTCGAGAGTGGGCTGCCGAGCGACATGATGCCGCACACCTGGGTCCGCGAGAATGCGAAGACGAAGGGCCGCATTTTCTACACCCGCTACGACGCCAAGGATTTCGCGGCGAACGAAACCTGCCGGACGATCTTCCTGCGGGGCGTCGCGTGGGCCCTCGGCGCGACCGCCGAGAAGGTTCGGCGCTAGCAACCCGTCGAGATATCCCGCTTCGGCGTGCGTCTTGCGGCGGGCGCTCGACGCAACGTATCCCGGCAACAAGGCGAAGGCCGATGCGGTCGCACGCGTGGTGGACGATCTCGGTTTGGTGGCGTTCCTGCCGCCCTTGCCGCTGCCGCCGATTGCCGCGGAGGAGATTCACTTGATCTGCTGGATGGCGGTGGAAGCGGAGTCGAAGTAAGCGAGCGTCCGTTTTGCGAGCGATCATCGCGATTTATCGTCGGGATCGACGTACCACGCATGGATCCAATGGTCCTTTTCCCAGCACGCGGAGACCAGGCGCTTCCCGTCCGGAGTGAAGGCCACGCACCAGACCACGGCGCGGTGGCGGTGCGGCGGGAAGAGTTCCTGGCCCGTCTCCGAATCCCAGACGCGCACGGCTTTATCTTCGCCCGCGGTCGCGATCCGCTTGCCATCGGGGGAAAACGCGACCGAATTGACGCGGTCTTCGAGCCCGAGCACGAACGGAGCGTCTCGCATCGGCGCGGTTCCTTTGCGAGGCGCCAAGTCCCAAATGCGAACGCTCCGATCCCAAGACGCGGAAGCGACTCGCGAACCGTCGTGATTGAAAGCCACGCTGTGGATCGAAGCGGCGTGGGACTTTTGGGACTGCAGCAACTTTCCCGACTGGGCATCCCAAATCTTGACCGTTTGGTCGCTCCCCCCGGAAGCGATCCGCTTCCCATCCGGACTGAATGCGACCGACATCACGGGGAAAATGAACCCGTCGCAACTGGCGATCACCTTGCCGGTGGCGGCATCCCAGATTTTGATTTGCCCGTCGAACGCGCCGGACGCGACTCGCTTACCGTCCGGGCTGAACGCCACGGCGTGAACGGGGGCCGAATGCCCGGTGAAGCTCAGCAACTCGCGGCGAGTTTCGCAATCCCAGACCTTCGCGGTATGGTCCCAACTCGCGGAAGCGAGCCGGCGCCCGTCCCGAGTAAAGGCGAGGGCAAAGATCGCCCCTTGGTGACCTTCGAGCTTCGCCCGAGGACTGCCCGTGGCGGCATCCGAAAGCTCGATTACTTTGTCCCAACTCCCGGAGGCGAGCCGGCCGTCCTGGCTCAAAGCCACGCAGTTCGCACGCTCGCGGTGGCTGCCGATGTCGAACTCGCCCGACCGCTGAGTCTGGTCCCTCGGCGTCGCGTCCCAAATTCGGGCCGTGAAATCGAAGCTGGAGGAAAGCACTTTCCGCCCGTCGGGGCTGAACGCGACGTGCCAGACCAATTCGCGGTGTCCGCGGAGGGTGATCTTCGGGCTGCCGGTTTCGGCATCCCACAATCGCACGGTCTTGTCGAACCCCGCCGAGGCCAATCGCTTCCCATCCGGACTGTAGCGGACGTCGCACGCCGCCCCCGCATGGCCTTCCAATTCGAGCAGTTTGCTGCCAGTCGCGGTTTCCCAGACGCGGATCAATCCGTCTTCGCCCGCCGTCGCCAGTCGGCTGCCGCTGGGCGAGAAGGACAGACCGGTGACCGGGGCGGCCGAATGGGCGGAGATGCTCCGCGTTTCGGCGAGCGACGATCCGTCCCAGAACTTGACGATGCCGTCCGTGTCGCCCGAAGCGAGGATCTTGGCATCGGGGGAAAATCGCAGTCGGTGGATGTGGCTCTTGTGCCCCGCGACGCGCTGGAGGACTCGACCGGTTTTCACGTCCCAGACGGCAAAGCTGTTGTCCGGATTGATGCTCGACGAGGCGATTCGCTGCCCGTCGGGGCTGAACGCGAGCGCCAGGACGATCCCCTTTTGATCCTGAAAGCTGGAAACGATCTTGCGAGTAGCCACGTCCCAAATGCGGACCAAGCCCGGCGAATCGCGGTCGATCTTCACTTCCAAGGGCCGGCTCAAATCGTACTTGAACTGCGGAAGGAAGCTTCCGGTCGCGATCGTCTTCCCGTCCGGGCTGAAGGCGAGGCACATGATCGGGATGCGCGGAATCCCCAAGGCTTCGAGCGCCTTCTGATCGACGGAGATTTGATCCGCGTCGATGCTGTGGAGGAGTTGCTTGGACTCCGCGTCCCACAGCTTCACAGTGCCGTCGATGCTGCACGTCGCAATCAACTTGCCGTCGGGGCTGAATTCGCCGCCCCAGAGCCCCGTCTTGTGGCCCTCGAGCGGGGGCGAGCCTCCGTCCCGCAGCCGCATCAGGTAGTGCCATTCCCACCCGCGCAGCGCTTCGGGGCAAGTCTCGCCTTCCAGCAGCAAGCTCGCTTTTCCGATGTCGCTGTTCTGCGTGATCTCCCGCTCGGCAATTGCGATTGAGTTGTCGTAGACCTGCTGGGTCAATTCGTCTTTGGATGCGAGCGCTTCCTTCTCCCGCTTCTCCGCCAGCGTCTGCGCTTCCTTGGTGAGTCCTTGCACGTGCCAGGCCCACCCGCCGGCCCCCGTGGAAATCAGCGTCAGCGCGCACAGGGCGGCGATCACGGTGTTGCGCATGCGCCGCCTGCGGGACGCCGTGCGCCGATGGGACTCGATGGACGACCGAACGTAGTCCAGCGCTTCGGGGCCGACGAGGTGCCGACCGACTTCGAGCAGTTGTCGCCCCTCTTCCAGCGGTAGGCCCGCGGGCAGCAGCAGGCTGTCGTGCCGACCCTGATGCAGCCAGCGTTGCTGGCTCTGCTCGACGCGGGCGCGGAGGCGGAGGTGGTCGCGGTTGACGGTGATCCACGTCGCGATGCGCGGCCAACTGCGGAGCAGGGTTTCGTGGGCCAAGCTCGCGACGGGAACTTGCTCCTGGCGATCGGTCGTCAGGAAGCGGTCGGCAATCAGGCGGTCGGTGAGGGCCTTGCGCGCGGCGGTGGCTTGGAGAACTTCCAGGCCCGCGCGGCGGCGAACGGCGGATTGGTCGCCGGTCACTTCGACCGTCACGAGCAGCGGCAAAACTTCGGCGAAAGCGGCCTGCGATTCCGGACCCAGGCTGAGGAACGCCTCTTCGGCCTTCTGGCCCACCGCCCCTTCGACGCCGCCCAGCCGCTCGTAGACGGCCGCCGTCAGCAGTCCGTCCGCGGTTCGGCTTTCGAAGAGTTCTCGCAGGACGAATTCCACCAGGGGCAGCAGTTCCGCGTGCGCCGCCGCGTCGCGGAGGATCCGACTCGCCAGCGACACGCCTTTGGATTCCTCGAACCTCAGGCCGGCGAGTCTCGCGGGTTCTTCGATGATGCGCTGCAGTGCGTCGGGGCCAGGCGGCAGCACCGGCAGCGGGCCGCGGTTCTCCAGCAGCCGTACCAGCGAAGGCTCCCCTTGAATCTGGTGGTAGAAGTCGCTGCGAGCCGTCGCCAGCACCCAGATCGACCCGCTCCGCGCGAAGGCCTCGATCACTAGCAGCAGCGCTCGGCGGTCCTCGATGGCCATCACGTGCGCGGCGAAGATTTCTTCCAGTTGGTCGATGACGAGCAGCAGCCGGACGCGCCCGCCGTGCCGCGCCGCCAGGCGATCGAAGTGCGGCTGCACGCCGAAGTCGAAGGTGTTTTGCGGGTGTTCGCGCAGTCCGCGGGCGAGCTTCTCCAACGGCGTGACGTCGTTGCGGAGGTCGGGCAGAACGTCCGGCGCGGCCAGGCGGCGCACGAGCGCCAGCAGCGGATCGGACGCGAGTTCCGCGGGGGTGACGATCAGCCAGCGCCAGGCGGCGACGCGGTCGTCGAGTTCGTGCTGTACGACGTCGGGGAGAATTCCGGCGCGGGCGAGGGACGATTTGCCGCTGCCGCTGCCGCCGGTCAGTAGCAAGAACGCGCAGCCCTGCTTGGCCTGCTCCCGCAAGGCGAAGCGGGCTTCCAGGGCTTCCCCTTCGCGGCCGAAGAAAACGTCGGCGTGCTCCGGCTGGAACGCTTTCAAGCCCAAGAACGGCGGGCCCTGCTTGTGGACGTCCCACGCCGTCTCGGTCGCTTCGCCGGCCAGTTGATCCAGCAGTTCGATCAGGTGCACGCGGAGTCGCTGCGAAAATGTCACGGGCCGGTCGAACGAGTGGTACGCCCCGATGTTGAATCCGCGTTCGACGTCTTGAAACGTCTCCGCGATGAACGATTCGACGCGCTTCTTCTGGGAGACGAGTTCTTCCTTCTTCATCGTCGGCTTGCCGCGGAGGCGCTCCTCGAAGCTGGATTCGTCGCGCCGGGTGTAGACCAGGAGCGCCGGCCGCTTGCCGCCGCTTTCCTGGCGAGCTTGCATCATGAGGCGCAGTTCGCGCTCGGTCCCGCTGGAGTACTCCGTGCCGTCCGCCTTGAGCACGCGCGGCCCGACCTGGGATCCCAGTCGCGACCACAGAATGAAGACGGCGACGTCGATCCCCTGGTCGTCCGAGAGCACGCGGTCGATGCCCTTTTGGAACGAAGTATCCGCTTGAAGCGCCAGATCCTCCCACAGCACCGGCTTGAGGTGGAACCGCCGCGAATACCGCCGCCGCAGGCTCTCGATCACTTGCTTGCCGCGGTCTCGCTCTTCGGCCACATCGCCCGGGCTCGAGACAAAGATGCGGACGGTCGGAAGCGGTGGTTCGACGTTCATGGAGGCCACGAATTCCCAATGGTCCGTTGCGGTCTGTTCCGACGATGCCGAACGGCGTTCGTCGATTGGGCACGAATTCCCGCGCGAGGCACTATGATAGCCCGCAGAACACGCCGAACGAGAGCGTTTTATCGAGGAACCGACAGTGGCACGGGCGTGGGCCGAGTGACGCCTTCGTCGTTGACCGCGGGGCGATGCCAGGAGTGGCCCGGCCGCCTATCACACCCGTCGGGCCGCAGGGTGGGGCGAGTTCGTAGGCTCCCCGAGGAGATTCTCGATGGCCGACTCAATCTACAAGGCGATGACCGCGTTCCTGATGCAGGAGGGAATCGCGGACCTGTCCCACACCGGCAAAACGTACATCGGTCACCTGCTGGCCGTCTACCGGTTGCTCGAGGAGTGCGGGTTCTCCTCCGATGCCTGCCGGGCGGGGATGTTCCACTCCATCTACGGGACCGAGGAGTTCCAGCGGTTCCAACTCCCGCTCGACCGACGGCCCGAACTCCGGGCGCTGATCGGCGAACGGGCCGAGCGGCTGGCGTACTTGAACTGCGCGATGGACCGAGCATCGTTCGACGCGGCGCTCGAACGGCCCGGCTCGCCGTACCCGATGCGCGACCGGCTGACCGGTGAAACGGTCCCGCTGGATGGGGCCGACTTCGACGACCTGTGCCGCGTCCACCTGTACGACTGGCTCGAACAAGTGCCTCGGTCCCGCCGCGGCTACGGGTATCGCAGGGTCGGTTACCGTCGGATCGCTGAGCGGCTTGGGGCCATCGCTATTTACGATCGAGTCTTCGCCGCCGAACCGCCACCCGCGACGGGAGCCACCTAATGCGCACCGCCCTCTCCCTGACGGCCTGTCTCCTTTTTGCCGCCTCGCCACTTTGTGCTGCCGAGCGGGTCGAGTGCGACTTGCTCGTGGTCGGCGGGAACGAGTCCGGGGTCGCAGCCGCGGTGCAGGCGGCCCGACTCGGGGTGCCGCGGGTCGTGCTCGTCAACGACATCGAGTGGCTCGGCGGCCAGTTCAGCGCCGAGGGCGTCGGGTGCCTCGACGAATGGACCGTTTACCGCGGCAAGCGAGTGAGTTTCCCTCGCTCGGGGCTGTTCCTCGAGATTGTCCGCGAGGTCCGCAAGCGGAACGCCGAGAAGTACGGGCGGACCAACCCGGGCAATGCATGGTGCGGCACGGAAACGATCGAGCCGGCCGCCGCCGCAAAACTGTTCGCCGACCTGATCGCTCCCTACCGAAACCCGCCGCCCGGCGTTGGCCGGATCACCTACCTTCGGTCGTGGGAGCCGGTGACTGTGCGGACCGACCGCGGGGCCGTGACGTCCGTCGAGTTCACGGCCCCGGACGACGCGAAACGGGCGCTCACCGTCGCGGCGAAACTCACCATCGACTGCACCGACTGGGGCGACGTGATCCGGCTGAGCGGGGCGAAACACTCGGCCGGGCCGGACCTGAAAAGCCGGTTTAACGAACCGGGTGCCCCCGACGGGCCGCTCGGAGCGGATCGGAACGAGATGAACCCGCTCTCGTGGTGCGTCGTGCTCCGCGAGGCTGGAAAGGACTCGACCATTCTCAAGCCGGACGGATACGACTCGCGGTCGTTCGCCGAACTGGACCGCACCCCGCCGTTCGCGGAGTGGGATGGGGCCGGCGGCATCTACGCCAAGGCCGGGTGGAGCGTGTACACCCACCGTCGGTTGGTGGACCGCCGGCACTTCAAGCTCGCCCCCGGGACAGAGGCCACGTTCCTCAACTGGCCCGTGCAGGATTATCCGCTCTACGACTTCCCCAAGCCGGTCGCCGACGCGCTGGAAACCCTCGAAGTCGGAGCCTCGAAGAAGAACATCGCGAACCTGACCCCGGCGCAACGGAGTGTGGTCTTCGCGGACGCGAAACTGCACACGCTTCGGATGCTGTACCACCTGCAAACGAAGGTCCACGACCGCGTCGGCGACTTCCCGGAGAGCTTCCGGTACATGGCTCTGACCGACGAGTTCGGCACCCCGGATCGGCTTCCGCCCAAGCCCTACGTCCGCGAGGGGTTGAGGCTCGAAGCCCTGTACATGCTCCGCGAACAGGACATCCGCGCCGCCGACCGGAACCCGAAGTGGGCATCGTCGATGGTGCCGGACGGGGTGTTTGGGTTCCAGTTCAACATCGACTTCCACCCGACCCGGCGAAAGTTTCTAGACGGCGGGAACACTGGCCCGTGGGTGTACGTTCACACGAAGAACCGGAACTGGCACACCGACACCGACCGGGCCATGCTGCCCCTGCGGTCGCTCATCCCGGTCGAGTTGGACGGGCTGATCGGTGGCTCCAAGAACATCGGTGTCACTTCGCTGGTCAGCGCCGCCGTCCGCGTCCACGGACAAATGGTGTTGTGCGGTCAGGCGGCCGGGACGCTGGCCGCGGTGTCGCTGAAGCACGACCTCCGCCCGCGGGATGCGGCCCGCACGTGGGAGCGGGTTCGAGAAGTCCAGACGCTGCTCGTCCGACCTCCCGGCGGCCACCCGGGCGTGCTACTGTGGCCTTACCACGACCTGACGCCCGACGACCTCCCTTTCGAAGCGGTGAACCAGTTGGCCGTTCGCGGCATCCGCATCACGCCTGGACACACGCTCGACTTCGATGCCCACGAGTCGGTTCAGCGGGTCGAACTCGCCGCGATCCTGGCGGCGGTTGCCGATGGCTTCGCGCTTCCGGTCCCGAAGGCCGATGGCGGGGTCGGCGCGGCCGACTGGAAGCGCCTGGCCGACGGCCTGACTGACCTCGGATTGCGCCCTTCCAAGGCGCTACTCGCCGAACCGGGGCAGCCGCTGCACCGCGGGGAACTGGCGGTCGCCCTCTGGTCGCTGCTGCGCGATAAGGACGAGCACCTCCCGGATCTCAAGACCTACCTGCAACCGGGTGGCGACGCGGACGGGGACGGTGTCCCCGACCTCGACGACCCGTTTCCGTTCCGCCCCCGCAATGAGCAGAAGTGAGTTGCCGTTGGCCGGCGATTACTTCGCACCGACCACGATCGTGAGTTTGTCTCCCACCTTCTGCTTCGCATACGCGGCTTTCACGGTTTTGTACGCTTCATCGGTGGCCGCTTGCGACTGAGGCCCAGGAACTGCTGCAATCGGTTCCCGAGTTTGGGGCCAAAGGCGATGTATCGGCACTTGTAAAACTTAGTTTGATCCATGAACAGCGTCGCCGCCGCAAGCGAGAGATCCAGAACGCGGAGTCGGCGTGCCTCGCCCTTGCGCAAACCAAGGCCGTACAACAGCGAAAAGATGATCGAGCAGGTCTCCGCGCGAAGGAGGAATTGGGAGTTGCTTGGCAACATGAGAACCGCTTCGAGAATGGACGCCAGTTCCTCCTTGGTAAAAATGAACGGCTTAAACGTGCTGCATGGCCGTCGGCCGAAGGCATGTAACACCACGGCTTACGCATCAAATCAATCGGATAACTCCGCGAAGACCTGTTCGGAGAAGGTGTTGTCGTAGCTGGCTTTCAGCCGCTTGTTTTTCATACCCAGCTTGACCGCCATCTTCTTCAACAGCGATAACGCCATCCGACGGACCATCGAGAGGTTCGCCGCGGCATGCCCATCGTGCAACCGATGGTCGTCTTCCCGGAACGCCAAGTCCAGCACCCAGTGGCACTCGTTCTCGATGCTCCAATGGTGACGCCCCCACTTCAAAAACTCCACCGCGGTCGCTTTCCGACCGCTGATGTGGTAGCGCGTCTCGCATGCTAACGGCGGAGTAAAAGTGCGACGCCTGGCGGAGCAAAAGTGCATCGCTAGATTGGGTTGTTAGTTTAGTCGAAAGTTAGTTTGGAAGTAGGGCTGCGGGGATCAAGACTTGCCGATCGAGAAGGTTGCGGATCGGTCTCTTCTTGTTGTCATCAATACTGTTTCGCCCCTCCGGCCTTCAACTGGAATTGAGGCTGGAGGGGCGAAACAGTCGGGTTGTTCTCCCGTCGCATCACGCCGGGGATCGCCGCCGTTTCGAATCCTTCAGGCGGTAACTTTCGCCGGTCAGTTCGTCAGCTTCGGGCTGCGATCCTTGAGTTGCAAGTCGGCGAGGCTGGCGAATCGCGACTCGAACTCCTGCCCGTCGCTGGGCTGAGCACTTTTCGGACAGCAATCAAAAAACACTGTGATTTACGGGGATTGTTGCAGGAAACGTATCCTCAGGCGCACGACTATCGAGGGAGACTATATTCGCAATCGACGACTCTCAAAACGCGCTCAAGCGAACGTTCTGTTGGGACGAACCGCGACCTTGGTCGTGCCCGAGCCGCGCACGGAGATTGTCTCGTCGGTCGCATCCGAGTCATGCAGCCGATCCGAGTAGGGAGCGCAAGCAGCCCTGGGATCACGGCCGGAGCTAACCCGAACCAAAAAGGCAGCTTCGGCTTTAGGGCGATACCATTGATAAGGTGGAGGTGCACCTTTTCGGTCGAGCTTCGACTTACTTTCCACGAATCAATAACTGAGACTTTCGAGCCTCGGCTTTATTAGCATTGTCCCTTTCTCGGGCGATTATCAATTCCAGACGTGTCAGGATGTCGTCCTTTTGCTTCTGAGTAAGCGCCATTCGATCAAAACGGCCCATCGTGGCGATCCCCCAGCGACGAACCTCCGCCGGCACGTTTTCCGCGTTGCCTTTAAAGTACATGTCGGTGACAGTTTCACAGAGCAACTTGATCACGGCCGACCCACCAATCTTCACGAATGCGTCCCCCACGGCGGGTCGCAGAGAGGGCTCCTTACGAGCCAAGAGATACATATCGGCGATGACCGCGTCGGCTTTCGGACCGTAATCCGAGATACCGGCACAAACTCGCTCGGTGGCGGGTAGGGCGAGTTTGGATTTGAGCAGGGCGACGAGAGCCTTGAATCCAGGCTCTCCCATCTTCGCAAGGGCATCGATGGCCTCGACTGCCACTTTGCCATCGTCCGCCGATTGCTCGGTCGCAACGTTCTTGAAAACCGTGACGATTTTTTCCGACGGATCGGGGTTCACGGCCACAATCGCTCGGAGGACGGCGATCCGCAGAGTCGCAGGTGGCTTCGGCAAAGCTGCGAGCAGGTCGTCGAGGGCCGGTCCGGCCGCGGGGCCCAAGCGGGTGAGCGAGTCGACCGCTTTCATGCGTGCGGCGACGGATTCGGACTTGAGGAGCACCCGAAGAACGGGCAAATCTCCCGGCCGCGACAACTCCTGGGCCGCGAGGCCGACACTCGCCGCATCTCGAACGACGGGGTCCGTGTCGTTCTGAACGACCTTCAAAAGAGCCGGCACCACGCGGTCATCGCGGCCGTGAACGGCTAGCAATTCAATGGCGAGGGCACGGACCTTCGGGTTGGAATGCATCGTCTGTTCGAGCAGATCCGGAACGAGCACGAACAGGTCGGCGCGCCACTTCGCAAGGCACTGTAGGGCCAGGAGCCGCATCTGAGCATCGTCGTCGCTCAGAATTGGCTTCCAGAGTCGGATCGATTCCTGGACTGTGCTGGGCTGAGCGGCGAGTAGACTGGCGGCATACGTTCGAACGGGCGGACGACCCTTCGCCAGTTTTTCTCGAAGCACCTCGTACTCGGTCGCCGTTGGCGGACCGTAACTTTTCAGCAACTCGAGTGATTTCGTTGCGACCACACCATCCTCGTCGTCGATTCGATCGACGACGGCCGAGTACGCGAAGGTTCGGGCCGCGGAACCTAGTCGCGCAATCG
>Ga0105044_10006122_pt1 | contig 16530 bp, 13 predicted proteins | sample MAT01_FD_78092 | JGI IMG/M metagenome (GOLD analysis project Ga0105044, IMG submission 78092) | Freshwater microbial communities from Lake Fryxell liftoff mats and glacier meltwater in Antarctica - MAT-01 | ecosystem: Environmental > Aquatic > Freshwater > Ice > Liftoff microbial mat | place... | reverse complement strand
GATGCGCCACGACCTGCCGGCCGGCGGCAAGCGGCTGCTGCAACGGGCCGACGGCTACGTCGCCACCATCGTCAAGGGCGAGGTGACCTATCGCAACGGTGAGCCCACGGAGGCCCTCCCCGGGCGGCTGCTCCGCGGCGCCACCCCGGCCCCGGTCCGATGACCGTCACCGTCCTGGAGGAGCCGTGCGAGTGGCGTGGCTCCGAGGTGGGCGAGTCCTACGTCTGGTCGCTCAGCGATGCCGATCGCACGGAGCTCGCGGCCGCGCTCGAAGGCTGGAGACGGGCGTCCTCACCGACGACGACAAGCCCGACGCCTTCCGGATGGGGGGCACCACCGAGGATTGGTGGAAGGCTGCGCAGCAATCATGATTCGAGCCCGCGCCCTCATCCTCGTCCTTCCCCTGATCTTCGCCGCCTGCTCGGGCGATGACAGCGAAGGCTCGGCGTCCACCACTGCCTCCCCGGATACGACGGCCAGCACCATTCCTGCCGTGATGGAGGTGGCGCCCGACGCCGACCTCTACGCGCTGGCGGAGGGCACGCTCGAGCCGGGGGAACCGGGCGACGTCATCGCCTTTCAGGAGGTGCCCGGCCTCGAGATCGACGGCACCGTCCTGCGCGTGCTCTACCACTCGGAGTCGCTCGAAGGCGACGACATCCCGGTGACCGGGATCATCATCGTGCCCTCAGGTGAGGTGCCGGAGGGCGGGCGGCCCGTCCTCACCTGGGCCCACGGCACCACCGGGATCGCGGACGAGTGCGCGCCGAGCAAGGACCCGGAGGTCAATGGCATCGGCCTGGTCGGCCCCTTCCTCGAGCGCGGCATGGTGTTCGTGGCCACCGACTACGAAGGCCTCGGCACGCCGGGCCGGCACCCCTACATCGCCGGTGAGAGCGAGGGTCGGGGCACGCTCGACATCGTGCGGGCGGCCCGCCAGCTCGAGGACCGCACCGGCGCCTCCGACCGCGTGGTGATCTGGGGCCACTCCCAGGGTGGCCACGCCGCCCTCTTCGCCAACCAGATCGTGGCCGAGTGGGCTCCCGAGCTGAAGGTGGCGGGCACCGTCGCCGGAGCTCCCCCCTCGCAGCTCCCGCTCATCGCGGTTGCGCTGCGTGACAGCCCGTATCGCTACTACCTCGGCATGGTGGCGGCCGGCTGGGAGGCCGCCTTCCCCGAGGCCGACCCGTCACTGGTGCTCTCGCCGCTGGGCGTAGCCGCCCTCGACAAGGTCGACGAGGGCTGCACCAGCGAGATCGCCGAGGCCTTCAACGCGGTGCCCTACGAGGACCTCGTCATCGCCGACCCGGCCACCACGCCTCCGTGGTCCGACCTGCTCGTGGAGAACGACCCGGGCTTCGTGCTGGGCGAATCTCCCATCCTGATCATCCACGGCGGGAACGATGAGCAGATCCCCGTGGTCAGCTCGGAGCTGCTCCTCGCCAGGATGTGCGGCATCGGCCAGGTGGTCGAGCGTCGCGTGTACCCCGACCAGAGCCACGCCGGCGTGATCGGGCCGTCGCTGCCCGACATGCTCGAGTGGATCGACGGGCGTCTCGCCGGCGACGACGCCCCCACCAGCTGCCCCGAGTGACCGACTCCGAACCTGGGTGCGAAAAGCAACAGGAACGAAGCACTTCGCACCCGGGTTCGCAGGTTTGCTGATGTCCAACGTGGCTGAAGGCGAGCCACGCGTCCATCATCCACGGTGCCGCAGGGACAGGGGCGGTGAACCGACCGGCGGTGGCCTAGGGGCATGAGGCGCAGAGCAAGCGCGGGGCGTACGACCCCGGGTGGGCACCGGTAGGGTCCGCCGTGATGACGGCGCTGCTCCCCTCCGAAGATCCTCCCGAGGACGGGCGCCACGCTCGGCGCTACCGCAGCCGCGATCTTGCCGTCGACGCGTTGCTCGACCTGCTGGGGGAGGGTGTGCTCCGCCCCACCGCTCAGCAGGTAGCCGAGCGCTCCGGGGTGTCGCTGCGGTCGATCTTCCGGATCTTCGACGATGTGGAGACGCTGAACGCCTCGGCCTCGGCCCGACAGTTCGCCCGGATCCGGCACCTGTTCGTCGATGTCGTGCCCTCCGGCTCGCTCGGTGGCCGGGTCGCTCAGGTCGTCGGCATCAACAGTCGGCTCTACGAGCAGATCGCGCCGATTCGCCGCGCCGCTCTCCGCCGGGCGCCGGAATCCGAGGCGCTCCAGGAGCAGCTCGAACGCGCGCGTGCCTGGCTGCGCGCCGAGGTGGAGCGCGTGTTCGCGGCGGAGGTCCTGGCCGTCGGCGACAAGCACGTCGTCGACGCACTGGAGCTGGCGCTGTCGTTCGAGGCGTGGGATCGGTTGCGCACGGCCCAGGGCCTCTCCGTTGCTCGGGCGACTGCAGTGGTCAAGGCGACGATCGGCGCGCTGCTCCGCCCCTCGTGACCGACGCGGTTCCGGCACCCACGGCTCCGGGGCGCACCACCTCCGATGCGTTCTCTACCACCGACTGGGCCGGGCACATGCAGGCCCTTCGGGTGGCGCGCGTGCCGTGCCTCGAGCGGGCGCTCCCGAACGGCCCGGCCCAGATCGTGGACGCCCCACGCCGATTGGCCGACGACTCAGTCTGACGAGCCGCTGAGCTTGAGCGTGCTGAGCCGGCGGCTGGCGATCGCGAGCGCCACGGCGGAGATGATCAGCAGTCGGACGATGGCGCCGCCGCCCTGCGGGATGCCTTCCTTCAGGAGGTCGGCCGGCGCATCGGAGAGCCCGAGGAAGACGGCTCGCGCCTCCCAGGTCGGGGAGAGCTGGGCAATGCCGCTGAGGGCCTCGCCGAGGAGGCGCTCCACGAGGAACACGAACCCGAGCGACCACGCCGCCGCCCGCCGAGCGACACAGCCAATCGCGATGAACACGGCCACGTAGGCCACCGCGCCGGTGGCCCCGCCCACGGCGACGGGCCACGCGCTCTCGGGGGCCCCGGCCACCACCGCGGAGGCGGCAAAGGCGACGGCCATGCTGGTGGCGGCGACGAGCGATCCTGCCATCCACCGACCGACCGCGATCTTCCAGGTCGGTACAGGCGCGAGCCAGGTGAAGGCGAACGCCCCCGACCGCAGCTCCGCGCCGAGCACGGCGTCACCGATCACGAGGCAGGCGACGGGGAGCACGAGGCCGAACAGAGCGAGGCCGGCCACCTCGGCGAAGGAACGGGTGGGGTCGCCGGTGAGACCGGCCGAGAGGACCCCGAAGAGCAGCGCCGCACCAGCGGCAGCCACGAGCCCGAGGGACCGTCGGCCCGCCACGCACGTGCGCAGCGTGTAGAGCACGATGGCAAGCAAGGCGGGCCGAGCCCGGGCGACGGTGGGGGTGTCGGTCATCGCACGAGCTCCCGGAACAAGCTCTCCAACGAGTCATCCAGCGGGCGCACCTCGGTGAGGTGCACGCCGAGATCCCGCGCGACTCGGGGGAGGAGGATGGCCAGGTCGCGAGCGCGCGTGCTCGAGACGACGAGGTCGTCCCCGTCGATCGTGATCCCCGCGACGACATCGTCGGCGAGCAGGGCGGCCGCCAGGCGGCGTCCGTCGGGGGCGCGCACGAGCACCTGTCGGGGCACGCCGTCCATGGCGTCGCGAATGGCCCGATGGCCTCCGGCGGCGGCGAGCCGGCCCCGCACCACGACGATGACGCGTTCGGCCATCGACTCCACCTCGTGGAGCACGTGGGAGCTCACGATCACCGTGCGCCCCTCCTGGCCGAGGTGCCGGAACAGCTCGATGAGCCGGAGCCGCTGCACCGGATCGGCCCCGTTGAGCGGCTCGTCGAGCACGAGCACGAGCGGGTTCTTCACGAGCGCAGCCGCCACCTTGCTGCGCTGCCGCATGCCCTTGGAGAAGCCGTCCATGCTGCGGTCGGCGGCGGGCACCATGTCCACCGTCTCGAGCGCCCAGTCGACCACTCGACGATCGCCGATGCCGTGCAGGTCGGCGACGTAGGTGCAGAGCTGGCGCGGACTGAGGCCGGCCGGAACCGCTTCGTCCTCCGGCACGAGAGCGAGCCGCCGGTACACCTCGCGGTCGTGGCGCGGCAGGCGGCCGTCGACCAGCACCTGGCCCTGGTTCAACGGGAGGAGTCCGGTGATGGCCCGCATCAGGGTGGTCTTGCCGGCACCGTTGGGCCCGAGGAGGCCGGCGACCCCCGGTCCGAAGGAGCAGCTGAGGTCGGAGAGGGCCACCTGCTGCCCGAACCAGACGGACACGTCGGTGGCCGTGACAGTGGCGTTGGGCACGAAGGCGGGATCGAGTGCCGCCGGGGGCGGGGGCGGCGGGGGTGGAGGCGGAGGAAGGCGGGGGGCGTCGGTCACCGCTCCACCTCGTCGTAACGGATGAACAACGTGGCGAAGGCCCCACCGACCGCGAGGGTGTACACCAGGATGGCGTAGAGCCCGCCATGGTCGATCCCCGACATCGGCTCGGCTTCCGGGACCTCGCCCAGGAACACGAGGTCGCGGAGCACGAGCGGCAGCGCCGCGAGGTTCAAGAGCTGCGCGGCGGTGGGGTCGCGCGCCTCGATGACGCCGAAGGGGTCGTCGTTCTCGCCGCCCGGCCCGATCACCACCACCGGCTCGCCGTTGGCGTCGAGGATCGTGGCCGGGGTCGAGCTCTGGTCGACCTGGGTGGTGCCGGAGTCGATCAGGAGGACGGACACCACAGAGGTGACGAGGAAGAGCGCAACGATCGACGCGCCGGCGATGATCCGCCGCGACGTCAGCGAGGAGATCGCCACCCCGATCACGGCGTAGTAGAGCGAGAGGAGGCCCACGGCGATGGGCACCTGCCAGATCACCTCGGCGTTCTCGCGGGCGTAGTCGAGCGCTCCGTCCTTGTTCACGAGCATCTGGCCGACGAACAGCACCACCTGGGGCAGGAACGAGAAGCCGAAGAGGATCGCCGTCATCGCGCCCACCTTGGCGAGGACGTAGTCCACTCCGGTGAGAGGGCGGGCGAACAGGAGGGGCAGCACCCGCTGTCGTCGGTCGGGGCACATGATGTCGGGCGCGGTGAGCGCCACGAACAGGAGCAGCGCGTTGGAGATGCCGACGTAGTCGCGGTAGGTGATGAACCTGATCCCCGAAGCCGGCGTGTCGCGGGTGAGGTAGGCGACGCCCACGTTCACGATGGCCGGCACCGTGACGATGGCGAGCAGGAGGAAGGGCACCACCTTCTGGCGCCAGGGCCGACGCCACCCGAGGGCGCGGCGCACGGACGCTCGGAACAGGGCGGCGCGGGCCTCCTTGCGGCCGCCGCGCTCGCCCTCGTAGGGCCGGTACCCGCGGTCGTAGACGGCTCCGGCCATCAGTGGGAGGCCTTGGCGAGAAACACGTCGTCGAGCGAGGTGAGGCGGGTGGTGAGGCGGTGCAGCGGCAGGCCGAGCTCGGCCACTGAGTCGCGCACCACGTCGATGTCGGCTTCTCCGTCGATCTGCACCTCGACGAGGCCGGCCGCCTCGGTGGCGATGAGCGACCGTTCGGCAAGGAGAGCGACGAGCGCGGTTCGCTCGGTGCCGACGTCGACGCTGAGCACGCCGGTGCGTTCCAGGAGCGAGCCCGTGGCGCCGGACACCACCAGGCGGCCGCCGTCGAGCATCACCACGTGGTCACAGACCTGCTGCACGTCGTCGAGCAGGTGGGTGGCGAGCAGCACGGAGATGTCGAAGGTGCCGAGGCGGTCGACGAGGCCGAGCATCTCCTCCCGGCCCAGCGGGTCGAGACCGGCGGTGGGCTCGTCGAGCAGCACGAGCTCCGGATCGGCCACGAGCGCCTGGGCGAGCTTCGTACGCTGGCGCATCCCGGTGGAGAAGCCGCCCACCGGCCGGAAGCGGGCTTCGTCGAGCCCGACCAGGTCGAGCACGTCGGAGGCCCGCTGGCGAGCGGCTCGGGCGGGCAGGCCGTTGAGCTCGCCAAAGGTGGCCACGATGTCGGCGGCGGTCTGATCGAGGGGCAAGCAGTCGTGCTCGGGCATGTAGCCGAGCCGGCTGCGGGCGGCGATCGGATCGCGAGCGACATCGACCCCGCACACCTCGAGGCTTCCCTCGGTGGGGTGGCTGAGGCCCAGCATCATGCGAAACAGGGTGGTCTTGCCCGCCCCGTTGGCGCCCACCAGACCCACCCGTCCACGGGGAACCTCGAGATCGAGGTGGTCGACGGCGGTCACCCCGGGGTACTGCTTGGTGAGGTCGCGGGTGCGCAGCAGAGGGGCGGCGTCGACCATCGAGCCAGTGTGCCAGGTGGCGGGATGTCGCCTTGGGCGCGTTGACGCTCTAGGCTTTCTCCTTGAACAGGGAAGTCAGTCGGACTTGCTTGCAATGCAGATAGGTAGAAACACAGTGGCAACTGGAACCGTGAAGTTCTTCAACAACGAGAAGGGCTTCGGCTTCATCTCACGTGAGCAGGGCGACGATGTCTTCGTTCACTTCTCCAACATCCAGGGTGATGGCTACAAGTCCCTCGACGAGGGTCAGCGCGTCGAGTTCGACGTCGCTCCGGGCCGTAAGGGCGAGGAAGCCCAGAACGTCCGAGTCGTCTAGCACCGAACTGGTTTGATGGGAGCCGCCGGCACTTGTGCCGGCGGCTCCGTCATGCTGCAGGGTCGGTCGAGGAAAGGAAGTACCCCATGGCCGCACAGCGAACGAGCTTCGAGAAGCTCCAGCGCGACCGGGCCAAGAAGGCCAAGGCTGCCGCCAAGCGCGAGAAGCGTCTCGACAAGGGCACCGAGGAGGAGAGCGACACGCTCGAGCCTCTGGCACCCGCCGAGCCCGGCACCGAGATGTCCGCCGGCGAGCTCCTGGCGCGCGTCGAGGAGATCCACCGTCTCTTCGACGACAAGAAGCTGACCTTCGAAGACTTCGAGGAGCAGAAGGCGGACCTCATGGCCCGCATCTCCGTCGACTGAACCTGGTTCTGTGGACGCTGACGCTCGCTATGCGGGCGTGTGCGTCCACAGAACGGGTCAGACGTTACGGCGGTAGCGCCCGCCTACCTCGAAGAGGGCGTCGGTGATCTGGCCGAGGCTGCAGACGCGCACCGCGTCCATCAGCACGGCGAAGACGTTGTCGCCGGCGAGGGCCGCGTCGCGCAGGCGGGCGAGCATGGCGGGGGCCTCGTCCGCGTGGGCGGCGTGGAAGGCACGCAGACGAGTGAGCTGACTCTGCTTCTCCGCGTCGGTGCTCCGCGCCAGCTCGATGACGGGAGCGACTGGGGTGTCGGTGCCGGGAGCGAGGAAGGTGTTGACCCCCACGATGGGGAGCGAGCCGTCGTGCTTGCGGTGCTCGTACTTCATCGACTCGTCCTGGATGCGGCCCCGCTGGTAGCCGGTCTCCATGGCGCCGAGCACGCCGCCGCGCTCGGAGATGCGCTCGAGCTCCTGGAGCACGGCCTCCTCCACGAGATCCGTGAGCTGCTCGATGATGAAGCTGCCCTGGTTGGGGTTCTCGTTCATCGAGAGGCCCCACTCCCGGTTGATGATCATCTGGATGGCCAGCGCCCGCCGCACCGACTCGTTGGTGGGAGTGGTGACGGCTTCGTCGTAGGCGTTGGTGTGGAGGCTGTTGGCGTTGTCGTAGAGGGCGATCAGGGCCTGCAGCGTGGTGCGGATGTCGTTGAAGTCCATCTCCTGGGCGTGGAGCGACCGACCCGAGGTCTGCACGTGGTACTTCAGCTTCTGGCTGCGTTCGTCGGCGCCGTAGCGATCTCGCATCGTGATGGCCCAGATCCGTCGGGCCACCCGCCCGAGCACGGCGTACTCCGGGTCCATGCCGTTGGAGAAGAAGAAGGAGAGGTTGGGCGCGAAGTCGTCGATGGCCAGGCCGCGGGCGAGATAGCTCTCCACGTACGTGAAGCCGTTGCTCAGCGTGAAGGCGAGCTGGCTCAGAGGGTTCGCGCCCGCCTCGGCGATGTGGTAGCCGGAGATCGACACGGAGTAGAAGCTGCGCACGTCGTGGGTGACGAACCACTCCTGGATGTCGGCCATCACGCCGAGGCTGAACTCCGTGGAGAAGATGCAGGTGTTCTGGCCCTGGTCCTCCTTGAGGATGTCGGCCTGCACCGTGCCCCGCACCCGCTTCAGCACCTCGGCTGGGGTGAGCTCGGGGTGTTGGTCGATCGCCGTGTTGAGGAACATGGCGAGGATCGTGGGGGCCGGGCCGTTGATCGTCATCGACACGGACGTGCTCGGGTCGCACAGGTCGAAGCCGGCGTAGAGCGCTTGCATGTCGTCGAAGGTGGCGATCGACACGCCCGCGTTGCCCACCTTGCCGTAGATGTCCGGGCGCTCGTCCGGATTGAAGCCGTAGAGCGTGACGGAGTCGAAGGCGGTGGAGAGCCGCGTGGCCGGCTGGCCCTCCGCGAGGAGGTGGAACCGCCGGTTCGTGCGGAAGGCGTCGCCCTCCCCGGCGAACATGCGGGCTGGGTCCTCGCCGTCACGCTTGAGTGGAAACACCCCCGCGGCGAAGGGGAAGTGGCCAGGCAGGTGCTCCGCTCGGAGGAAGCGCAGCAGGTCGCCGGGGTCGTCGTACCGAGGAAGCGCCACGCGCGGCACGAGTGAGCCGGACAGCGATTCGCGCGTGAGGGCCACACCGTCGGTGGTGGTGGCGCCGGTGAGCTCGGCCACGCGTTCGGGCCACGTGTCGAGGAGCTCGCGGCTGGTGGGATCGACGGCCGGGACCGACTGCTCGAGGGCCGCATCGACCTCATCGGTGGAGCGCCCCTGCTCACCGAGCACGGTCTGGGCGCCGAGCAGGTTGCCCACGGTGCGCACGGCAATCACCTGGGCTTCGGTGTGGGCGTGGTACTCGCGCACCCCCTGGGCGATCTCGGCCAGGTAGCGGCTTCGTTCCGGCGGCACGACGGCGGCGATCCTGGTGCTCACCTTGCCCTCGACCGAGGCCAGCGTGCCCGCCGTGATGGGCAGGCCTCGCTCGGCCAGCCGGTCGCGGAGGTGCTGGTAGAGCGCGGTGGCGCCGTCGTCGTTGAAACGGGCGGCGATGGTGCCGAACACCGGCAGGTCGGTGGGGTCGCCGTCGAACCGCTCCTGGTTGCGGGCCATCTGCCGTCGTACGTCGCGCAGGGCGTCCTCGGCGCCGCGCCGTTCGAACTTGTTGATGACGACGGCCTCGGCGAAGTCGAGCATGTCGATCTTCTCGAGCTGACTGGCGGCGCCGAACTCCGGCGTCATCACGTAGACCGGGAGGTCGACGTGCTCCACCACCCCGGCGTCGCCCTGCCCGATGCCGGGGGTCTCCACGATGATCAGGTCGTAGCCAGCCGCCCGGCAGGCGACGATGATGTCGTCGAGCGCCTCGGGCACCTCGCTGGCGCCGCGGGTGGCCAGCGAACGGAAGAGCACCTGCGGCGGTTCGATGGCGTTCATGCGGATGCGGTCGCCGAGGAGCGCACCGCCCCCGCGGCGACGAGTGGGATCCACCGCCAGCACCGCGATGCGGAGCTTGTCCTCCTGGTCGAGGCGGAAGCGCCGCACGATCTCGTCGGTGAGCGACGACTTGCCCGACCCACCCGTGCCCGTGATGCCGAGCACGGGTGCGGTGTGCGCCGAGGCGGCCGAGCGCAGCTGCTCGAGGAGAGCGGGGTCGAGTCGGCCCAGCTCGAGGGCGGTGATCGCCCGGGCCAGTGCGCCCTGGTCGCCCGCCAGCAGGTCGTCCGTCGACGCCAGGGGGACGGCGATGGGATCGACGTCGCACGCCCGCACGATCGTGTTGATCATCCGCGCCAGGCCGAGCTGCTGGCCGTCGTCGGGGGAGAAGATCCGTGTGACACCGTAGGCTTGGAGCTCGGCGATCTCGCTGGGGATGATCACACCACCGCCACCCCCGTAGACCTTCACGTGACCGAGCCCGCGCGCTCGCAGCTCGTCCACCAAGTAGCGGAAGTACTCGTTGTGGCCGCCCTGGTACGACGACACCGCCACGCCCTGCGCGTCCTCCTGCACGACGGCGGTGAGCACCTCCTGCACCGACCGGTTGTGCCCGAGGTGGATCACCTCGCACCCTTGCGACTGCAGGATCCTCCGCATGATGTTGATGGCGGCGTCGTGCCCGTCGAAGAGGCTGGCCGCCGTCACGATGCGGACAGGGTGGACCGGTTCGTGCAGCGGTTCGTCGGTCACCGTCTCAGGATACGGTGCGAGCCATGGCCGAGATCCTCGAGGTCGACCTCCTCCGCTTCGAACAAGGCGATGCGGGGGCCCGCGCGGCGGTGGTGGACGGTGTCCGGCGGTCGCTGGCCACCGGGTTCGTGTACACGAGCCACGACCTCCCGGAGGAGGTCATCGACGACGCCTACGGCAAGCTGGCCGAGTTCTTCTCGCTCGATCAGGCCACCAAGACCAGCTTCGTCGCCCCCGGTTCCCACGGGCAGACGGGCTACACGGGCCTCCTCGTCGAGACGGCGGCCTCGGCTGACGTGCCCGACTGGAAGGAGATGCTCAACTGGAGCGACGAACCGCCGGCCGGGCACCCGCTGCGCCGCAAGTACCCGCACCGCTACATGGATCAGGTGCTTCCGGAGGCCGCGGTGCCGGGCATCACCGACGTGCTGATGGTGTTCCACCAGCGCATCTACGACCTCCAGCGGCGCTTCCTGCGGATCATCGCGGTGGGCCTCGGCGCCCACGAGGACCTCTTCGAGTCGATGCTCCCCAACGGCTCCACGCTCACCCGCGCCATCCGCTATCCGCCGATGCCCGAGGCTCCCGACGGCAGGGAGCACGTGTGGGCCGGCGAGCACGCCGACATCAACCTCATCACCGCCCTGCCCCGCGCCACGGCGCCGGGGCTGCAGGTGAAGATCGCCGACGGGTGGGTGGACGCGGTGGCCCCCGAAGGCAAGGTCATCATCAACACCGGGATGATGCTGGAGGTGCTCTCCAACGGCGTCATCCCGCCCGGCATCCACCGAGTGGTGGCCGACCCGGCCTACGGCGGAGAGCGCTACAGCGTCGTGCAGTTCTGCCACCCCACCCCGTGGACGATCCTCTCGCCCCTCCCGTCGTGCTGCACCGCGGCCACCCCCCAGCGCTACGGCGCCATCGAAGCCGGCGACAAGCTCGACGAAGTCCTCTACGACATCAACCTCGTTGAGGACGCAAGGCGAGTGGTCGACTGACGATCAGGGCCTTGGCGGGGGTGCGGGGGCAGAGGCACCCCTGAGCTCGGTCTCGACGCAGTTCAGTCGAGATCGATCGCTACAGGAGCTGGTAGCTGGGGTTCATGATGGCCAGGCGGGCCTTGTGGACGCCGACCGTGCCCTCGACCGTCATGGTCGTGCCGACGTCGACGCCGGCGAGGCCGCGTCGGCCGAGGAAGATGACGGAGATGGCGGCGGTGCCGTCGACGAGGATCAGCTCGAGGGTGGGGGCGTCGTGGAGCGGGGCGACCCGGATCGAACGGACCCGGCCGGCGATCTTCACCCGGCGGCGCCAGCGGGCGTCGGCGATGGGCTCGCAGCCGGGCACGATGCCGATGGCGTGATCGGCGTCGCCCGCCTGGGGTGACGGCGCGTCGACGGAGCGGCCTTCGCCCTCGGTGGTCCGACGCCCGCCGGTGAGCGCCGACAGGGGTACCTTCTCCTCGTCGAGCGAGTCGAGGTGGAACGGCACGGTGGTGACGTTGGCGTGGGGGAGGCGCGAGACCTCTTCGAGGATGGCGTCGGCCGTCTTGTCGTGCAGGACCCGGTGCCAGATGCCCTTGTACTTCCGCTCGGGCAGCAGCACCGAGACCTCGGTCTCGCCGTCGGCCAGCTCCCGCGCCACGCACTCGACGGCGCCCCGCGTGAGGCGGCGGTCGGGGCAGTCGACCACCTCGAGTGGTACGCGCTGAAGACCGGTGCGTTGCCACTCGCCGACCAGCTCGCGGGCGGCGACCTCATCGATGGCGAAGTGGACGACCCGCAGCTCGTCGGGGGTGAGCGTCCTGGCGTACTGGATGGCTCGGGCCGAGGCCATGTCGAGGCGGTCGACGAACACCAGCACCACGTGGCGACGCAGGATCGGCGCGATGGCGGCGGCGGGCACATCGTGTTCGAGGAGCACAGCCTCCTTCTGGTACTGCCGGTTGAGCCTCAGCAGCACGAGTACGAACAGAGGCATGGCCACGACCATCACCCAGGCGCCATCCCAGAACTTGGTGGTGGCCACGATGAGCACGACGGCGGCGGAGATGATGGCGCCGATGCCGTTGATGAGCAGGCTCTTGCGCCAGCCCTGCTCCTTGAGCCGCTGATGGTGCTTGGTCATCCCGGCCTGCGAGAGGGTGAAGCCGACGAACACGCCGATGGCGTAGAGCGGGATGAGCTTCGTGACGGCCGCGTTGGTGGCGATCACGAGCACGGCGGCGGTGCCGGCCAGCGCGACGATGCCGTTGGAGAAGACGAGGCGGTGGCCCCGCTTGGTGAGCTGGCGGGGCAGAAAGCTGTCGCCGGCCTGGAAGCTGGCGAGGCGGGGGAAGTCCGCGAAGCCCGTGTTGGCGGCCATCACGAGGATCATCATCGTGGCGGCCTGTAGCGAGTAGGTCATCACCTGGCTCAGCGGTCCGGTGCCGTAGACCGCCTCCCCGATCTGGGCGAGGATCGTCGGCGTGCCGTCCTTGAACGGGATGACCTTGATCTTGCTCGCCAGCAGCGAGATCCCGAGGAACATCACGGCCAGCCCGGCGCCCATCACGACGAGGGTCTGGCGGGCGTGCTTCCAGGCCGGCTCCCGGAAGGCTGGCACGCCGTTGGAGATGGCCTCGACGCCGGTGACGGCGGCGCCGCCCGACGCGAAGGCACGGGCGAGCAGGAACGCGCCGGCCCCCATCAACAGGCCGGTGTCGGCGGAGGCGTTCCCAATGGTCATCGTGCCCTCGGCGTACTCCGAGACCGCCGTGAGGCTACCGGTGGCCAGGCGGGTGAACCCCACGATGAGGAGCACGCCGATGTTGAGCATGAAGAAGTAGGTGGGGATGGCGAAGACCCTCCCGGACTCCTTGACGCCGCGCAGGTTGCCGTACATGACCAGCACGATGAAGAAGAGGGAGATGGGGATCCGGTACGGGCTGAAGAAGTCGAACGCTGAGATCAGCGCCGCCGTGCCCGCCGAGACGGAGACCGCCACGGTGAGGATGTAGCCGACGAGCAGCGAGGCGCCCGCCACCTGGGCGGGGACGATGCCGAAGTTGTCGCGGGTGACGAGGTAGGCGCCACCGGCGGAGGGGTAGGCCTTGATCGTCTCCCGGTAGGACAGGATCAGCAGGGCGAGCATCGCCAGCAGGGCCCAGGTGACCGGCATGATGAGCGAGAACGCGAGCAGGCCGACGGCCGGGATCAGGACGTGGAGGATCTCCTCGGTGGCGTAGGCGCTCGACGACAGGTTGTCGGAGGCGAACACGGCGAGCGCCGTCGGCTTCCCCAAGCGTTGGTGGTCCAGCTCCTCGCTGTGCAGGGGCTTGCCCAGCAGCTTGCGCTTGACCCGATAGGTGACGCCGTCGGGGGGCATCGGGATCGCTCGCCCGATAGGCACCGGAGTGGGGGCGGTGAACCCCGCGGCCGCGCTGGGGGGATCGGACTCGACGTCGATGTCGGTGGCCATGCGGCGGTGAGCCTATGGCTGGGCCCGGTCAGATGACCAAGCGGTACGTCGGGTTGAGCAGCGCCAGCCGGGCCTTGTGCACGCCGACGGTCCCCTCGACCACCATGCGGGACCCGACCTCCACGCCGGCGAGGGCCCGGCGACCGAGAAACACCACCGAGATGGCACCGGTGTCGTCGACGAGGACGAGCTCGAGCGTGGGCGCATCGTGCTGGGGGGCGACCCGGAGCGAGCGCACCCGACCGACGACCGTGACGCGCTCCCGCCAGTGGGCGTGGATGATCGCCGTGCGACCGTTCACCGCCACGGCCACGCCACCCACGTCGAGGGGGCCTGACGGGTCCGGGGCCGGGCCGCGCAGGTGGGCCTCGGCCTGCACGGAGTCCGCGTAGCTCGCTACGGGGAGCTGCGCCTCGGCCTTGGACCCGAAGTGGAAGGGCACGGTGGTGACGTTGGCATGGGCCAGCTTGGAGACCTGCTCCTGGATCGCCTCACCGGTGCGGTCGTGCAGGACCCGGTGCCAGATGCCCTTGTACTTGCGCTCGGGCAGGAGGACCGACACCTCGGTCTCGCGATCGGAGAGCTCACGAGCGACGCACTCGACGGCCGCCCGCGTGAGACGTCGATCAGGGCAGGCGACCAGCTCGAGCGACACGCGCTGCAACCCGAGGTTGCGCCAGCTCTCCGCGAGGACCGCCGCATGGGCGTCGTCGATCACGAAGTGGACGGCCCGCAGCTCGTCGGGCGTGAGGCTGCGGGCGTACTGGATGGTCCGAGCGGTGGCGGCGTCGAGGCGGTCGACGAACACGAGCACGACGTGTCGCCGCATGATCGGCGCCGTGGCGGCGGCCGGTACCTCGTGCTCCAGCTCGACGGCCTCCACCTCGTACTGCCCGTTGAGGCGCAGGAGCAGCACGACCATGATCGGCAGCACCAGGAGGATCACCCACGCGCCGTCGGTGAACTTGGTGACGGCCAGGATCACCAGCACGACGAACGACAGCCCGCACCCGACGCCCTGGATCACGATGCTCCTGTGGTAGCCAGGCTGCCGGTGGGTGAGGTGGTGCTTCACCATGCCGGCCTGGCTGATGGTGAAGCCGGTGAACACGCCGATGGCGTAGAGCGGGATGAGCTTGGTGACCACCCCGCCGGTGGCGACCACGAGGAGCATCGCCACCCCGGCCAGCACGATGACGCCGTTGGAGTAGACGAGCCGGTGGCCGCGCTTCATGAGCTGGCGGGGGAGGAAGCTGTCGCCGGCCTGGAAGCTGGCCAGGCGGGGGAAGTCGGCGAAGCCCGTGTTGGCCGCCATGATCAGGATGAGCATCGTGCCGAGCTGCAGCGAGTAGAAGAGCGCGGTGCCCATGCCGCTGCTGCCGAACACCGCCTCGCCGACCTGGGCGATCACCGTGGGCGTGCCGGTCGGTGACGGCCCCACCTTGGTCTGGGCGGCGAGGGCCGACAGGCCGAGGAACATGATCCCGAGGCCGATGCCCATGATGACGAGCGTCTGGCGCGCGTTCTTCCATGCTGGCTCCCGGAACGCGGGCACACCGTTCGAGATGGCCTCGACCCCGGTGACCGCCGCGCCGCCTGAGGCAAAGGCGTGGAGCACCCCCCAGATGCCGGCGCCGTAGAACAGCCCTTCTCGGAGGTCGATCTCCTTGGCCTCTTCAGCGAGGAGCCCGACCACGGGGAGGTCGCCTCCGACGTACTTCCACAGGCCGATGCCGAGCAGGAGCGCCATGTTGAAGATGAAGAAGTAGGTGGGGACGGCAAAGACCTTGCCGGACTCCTTCACCCCGCGGAGGTTGCCGTACGCGACCAGCGCGATGAAGAAGCACGCGATGGGCACGGTGTAGGGCCGGAGGGCGCCGACGGCCGACACCAGGGCCGCCGTGCCAGCGGCCGCTGACACGGCCACCGTGAGGATGTAGTCGGTGAGCAGCGAGGCGCCGGCCACCTGGGCGGGGACGACGCCGAAGTTGTCGCGGGTGACGACGTAGGCGCCGCCGGCGGAGGGGTACTCCTTGATCGTCTCCCGGTAGGAGAGGATCAAGAAGCCGAGCACCACGACCATCGCCAAGGTGATCGGTACCACGAGCGAGAACGCCGCCAGTCCCACGAGCGGGATGAGGACGTGCAGGATCTCCTCGGTGGCGTAGGCACTCGATGAGAGGTTGTCGGACGCGAACACAGCCAGTGCCGTGGGTTTGCCGAGGCGCTGCTCCTCTATCTCCTCGCTGTGCAACGGTGGGCCGAGCACCTTGCGCTTGAAGCGGTACCCGAGACCGTCAGGCGGCAGCGGCACGCCCGGGTCTACCGGTACGGGGCTCGGCGGGCGGTAGCGCCCGTCGGGCGCCAGGGTGGACTCGACCTCGATGGCCATACGAGCGCGGAGCCTAAGCAGGCCCTTCCGACCAACCGCCACGTTCGGACGACTCTTGACGCAGTCTTGATGGAAGGCCCCCGGTAGGGTCCGTCTTCGTGCTGGGGCAGATCGATCCGAAGGACGTCTGCGGCGAAGCACCCACCTTCATCTGCCGCCAGGTGCTCGAGGCCACCGGGAGCCGCTGGCAGGCGGAGGCCGCCGACGTGCTGCTCGCCAAGCCGTTCCGCATCGCGCTGATCCTCTTGCTGGCGTGGATCGTCACGGGCTTCCTCGGCCGGGCGATCCATCGGTTCGCTCGGAGCCTCGCCGGTCAGCAGCAACCCGGCCGCGTCATCAAGCGCCACATCAAGAAGGCACCCCTCACGGCATTCCTCCCGTCCGGCGTGCTGGAGGCGGGGGACCCGTCGATCCGTGCCGCCGCCCGCGCCGAGACGCTTGCCTCCGTCCTGAGGTCCATCTCGTCCTTTGCCGTGTGGACGATCGCCGGCATCACGATCCTCGGCGAGCTCGGGATCAACCTTG